>MKWU01003926.1_pt1 | contig 18502 bp, 17 predicted proteins | sample 809101 | NCBI WGS metagenome assembly MKWU01 (sample SAMN05860141, study PRJNA318959) | sponge metagenome | host: Aplysina aerophoba | place: Slovenia: Piran, Adriatic Sea, Gulf of Piran | collected 2013-05-07
GGTTGGCGGAGCCTTAACTATGTCGCGTAACTCAGGGACGCGCGATGCGATTCCGCAAGTCCTTCAATCGCTTATCACGATGTACTCCTGGTTACGCCACATAGGTCGGTTGGCGAAATAGTGGTGCGACTGGGGCGACGGCGTCGGCCTCTGGTGCCAGCCGCCGCCCTGGGGCGAGCACATCAGGATCAGGGACTGATCCTCAGCACTGCGGCGGCGTGTCCTCCCCGCCAGCGAGCGCCAATCCGAAACCGAAGGAGCACGCCATGATGCCCATGGCCACCTGCCAGTACTGCGGCTGGAACGGGCCGGTAGACCAATGCGCCCCGCTGAAAAACGCCTGGGAGAGGGTCGAACCAGGCAGTCCGATGCCAGCCGGCGAGTGCCCTGCGTGCAGCGCCTCGGCTTTGCTCGACCAGGCCAGGCAGGAGCCGAGCGTCACGATCGTCACCACGCTGGTGCCGGAGCGCGCCACCAAGTTCGGCGTCCGCTCGACCGCGCAGGCGCTCGCGAACGTCATGTGGCTTGCCGCCAACAAGTACAGCTACCCCGTAGAGGACCTCGGGTCCTCCGGCTTCCGCGTCGCGGTCTACCGCGAGACACCGGAGCGCGACACCGTCCCGCGCGGCTACCTGCGCATCGAGGCGGGTTGAGAACAAGGACGCCATCGGGGCGTGAGCCTCCGGAGAAAGTGAGAACGCGCGTCTTGCGCGGGAGTACCCGGAGTCAACTGGAGGGAACGACCTCGCGGGTTCGAATCCCGCCGCCCCACCGTATCCCCCGCACTGCGAGGAGCGACACCATGACCGAGGCAGAGACCGCCACTTGCCAGGATTGCGGCTGGCAGGGTCCGGTGGAAGAGACGAAGGAGTTCCGCAACGTCTGGGACCGCATTTTGCCAGGCGACGTCATGCCGGCCGGCGAGTGCCCCGAGGAAGGCTGCGGCGGCGCGGCGATGCTGGATGCGGATCCCAACGACGCGGACGATCTCCACCCCCAGATGGTCGCGCTCATGCTCGGTCTCGACCGGCTGCGCGACGACCTCCGCAAGGGCGTCCTGCGCTCTCCGATTGCCTTTCACCTCAAGGAGCTTGCCGACTACGCCCGCAGGGCGCTCGCGTCCGGCCCGCCTGTTCGGCCCGTCTGCAATGCCTGCGGCGGCACGAGCGTCAGGGTGAACGCCAGGGCGTCCTGGAACGTCGACGCTCAGTGCTGGGAGTTGCACTCCACCTGCGAGGCGGTCGCCGTCTGCGCGGATTGCGACCTCGAGTGCAGCTACACGATGAAGCCCGTCGCGGAGGCCGCGTGATGCAGGAGAGAAGTGCGTTCGACTTCGGGGCGATACACAGAAGTGACCGGGCGAGGAGTCGAAATATCAGGGGAAGTCTGGATACTGACTCAGTTCGACTCCGATTCCCCGATCAGCCCTGCCGCGCGAAGGGCCTCCCTGATCTCGACCGGCTCGATGTTCGCTCTGTCGTTCTTCGCGTAAACAAACAGGGGCTCGACCGTCCCGTCCTCGTAGTGGACGATCAGTCTGCATGCCCGCTTTCCTTGGCGTCCGACACGGATCCGGAGCTTGAATACCGGCCTGCCGCCGAGGCCGGGGATCTGCATCGCAGTCGAGGGCAAGCCATTCGCCGCGATATCATCGAGCACGGCCTCAACGGCCTCCGTCGTGCCCCGCTGTTTCCTGTTCAGTCGGGAGAGTTCCCGCCGGAACGCCACGCGGGTCACGCCGAGCGCGCGGTCTTGACTTGCGCCTTCACAAGCTCCCGGAACGGCTCGTGCGCCGCCAGCGCCAGCGTCTCGGCGAGGTTCTCCATCAGCTCGGCGAGGCTCTCGGTCTCTTCCATCCACCGGGCGCCGAGAAAGAGGATGGTGGCGTCGCTCTGGTCTTGGGGACCGGTGAACTCGATCAAGCCTGCCTGGAAATCATCGACCAACGCACGGAGCGTGCTGGCGTCCTTGCCGAGCGAACGAGCCTCGGCTCTCCACTCTTCGGCCAGGTCGGAGGTGACTTCGTCAACGCCGGAAACTGCAGCGCCGTGATCGACAACGCCCCTGCGTAGCGTTCTCGCGATCGCCATGAGGTCGACCCATTCGTGAACGATACGGTCGAATAGGACATCCTCGCCGTGCCGGAAGGCGCTTCGGCTTACGTCGTTATAAAGCTGGGCAACCGAACCGATGGAGTTCGGCCGTCTGCCAGGTTCGACAGGATTTCGCATAGTGCTCGCTCCAGCTGCAGCCGGACTGCCATGCAACCAAGTCGTCCCATTTTATAGAAATCCCGCCGAAAGGAAGAGATACCGTCTGAGAATGTGCGAATGACGCCACCGGCTACCTGCCGCCTGGGCTCAGGTCGGCTTGGTCACTTCGGTATGTAAGCCCCTTCGACTTCGGCGGCAACCGGATCGTCCGCCAGTCCGAGCCGATGAAGATCGGCAAGCACGAAGGGCGGCTCACCCTCTACCGCTCCCCGCATCACGAGCACCCGCTGATCGGCTACGAGTAGCGCCGCGCCGACGGCGCGCCCATCCGCCGCACATGCCCCGGCGGCGCCTACTGGCTCGACGGCTCCACCTGGATGCGCGACCGGGACTGGCCCTCCTACAACCACAACCACGGAGAGTGGGGCGGTATGCCGCGCACCCTGCGCAAGCTCTGGGAACGGTGTCTCTGGGCGCACACGCGCAACACCCGTCCAGCCTGAAGTTCCCGATAGCGCGACGCACTCCCGCCGCCGGCTACACGATCCCCGTCTCTCGCCGGCGAGAGTGGCGAAGCGGGCGCCCCGGGGCGACGGACCGAGGTCATCGAGAGAGCCGATCGCTCCGCGTCCCTTCTCCCATCGCGGACACGTCCGCACGTCGGACCGGCGCCCACCCATGCCGATCCGACAGCAACGAGGAATTGCAATGGACCCACGAACCGACATTGTCCAAGTCGCGGCGCTGCTGGTCGCCGCGCGCACCGTCGTGGCCGATCCCGCGCGCTGGTGCGCGTACCCGCACGCGCTGGATGCCAGCGGGCACAGCTGCGAGGGGCGGTCGAACAACGCCGTCTGCTGGGGCACCGCCGGCGCCCTCGACCGCGCGGCCGCCGACGCGGAAGCCGCCGGGCACGACATCGCCGAGGCACGCCGGCACCTGAACGATGCCGCTCTCCGCGTCGCGGGCGGCTGGACAAGCACGGCCTGCCTTCTGGATCTCAAGGCCGCCCACGCCATGACCGTCGCCAGTTTCGACGAGGCGATCCGCGCCATGCCCAGGCCGGAGAGGCCCGGTGCGATCGATATCCTCGCGATCGCCCGCACGCTGATCGTCCGTCCCGACCGCTGGGCGCAGGGCGCCATCGCGCTCGACAAGAACGGACGGGCGCTCACCACCTTCGACGGCGGCTGCCGCTTCTGCGCCGCGGGCGCGGTCGGCCTCGCCGCCCATGTGCTGGGCGGGGACGACGAAGCCCGACGCTGCATCGGCCCGGCCGTCGATCGCGTCGGCCGCCTGCTCGACTGCGCCGCCTTCAAGCTCGGCGAGTTCGAGAGCTACATCGGCCTCAACGAGCACGACAGCCACGCCAACGTCGTCGCCATGTTCGACCACGCACTCGACATGGCGCGCGCGGACTCCGCTTCAAGCCAAGAGGCAAGCCGGCCATGACCGCCACCGCTCCCACGCCCCGCGACCTCCTTGTCGAGGCCCGCACTCTGATCGCCAGCCCCGAGGCCTGGACCCAGGGCGCCGCCGCGCGAGACGCCGATGGCGAGCCCGTTGGCGTCGAACATGAGGACGCCGTCTCCTGGTGCGCTACCGGCGCGCTCAACTGCGCCATGTACAGCCATGCGGATTCCCTGGAGGTCCCGCCGCCGCTGCAGCGCGCCCGCGAGCGTGCCGGGACCATCCTCACCGACACCGTGCGGGCGCTCACCCTCGGCCACTACACCGAGGCCACGACCTACAACGATGCGACCAATCACGGCTGCATCGTCCATGCCTTCGACATCGCGATCGCCGACGCCGACAGGTCTTGCAGCCTGCGCCCGGATGGCCGCGCCAGGGGCACGGAGTCCGCACGATGACCGCCACCGCCCGTCTTCCCCGCACGATCCGCAATCCCTACCGCGTGCCGCGTCCGGCGGTGATCAGCTTCTCGGGCGGCCGCACCTCGTCCTACATGCTGAAGCACATCGTCGACGCCTTTGGCGGCCGGCTACCCGACGGGGTCCACGTGGTCTTTTCCAATACTGGAATGGAACGCCCGGAGACTTTGGAATTCGTGGATATCTGCGGCCGCGCGTGGGGAGTCGAGATCTCCTGGATCGAGTACCTCTGGGACGCCCCTCACCGCACCCGCGTCGTCGATTACGCGACCGCCTCCCGCAACGGTGAGCCCTTTGCCGCCCTGATCGATCGCAAGGGGTTCGTGCCAAACGTGACCATCAAATTCTGTTCCAGCTTTTTGAAGAGAGATCGCATCGACTCCTTCGCCCGCCACCGCCTCGGCCTCAAGCGCTGGCACTCGGTGATCGGGCTGCGCGCCGACGAGCAGCGCCGCGTCCTGCGCATGCGCGCCAGGAACTGCGGCTCGCGAACGGGTGCCCATGCCGTGCTCCCGCTCGCCGATGCAGGCGTCCGTGAGGCCGACGTCCTCGAATGGTGGAAGGAACAGCCCTTCGATCTGGGAATCCCGTCATACGCGGGCAACTGCACGCTTTGTCCCGTCAAGGCGCGGGGCAAACTGATCCGCCTCATCCGGCAGGACCCCGCGCTCGCCGATTGGTGGATCGAACAGGAAGCCACCGTCGCGAACCGTACCGCCCCGGACGGCCGCGCCTGCGAGGACATGAAGCGCTTCCGCCTCGGCGAGACCTACGCCGAGCTGAAAGCCGCGGCGCTCGCCCACCGCGACCTGTTCGACGATGCGGCGGCGTCCTCCGGCGAGAGCGCCGGGTCCGACTCCTTCGACTGTCACTGCACCGACTAGCCGCGCGTCCAACCGGCTCAGCCGGCGCGGCCCCGAGAGGCCGAGCCCGGCGGCATCCGTCCGAGAGTCCCGGGCGCCCGAGAGAGCGCCCGCGGCTCTTCTTCATGCGTGCGCGGCTGCACGCGGCCGCCCGCCCCCCATCAACTGCCGCCTCCCTGCGGCCCATCTCCGGAGAAGCCGATGACCGAACCCGTCATCCGATCCATCCCCCTCCACCGCCTGGAGCCCTCGCCCGCCAACGTCCGCAGGACCGAGGCGGGCAAGGGCGCCTTCGTCGAGCTCAAGGCATCCATCGCCTCCCACGGCCTGCTGGAGAACCTCGTGGCACGCGACATCGGGCCCGCCGACGATCTCGGCGAGCGCTTCGCCGTCATCGCCGGCGCCAGGCGCCTCGCCGCCCTCAACGAGCTCGCCAGCGAAGGCGTCATCGAGGCCACCCATCCCGTGCCGTGCCGCATCGTCGCCAACGGCGCCGCCGACGGCGAGATCTCGCTGGCCGAGAACGTGGTCCGCGTGGCGATGCACCCGGCGGACCAGGTCGAGGCCTTCGGCGCGCTCGCGCTCGCCGGCTCGACCGTCGCCGACATCGCCGCCCGCTTCGGCGTCTCCGAGCGCATCGTCGAGCAGCGGCTGCGCCTCGGCCACGCCGCGCCCGAGCTGCTGGACGCCTACCGGGAGAACGCGATCGACCTCGAGACCTTGAAGGCCTTCGCCGTGACCACCGACACCGCGCGCCAGGTGGCGGTGTGGGAACAGGTCAAGGACCAGGGCTACCGGCCCTCCGGCTGGCAGATCAAGCGCATGCTCACCGATGACCGGATCCCCGCCGGCGCCGCGCTCGCCCGCTACGTCGGCGTGGACGCCTACGAGGCGGCCGGCGGTCCCGTGCTGCGCGACCTCTTCGCCGACGAGCACGAGAACGGCGTCTGGCTGGAAGACCCGGCGCTGCTGATGAAGCTCGCCCTCGATCGCCTCCAGTTTGCGGCGGACGAGCTGGCGACCAAGTGGAAGTGGGCCGAGGCCCGGCTCGACGTCGAGTGGACGGACCTCGCGCGCTTCGGGCGGGTGCATCCCACGCCGGCCGAGCCCACCGACGAGGAGCAGGCCGAGATCGAGCGCCTGCACACCCGGCACGACGAGCTCGTCAACATGGACGAGGACGCGTGGACCGACGAGCTGATCGAGGAGGCGGAGGCGATCGAGCCGCGCCTCGAGCAGATCCAGGACACCATCAAGGCCCGTGCCGTGTTCAAGCCCGAGGACATCGCCATCGCGGGCTGCATCGTCACCATCGGCAACGACGGCACGTTGCAGGTCGTGAACGGCCTGGTGAAGCCCGAGGACATGCCGGCCACCGACACCGGCACCTCGGAAGCTTCTGCCCATGACGGTGGCGGGCAGCAGGATGGCCATCAGGCCACCTCCGGCATCGCCGGACCCGCCATCTCCGGCCCGGCCATGCCGCCCGCGCGGCCCGACCCGGAGGCCGAGGCGCGCAAGGAGGCCGGTGTCGGCATCGGCCTCGCCGACGATCTCCGCGCCATCCGCACGGCGTTGGTCAAGGCCCGCCTGGCGGAGGATTTCGGGGCCGCGTTCGATCTGGCCCTGTTCCAGATGGGGCGCGCGGTATTCACCCCGGGCTATCACGACCATGCGCTGGACATCGCGGTGCGCGAGACCGCCGACCGGCCGCCGCTGCGGGTGAACGACGACGCCTTCGGCAACTGGAGCCCCGGTGAGGCCATGCTGGCCGACCGCTCGTCGCTCCCCTTCGACTGGCTGGAGATAGAGGACCGCCAGGAGTCCTTCGCCGCGCTGCGGGCCTTGCCCGAGCCGGACAAGCAGCGCCTGTTCGCCGCCTGCATCGCGCGCACGGTGAACGGCCAGCTCGCGTTCGAGGCGGATGCCCGGCCCGAGCTCGAAGCCACCGTCGCCAGGCTCGACATCGAGTTCGCGGCGCACGTCCGGCCGACCGCCGAGATGTTCTGGTCGCGCGTCCGCAAGGACCGGATGCTGTCCGTCGCCCGCGAGGTCCTCGGCGTGGAATGGGCGCACGCCCACCGCAAGGACAAGAAGGCGGTGCTTGCCGCTGCGATGGAGACCGCTTTCGCCAAGTCCGATTCCCCGCCGCTCGGCGTCACGAAGGAGGGCCACGCCGCCGCGCTCGCCTGGGCGCCGCCCGGCTTCGCCGCCTTCGATGCGGGCCGCATCGACGACGGCGAGACCGGCGAGCCGGAAGCGGCGCCTGCGGACGAAGATCGTTCCGCCGCGCAGCAGAACGCCGCCGCGGAGCAGCCCGAGCCGGCCGGCGACGCCGAAGCTCCCGACGGCCGGGCGCCCGATACGGGCGATGCGAAACAGGCTGCGCCGTCTGCACCGTCCAACGGCGCCCCTGACGGGGAAGCCATCGCCCCCACCGGCCACGACGCGATCGACGCCATGAACGCGGTTCCCGTCGCGGGCGGAGGACCCAGGGTGATCGTGAACACCGTGGGCTTCGAAAACGGCGGTGACGGCGACGGCGATGCGTCCGCCCAAGACGCCCCGCCTGCACCGCCGGTCCCGGGCAACGGCCACGATACCACCAGCGTGAGCGCCGGCGACGGACTCGAGATCCCCGCCTTCCTGCGCCGCTCGTAGGCGCCGCGTCACTTCCCTGCGCCCCGCCGGTCAGCGGCCCTCGGGTCAGCGGCCCCAGGGTCCGGTCGGCGGGGCGCCTTTCCGTCCACCGCTTTCATGGGAGACCACCGCCATGACCGATCCTTCCCATCTGCCCGGCACAAGTGTCCCCGGCACGAGTGTCCCCGCCACGATCCGGGCCCGCGTCCACGAGGGCGCTATCGACCGCGTCACCCGTTTCTTCGATGCCGGGCTCGCCCAGGCGTTCACAGAGCTCATCCAGAATTCGCGGCGCAGCGGCGCCACCCGCGTCGCCGTCGTCACGGAGGTCATCAGCCAGGACGAGCCTTCCCCCGCCATCCGCGTCGCCGTCAGCGACGACGGCGACGGCATCGGCGATCCGTCCGTCCTCCTCTCCTTCGGCGAGAGCGGCTGGGACTGGGACACCGCGCAGCGGGAGGACCCCGCCGGCATGGGCGTCTACGCCCTGTCGAAGCGGGGCTGCACGATCTCCTCGCGGGCGCGCGGCCCTCTGCTGGATCTCGCGCCCGGCTGGCGGGTCGCGCTCACCCCGGACTGCTTCCTCGGCAAGGAAGAGGCCGCAGTGGTCGAGGGCGACGCCCCCTGGCCGCACGGCACCGCGATTTCCTTCATCGCACACGAGAGCCTCACCACCATCGAGAGCGCCCTCGCGGGCGCCGCGCTCCATTGCCCGCTGCCCGTCACCTTCAACGGCGTGGCCTGCAAGCGGAAGGCCTTCCTCGACGGCGCGGTCCACGTCGAGCGCTGGCGGGGGCTCGTGTTCGGCGTCTTCAGGAACAGGCTTACCGGCTTCAACGACCCCGACCTCAACTTCCACGGCCTCACCCTTTCCGTGCGCCTCCCTTCGGTCGATCCCGTCGAGAGCGGCGCCTGGTCGGTGCGCGCCGACATCGATGCCTGCCCCGAGCTGGAACTGGTGCTGCCCGCCCGCCGCGAGGCCGTCGAGACCGCGTTCCTCAGGGAGATGCGCGAGGCAGCGCGTCTCGCGATCTACCGCGCCATGGCGGCGGCCGATCCCGCGCCGCGCATCGCCTTCAAGGACCGCAAGAGGGCCGCCGAGGCCGGCATCGCGCTCCCCGTGCCGCCGGCCGAGCTCCGCCCCTGGCGGCCCGGCATCGCCGATATCGACGACTGGCGCGACACGCCGTGCTACGCGCCCGTCGGCGCCGACACGCTGGTCATGGCGGTCGATCCCGAGACGCAGGATCAGCAGGCGTTCTGGCGCGCCGCCGAGCGCGCGGGAATCGCCGGCGCCGGGTGCCTGTTCGAACGCGACACTCGCTTCGAGGGATACGCCTGGTACGACGCGCTCGCGCGGGTGACGGATCTCCGCATCGAGGTCACCGAGGACGGCGTGACCCACGCTCTCGATGTGCTGCGCGAGGCGCCCGACCCGGTGTCCACCGCGCCCGGCCTCCCCGACACCCTCGCCCGGCCCGACAGGATCGACATGCACCTCCGCATCGAGCGGGGCGACCGGCCGCCCGAGACCATGACCGTACCGGCCGACGTCGCCTTCGTCGGCGAGGACGGGGCCTGGGTCGAGGACGTCCGCCCGCTCGTCACCAGGGACAGCAAGCTCACGCCCATGCATCTCACCCAGCTGCTGCACGCGAGCTACTTCTCGCCCTCGGACGATGTCAGCGCGGACAGCTACGACACGCAGTCCGCGCGCTTCGACCAGGACGCCACGCACATGGCGATCAAGCTGCTCGCCACGGAGGACGAGGCCAGGAAGCACACCATCGCCGAAGCCGTCTGGCGCGACATCCTCTGGGTAATGCCGCGTGACCGCGAGGTCTCCATCAAGGTGAACGGCGGCAAGGTCGCGGTCGAGTTTGGCCCCCAGACTCCCGCGCCGGAGAGGGTGGCGGCATGACCTGGTACACGGTGCAAGCCTGCTATCCGGCTTACCACGCAAACACGGTATCGATCGAAGCCGACACCCTTGAGGAAGCGCTGGAGAAGGCCATCGAGGCGGCCAACGACGACCCCAACTGGAAGTCGCTGGACCATTGCGGCCCGACTCATGTCGATGCGTGCTGCATGGGCCGGAACGAGGATCCGTGGGACCGCGACAAGTCGCTGCCCGTCCCGGCCAGGTTCACGGAGCGGGGCGAACCGCCGGTGATCACCCTCACCGGGCCCCGCCCGCCCGGCGGCCTGGAGGTGACGGGGGGCACCGTCCGGATTCGGTTCGTCGACGACGCCGCGACGGTCACCACGGAGGTTTCCGATCCGCCGCCGCCCCCCGGCAGCAAGCCGGTGGTCACGGTCCGGCCCCGCCCCGATCGCGCCCCCGAAGTCGAAGTCACCCGCGGCAAGGCCATCGTAAGAATCGAGGGCTGGAAAGGAGGCGATCATGCCCAAGCCTGAGCCCGGCAACGCCACCGCATTCGGCCCCGTCCTCTCCGCCTACACCCGCGCCCAGGCGATCGAGGACGGCATCCTCGTCGACGTCTCCGAAACCGCGCGCGAAGCAGGCTTTACCATCCCCGTCGCGGTCACGCGCACCGTCTGGAATTATGGTGACGACAGGGCTATGGTGAGTTGCAGAGTTAAGGCCCCGTGATTATTGGATTTTGGGGCCTTAACTGTCTCCATAGCGTTAGACCCTCTTGAGATCACGGAACATTGCGATCAAGTGGTCTGGCACATTGTTGAATCTGCCTTTCCTGATATGTGGCGGAACCATTTCGTCCAGCATTTCCAGTTTCTGGATCGGTTCGGCGCGCAGATAGATTTCGGTGGACTGCACGCTTGCATGACCTAGCCACAACGACACCTTTCGCGGATCTCTGACCACTTCCAAGGTATGGATCGCGCAGGAATGTCGAATGACATGCGGACTGACCCGCTTTTCTGCAATTGACGGCACTATCTCCTTCGCTGCAGCGACATGGATCGCCAATCGGTGTGCGAACCCATGCCGGGTCATCGCCCGCCCCCGAGCGTTCAGGAAGAGATGGTCACTGATACGATCCGGCCGTACAGCCAGCCAGACTTCCAAGAGCGATCGCGTCTCCTTCCGCACCGGCAGCTTGCGGTCACGCCTGCCTTTGCCCATCACATGTATCCAGCCGGTATCGGGAGCGAGGTCCTTGCACTTTAGCCCGATGAGCTCGGACACTCGCAGACCGGCCGCGTAGGTTAAGTGCAGCATTGCCCGGTCCCGTATGCCACTCACCGTCGTCGGGTCCGGAGCATCCAGTACCGCTTGCAGTTCATCGCGTTCGAGATAGTCGACCACGGCTTGGTCGAAGCGTTTTATTGGGATTGCGTGAACCTGTTGTGCCAGATGCAGGCACGCGGGAACCTTGAACTCCAGATAGCGGAAGAACGACTTGATCGCGGCTAACCGGAGATTACGAGTCCTGACCGTATTCTGGCGCTCGTTTTCCAGGCGATTCAAGAAGTCGAGAACCAGCTCTACCGTGATTTGCTCGATCGCCATTTCGGACGGCCAGATCCCCAACCTGTCCGCGGCGAAGTCCAAAAGTAACTCGAAGGTGTATGCGTAGCTGGCGATTGTATGGCGGCTGACGTTCCGGTCACGCGGCAGATGTTTTTGCAGGAACATCGAGATGTAAGGGGCAAGGTCCGTCATCGCGATACCCCTTTCACATGTGCGTTCTCGACAGCGTCGGAGATTGACTGGAGCAGAGTCGGAGTGGCCTCCAGGTACCAGTAGGTGCTCGCCATGTGAGCGTGGCCGAGATAGGTGGTCAAAGCCGCGATGTGCCGGCTAATGTCTGCGTGATTGGTCGTATCGGCCGTTTCCAGCGATCTGACCGCGAAGGTATGGCGCAAACTGTGAAGGCTGGGTCCCTCGCACGGTCCCTTCTTGATTCCCGTCTTTATCGCAACTTCGGTGAACTTTTCGGAGAGGTGCGCGGGCCGAACCGGATTGCCGTTCGATAGAACGAACAGGCGGTCGTGAGCAGCTCCGGTCTGCCTCCGGATCTCCAGATACCGATCGAGAGCTCCGCGAACGGTATGGTGCAAGGGAACGAGCCTCGATTTCCTAAACTTTGTCTCCTGGATAACAACACCGTCGGGGGTGAGGTCCGATGTCGTCAGCAAAGCAACCTCGCTTGCTCGCATTCCCGTGGCCGCGGCGAGTCCGATCATGTAGTAAATGCTGTGCGGTGTGATTGAACCTGCAGGCGGCAAGTCCAGCGCCGCGTTCATCACTTTCCGGATTTCCTCCGGCGTCATCAGGCATGGCGTTCGCCGTCGTGTTTCCGGCTGGCCGAGCACATTCCGAGGCAAGACTTCGTGGCGTTCGTCTTCCGAGTGGAGCCACAAGGCAAAATTTCGGAGAATTACGAGATGCTTCCTTACGGTCGTCAGTTTCGCGGTTCCGGTCGCCGCTTCGATCATCCGGCTGCAAAGAATGAACTCATCGCCGTGATCGCCCGCATGCTTAGCGTAGATCCCCAGGACGCGCTCCTGCTCGTTGAACTTGAAGCCAAGATGGCGTTTGAGAGCGACGTAGCGTTCGACGTGGCAGGTCATGCTCATCTGTCGCCTCCGATCCACACCTGAGCCACACTTTCGAGCATGGGAACGTCGACTTTTGCGTAGATCGCGGTGGTTTCCTGAGACTTGTGCCGAAGCAACGCTCCTATGGTATCCATCGATGCACCGGAGCGGAGCATGTCTGTAGCAAGCGAATGGCGCAGAAGATGGGCACCTCGACCACGTGTCCTATGTATACCTGCGCGCTTCAGGCAGGCCGCGACTAACGTCGATACCGCGCTGGAATTGGCGAAAGGCCGATGTGGCGCATTCAGGCACAGAAACAGCCTTGGTGTCGCGGCGGACGGACGAGCTGTGCGAATGTAATGCAACACCGCATCGCCAACGTCTTGTGGGAGCGGCAATGCCACAGACCGTCTCGTCTTGCCGCAGACATGGATTTCGGCGTTGACCCAATCGATGTCAGCGAGCCCAAGTTCGCAGATATCTCCAGCGCGCAAGCCCAACCTGGCAAGTAGCAGCAGAATGGCGCGATTGCGCACGCCTCCAGGCGTGTTCACATCGCAGGATACGATCACGCGCTCGACGTCCTCCATGGGCATGTAACGAGGCAGCGTCGAGAGCCGCCAAAACGCTGGAGATGGAACTGAGTTGATGAGGCTAGGAGAACATGTGCCGACCAACGTGAGAAAGCGCAGGTACATGCGCGTGGAACGAGCGATGGCCTTTGCCCGGCCTACGCTGCAATTGGAAAATTCACGGAGCAGAACCTGACGGACTGAAGCGGCATTGTACTTGCTCGCGTCGGTTCCAAGGTTGTCGACAACAATCGATGCATAGCGATCATGTTCCTCGATTGTCGATGTGCATACGCCGCGATGCTGTTCAAGCCAGACGCAAAATCCTTCAAGTCTTCGACGATCCTTTCGCGTCAACTTCACAAAAGCCGTTGGCGCCACGCCCCGCTCGGCCAGGTAGTTCGCAAAGTTCTTGACAAAAATTTCATAGGGTCGGGCATTGCTAAGTTTGTTGGGAGTTATAGCGTAGTTGTGACAAAGGCAGTCGTGATTGAGGAACGACTCGATAGTATTCTGGTTGATCGACTTTATTGAAGTTCTCGTTCGGTGGAGCCACACAAGAAAGTGGCGAATGTACATCTGGGCGTCGTGAAGGGTTGCCTCTCGATACCCCATCTCCAAACAGTGTTCGGTGTAATCTTCAAGGTATTGAATGCCGAGTTGACTCTCGCCAGGATGCCAGGTTCTGCCGCTGCTCTCCAAGAAGTTCACAAAGCGGATAGCCCGCGACATGGGTTTCTTGCCAAGCCCGGGTCCCGGTCTGGCCCAGGGAAACCCTTGCGTCGAGAGGAAACAGCGGCAATCGTGGTCCCGAAAGGCTAACAGTACCGCATCATCAATGTTTTCCGACGCCGTTCCGTCCGCCTTTAACCAAGCCAAGAAATGCTTTGCCGTGCCGAGATAAAACCGGATGGCGTTTTCGGGAGTGCCTGCTTGTTGCAGGTAAACGTCAAACTCCGACAACAACTCCGCATACGGTTGGTTAATGACGTGCCATGAACACCCTGGATCGCTTACTGGCCGCATCTTCATTCTCCTTCGCAGTTAGATTGACGCGAGGAGAATGTTAATACTATGGATAGCGCTCTGGGGTGATTCGCTGGTTATTTCAAGGACTTAACTCTGTAACTCACCATAGCCCCGTCGTCACCATAATTCCAGACGGTGCGCGTGACCGCGACGGGAATGTTGAAGCCCGCTTCGCGCGCGGTGTCGGAGACGTCGACGAGGATGCCGTCGTCGATCGCCTGGGCGCGGGTGTAGGCGGAGATCGCGGGGCCGAATGCGGTGGCGTTGCCGGGCTCAGGCTTGGGCATGGCCGCCTCCTTTCCAGCCCTCGATCCTCTCGGCTTCGACCGAGACGGTGTTTGCGTGGTATGCGGCGAATCCGCACTGCACGGTGAATTGCGTGGTCATGCCGCCACCCCCTCCGGCGCCGGGGTCTCGGGCCCGAACTCGACCGCGACCTTTCCCGCGCGGACCTTGATGGAGACCTCGCGGTCGCGCGGCATCACCCAGAGGATGTCGCGCCAGACGGCTTCCGCGATGGTGTGGCGCCTGGCCTCGTCCTCGCTGGCGAGCAGCTTCAGAGCCATGTGCGTGGCGTCCTGGTCGAAGCGGGCGGACTGCGTGTCGTAGCTGTCGGCCTCCACGTCGTCGGATGCGGAGAAGTAGCTCGCGTGCAGCAGCCGCGTGAGCTGCATCGGCGTGAGCTTGCTGTCCCTGGTGACGAGCGGGCGGACGTCCTCGACCCAGGCCCCGTCCTCGCCGACGAAGGCGACGTCGGCCGGCACGGTCAGGGTCTCGGGCGGACCGTCGCCACGCTCGATGCGGAGGTGCATGTCGATCCTGTCGGGCCGGGCGAGGGTGTCGGGAAGGCCCGGCGCGGTGGGCACGCCGGACACCGGGTCGGGCGCCTCTCGGAGCACATCGATGGCGTGCGTCACGCCGGCCTCCGTGACCTCGATGCGAAGCTCCGTCACGCGCGCGAGCGCGTCGTACCAGGCGTATCCCTCGAAGCGCGTGTCGCGCTCGAACAGGCACCCCGCGCCGGCGATTCCCGCCCGCTCGGCGGCCCGCCAGAAGGCCTGCGCGTCCTGCGGCTCGGGATCGACCGCCATGACCAGCGTGTCGGCGCCGACGGGCGCGTAGGACGGCGTGTCGCGCCAGTCGTCGATGTCGGCGATGCCGGGCCGCCAGGGGCGGAGCTCGGGCGGCGGCACGGGGAGCGCGATGCCCGCCTCGGCTGCCCTCTCGTGGTCCTTGAAGGCGATGCGCGGCGCGGGGTCGGCCGCCGCCATGGCGCGGTACACGGCGAGGCGCGCTGCTTCGCGCATCTCCCTGAGGAACTCGGTCTCTACCGCCTCGCGGCGGGCGGGCAGCACCAGCTCAAGCTCGGGGCAGGCCTCGACGTCGGCGCGCACCGACCAGGCGCCGCCCTCGACCGGATCGACCGAAGGGAGGCGCACGGAGAGGGTGAGGCCGTGGAAGTTGAGGTCGGGGTCGTTGAAGCCGGTGAGCCTGTTCCTGAAGACGCCGAACAGGAGACCGCGCCAGCGCTCGATGTGGACGGCACCGTCGAGGAAGGCCTTCCGCTTGCAGGCCACGCCGTTGAAGGTGACGGGCAGCGGGCAATGGAGCGCGGCGCCTGCGAGGGCACTCTCGATGGTGGCGAGGCTCTCGTGGGCCGTGAACGAGATCGTGGTGCCGTGGGGCCAAGGGGCGTCGCCCTCGACCACGGCGGCCTCTTCCTTGCCGAGGAAGCAGTCGGGGGTGAGCGCAACCCGCCAGCCGGGGGCGATATCCAGCAGAGGGCCGCGCGCCCGCGAGGAGATCGTGCAGCCGCGTTTGGACAGCGCGTAGACGCCCATGCCGGCGGGGTCCTCGCGCTGCGCGGTGTCCTGGTCCCAGCCGCTCTCGCCGAAGGAGAGGAGCACGGCGGGATCGGCGATGCCGTCGCCTTCGTCGCTGACGGTGACGCGGATGGCGGGGGAAGCCTGATCTTGCTCGACGACCTCCGTGACGACGGCGACGCGGGTGGCGCCGCTGCGGCGCGAGTTCTGGATGAGCTCGGTGAACGCTTGGGCGAGCCCGGCATCGAAGAATCGCGTGACGCGGTCGATGGCGCCGTCGTGGACGCGGGCCCGGATCGTGGCGGGGACACTCGTGCCGGAGACACTCGTGCCGGGCAGATGGGAAGGATCGGTCATGGCGGTGGTCTCCCATGAGAGCGGTGGAGGAAAAGGTGCCCCGCCTAACGGACCCGGGGGCCGCCGACCGGCGGGGCGCAGGAAAGTGAGGCGGCGGCTACGAGCGGCGCAGGAAGGCGGGGATATCGAGCCCGTCGCGGCCGCTCACGCCGGCGGTATCGTGGCCGTTGCCCGGAACCGGCGGCGCGGGCGGGACGTCTTCGGTGGACGCATCGTCGTTGCCGTCACCACCGTTCTCGAAGGCCACGGTGTTCACGATCACCCTGGGTCCGCCGCCCGCGACGGGTACGGCGTTCATGGCGTCGATCGCCTCGTGGCCGGTGGGGGCGATGGCTTCCGTGTCAGGGGTCCCGTTGGACGGTTCGGACGGCGCAGAGGGCGCGGCCGGTTCCGCATTGCCGGTTTCGGCGGCGGGCTCGGGCTGCTGCGCCGCGGCTTCCTGACGTGCGGAGGATCGGTCTTCGTCCGCAGGCGGCGCTTCCGGCTCGCCGGTCTGGCCGTCGTCGACCGTGCCGGTGTCGAAGGCGCCGAAGCCGGGCGGGGCCCAGGCGAGCGCGGCCGCGTGGCCCTCCTTGGTGACACCGAGCGGCGGGGAGTCGGCCGTGGCGAACGCCGTCTCCATCGCCGTGGCCAGCGTCGCCTTCTTGTCCTTGCGGTGGGCGTGGGCCCATTCGACGCCGAGGACCTCGCGGGCGACGGATAGCATCCGGTCCTTGCGGACGCGCGACCAGAACATGTCGGCGGTGGGCCGCACGTGCGCCGCGAACTCGATGTCGAGCCGCGCGACGGTGGCCTCCAGCTCGGGCAGGGCGTCCGCCTCGAAGGCGAGCTGGCCGTTCACCGTGCGCGCAACGCTGGCGGCGAACAGGCGCTGCTTGTCCGCCTCGGGGAGCGCCCGCAGCGCCGCGAAGGACTTCTGGCGGTCCTCGATCTCCAGCCAGTCGAAGGAGAGCGACGAGCGGTCGGCCAGCATTGCCTCGCCCGGGCTCCAGTCGCCGAAGGCGTCGTCGTTGGCGCGGAGCGGCGGGCGGTTCGGGGTTTCGCGTGCCGCGATGTCGAGCGCGTGGTCATGATAGCCGGGGGTGAACACGGCGCGCCCCATCTGGAAGAGCATGAGGTCGAAGGCGGCCCCGAAGTCGTCGGCGAGGTGCGCCTTGACCAACGCCGTGCGGACGGCGCGGAGATCGTCGGCGAGTCCGATGCCGACACCCGCCTCCTTGCGCGCCTCGGCCTCCGGGTCGGGCCGTGCGGGCGGCATGGCCGGTCCGGAGATCGCGGGCGCCTGGATGCCGGAACCCGAGGCGTGGCGGTCACCCTCCGCTGCGGTGTCGTCCTGGCCGGCACGCGGCGTGGCGGTGTCGGTATCGCCCGGCATGTCCTCGGGCCTGACCAGGCCCTGGACGAGCTGCAACTCGCCGTTGCCGCCGATGGTGACGATGCAGCCCGCGATGGCGATATCCTCGGGCTTGAACACGGCGCGGGCCTTGATGGCGTCCTGGATCCGCTCGAGGCGCGGCTCGATCGCCTCCGCCTCCTCGATCAGCTCGTCGGTCCACGCGTCCTCGTCCATGTTGACGAGCTCGTCGTGGCGGACGTGGAGGCGCTCGATCTCGGCCTTCTCCTCGTCGGTGGGCTCGGCCGGCGTGGGACGCACGCGCCCGAAGCGGGCGAGGTCGGACCACTCAACGTCGAGGCGGGCCTCGGCCCACTTCCAGCGGGTCGCCAGCTCGTTAGCCGCGACCTGAAGGCGGTCGAGGGCGAGCTTCATCAGAAGCGCCGGATCCTCCAGCCAGACGCCGTTCTCGTGCTCGTCGGCGAAGAGGTCTCGCAGCACGGGACCGCCTGCCGCCTCGTAGGCGTCCACGCCGACGTAGCGGGCGAGCGCGGCGCCGGCGGGGATGCGGTCATCGGTGAGCATGCGCTTGATCTGCCAGCCGGTGGGCCGGTAGCCCTGGTCCTTGACCTGCTCCCACACCGCCACCTGGCGCACGGTGTCGGTGGTCACGGCGAAGGCCTTGAGGGTTTCCAGGTCGATCGCATTCTCCCGGTAGGCGTCGAGCAGCTCCGGTGCGGCGTGACCGAGGCGCAGGCGCTGCTCGACGATGCGCTCGGAGACGCCGAAGCGGGCGGCGATGTCGGCGACGGTGGCGCCGGCCAGCGCGAGCGCGCCGAAGGCGTCGACTTGGTCCGCCGGGTGCATGGCGACGCGGACCACGTTCTCGGCCAGCGATATCTCGCCGTCGGCGGCGCCATTGGCGACGATGCGGCAGGGTACGGGATGGTTGGCTTCGATGGCGCCCTCGCTGGCGAGCTCGTTGAGGGCGGCGAGGCGCCTGGCGCCGGCGATGACGGCGAAGCGCTCGCCGAGACCGTCGGCGGGCCCGATGTCGCGTGCCACGAGGTTCTCCAGCAGGCCGTGGGCGGCGATGGATGCCTTGAGCTCGGCGAAGGCGCCTTTGCCCGCTTCGGTCCTGCGGACGTTGGCGGGCGAGGGCTCCAGGCGGTGGAGGGGGATGGATCGGATGACGGGTTCGGTCATCGGCTTCTCCGGAGATGGGCCGCAGGGAGGCGGCAGTTGATGGG
>MKWU01003927.1_pt1 | contig 18495 bp, 12 predicted proteins | sample 809101 | NCBI WGS metagenome assembly MKWU01 (sample SAMN05860141, study PRJNA318959) | sponge metagenome | host: Aplysina aerophoba | place: Slovenia: Piran, Adriatic Sea, Gulf of Piran | collected 2013-05-07
TCCCTTGTGCAGGGGCTGCGCCCCCGCAACGCCCCCCTACAAAACCATCCCTCACCGACCGTGTGTCTTCTTCGCCACGTGTCGGCTGGCCAGCATGGCGGCGGCTGCACACCAGTAGCGGCATCAAGAGCCTGAGAGGTTCCAAGGATGACTGGCCGGTCAAGTACCGTGGCTTAGAAGTTACACTCAGGCAAAAATCGCGCTCGTCACATGAGAAAACGAAATGAATGAAAATCAGACAGAGGCCCCTGTACGAGTGGACCGCGTCCGGCAAGTCGCGGTCATCGGGGCCGGTACAATCGGCGCAAGTTGGGCAGCCTGCTTCCTGGCGAATGGGCTCGACGTAACAGTTGTCGACCCTGTCCGCGATAGAGAGGAACTGCGACGCGCCATCGACGCAATGTTGCCCGCGCTTGAGAATCTTGGTTTTCGGACAGACACTGACTCCCGCGGGATTGAATTGCTGACGCAGATCGGCGGGGAACTGGCCGAGACCCAATTTGTGCAGGAGAGCGTCCCTGAACGCCTGGCGGTGAAACGGGAGACGCTGCGCGAACTGGAGACCGTTATCGGCCCGCAAGTAATCGTGAGCAGCAGCAGCACCGCGATGGTGCCCTCGGACATTCAGGCGGAAGCCAGGTACCCGCAAAGGGTGATCGTGGGCCACCCTTTCAATCCACCCCACCTGATCCCTCTAGTGGAGATTTCCGGCGGCAAGCTGACCGCGCCGCACGTGTTGGACTGGGCGCTCGCGTTTTATCAGGCCATCGGCAAGGCCCCGGTGCTGATGAAGAAGGAGGCCTACGGGCACATTGCCAACCGCCTTGCCGCCGCGCTGTTTCGCGAGGCGATCCATCTGGTGGCCGAGGGTTTCACAACCGTGGAAGGCATCGACGAGGTCATAACCCAGGGCCCCGGCCTGCGCTGGGCGCTGCAGGGACCCTTCACCACCTATCACCTGGCAGGGGGCCCAGAGGGAATCGCCCACTACATGCGCCATCTGGGGCCAACTCAGGAAGCGCGCTGGCGTACCCTGGGCGAACCGCAACTTACTGACGACCTTGTCGCGCAGTTAGTCAGGGAGGTCCAGGAGTCCGTCGCCGGACTTTCGATAGCGCAACTCGCCCGAATCCGCGACACAGGGCTAGTTGAACTTCACAGACTCAAGGAAGGCCTGCCTGCCGAACCTTCCAACATCACTGACAGTTGAAATCTCCTGGCGTACTGTCGGCCATCACGATACTTTTTCGTGCGGCTCGTCGCCCAATTCCATCTGTAGCCGCTTCAACTCGGACTTGAGTTCATCGATCAGTTCGGCGTTAGCGGGGTCATCATATAGGTTCACCATCTCCTGCGGATCGTCTTCGAGGTCGAACAGTTCCCATTCCGGCTCAGTAGACGCATCTATCGCGCCGGCGCTCCCCAGTGCCTCCCCATAGTAATGGATCAGCTTATGGCGCTCGGTGCGGATTCCGTAGTGCGCCGGGATGTTGAAGTGGGCCAGGTGCATCCAATAGCGGTAGTACATCGAGGTACGCCAGTCAGACGGCACACTCCCTTCGGCGAGCGGGCGCAGGCTTCGCCCCTGCATGTCCCGAGGAACACCCGCGCCAGCGAAGTCCAGAATGGTCGGCGCAAAGTCTACATTGAGTGCAATACGATCGCTCACTGTTCCGGCGTGAATGGCGCGCGGATAGCGCATCAGAAAAGGGATACGAATCGACTCTTCGTACATGAACCGCTTGTCATACCAACCGTGATCTCCCAGAAAGAAACCGTGATCCGATGTGTAGATGACAATCGTGTCGTCGGTCAACTGGTTCTCGTCCAGGAAGTCCAGCAGGCGGCCTGCATTCTCGTCGATTGAAGCCACGCACCGCAAGTAGTTGCGCATGAAGCTCTGATAGTTCCACGCCTTCTGCTCCTCGGCAGACAGCCCGGCGGGAACAGGATCGGGAACGTGATTCTTCAAGTGCATCAGCTCAACCTTTTCCGTCGCCATACTGGCCGCAGCCGCCCGATTTTCGTAGTTGTCGTGAAAAGTGGCTGGCTCTGGAATGGGGTTGTCCGTAAACAGAGCCCTGTCCTTGGGATTGGGTTGGAAGGGATCGTGGGGGGCTTTGTGCGCACAAACAAGAAAGAATGGGCGCTCGGTGTCCCGAGTCGCCAGCCACCCGAGCGCCTTATCGGTTAAGACGTCAGTCACATATCCGCTCTCCGTGATCGGCTGGCCCATCTCAGTCAGTTCAGGGTCGTAGTATTTTCCCTGTCCTGGCAGGACACTCCAGAAATCGTAACCGGCGGGGTCGCTATGGCCGCTGTGCCCCAGATGCCATTTGCCCACGAACGCGGTCTGGTAGCCGGCATCATTCAGCAGCATCCCGACCGTCGTCTCCTGCGTCTGGTCAATGACATCGTTAAGTGTCTTTATGCCGGTTGTATGGCTGTATTTTCCCGTGTGAACGGACGCCCGTGCCGGCGTGCAGATGGCATTCGTGCAGAAACAGCGGTCCAGCCGCAGCCCTTCGTCAGCAATTCTGTCGAGGTTTGGCGTACTGTTCAGCTTGCTGCCGTATGTGGAAAACGCGGCCGGCGCGTGATCATCGGCCATGATCAGAAGAATATTGGGGCGGCGGTATTCGGTCATGGCTAGGCCTCATCTTTGTTAAGAAAGCGCCCCCAAGCAGTGTGGACTGCAAGGGGGCGAGGATGTTGTTCTGCAACCAGACTCAAACTGGTTTGCTGAATTGCTGCTCTGTCAATCGCATAAGGAACGGCTTCCCTCCAACGTTCTGACTGCGGCCAGGCTAAGAATCGCGGCCAGGATCAAGCGTCGGCCAACAGTTCATCTACCTCTGGCTTGACCGCGTTGGCGGCTTCCTCAACTGTGCGGTCGCCCAGCCAGACCAACTCAAACGCGGACGTAAGCGCCGTGTTGATCTGCGCCCGGCTCTTGTGTTGCCACACCGGTACACCAAATTCGTCGATGCGGTCCATGTAGAACTCTACAAATGTATCGGGCACGTCGATCTGATCCAGCACATACTTGGACGTCGAGCGGCGGGCGTTAATGATGCCCCTCTTTGCCCAGTGGCTGTGCGCCTCGTCGGTCGCGTTGAACTTAACCCACTCCCACGCCTCTTCAGGGTGCGGGCTCTCGCTGGGGATTGAGAACGCGGACCCGCCGACATTGAGAGTGTGAACGCCGTTGGGGCCTCCCATCGGGTACGGCGAGATCTCCCACACGAATGAACCGTCGAACTGGTCGATGATGCCGGGGAAGGACGAAATCATGGCCGAACTGCCCGATACGAACAAATTGCCCAAACCCTCGATCAAGTCGGCCGAAGGATGAACATTGTGTGTCTGAATGGCGTCCAGATACCAGTTGAGAAACTCCATTGTTGCTTCAGAGTTGACGATACACTCGGTTTCGTCTTCATTAAAGATGTCCGTTCCCCACGCAACCGCCTGCGGGCGAATCTCGTTGACCCAATTGTCCACCATGTTTGACATTCCCCAGACTGTCACCTCCCGCTTGTTGAATCCGTCATCCTGGGGGTGGTTCCCGCCTCGGTCCGTTGTCAAGGTTAGGCTGGACTCCAGCAAGTCGGCATATGTTGTGCCTACACCTGGTCCAGACAGTCCGGCCTCTTCATGAAGATTGCGGTTGTACCATATGCCCTGTACGCCCACATCCCAACTACTCCCGTACTGACCGCCATCGAAAGTAAACAGTCCCCACACCGAACTGTACCAGTCATCCGGGAATTCGGGCGTAGCGTCAATGCGGGGATTCAAGTCTTCGATCACACCAAGTACGGCGTGGGGCCGCACCCAGGCAGTATGTGTCCACGCGGCATCGGGCGGCGAGCCGGACGCGTAGAGCGTGTTCAGCTTAGTCCAATAATCTCCCCAGCCCAGAGGTTGCCCCTCGACACTGATTGCGCCACCGTTCTGTTCGGCAAATACTGCCGCCAGTTCATCCATCAAGTCGCCCCAAGCCCATGTCATTGACGTAATCGTCACCGGCTCCATTGCTTGCCCTGCGCCGGCGCCACTGTCACCCTCGGCTGACCCTGCCGGCATTTGCTGACAAGCGGCTAGTGCCACCATGGAACCAGCACCCAACCCCGCGTTACGGAGAAATCTTCGACGGCTAATCTGATTCGACATTCTTTCCTCTCCTATATCGTAGTGAATAAAAGTGTGAAAGTCTGCTGACTGCAACTGCTTTACCCCTTTACGCCTGTAAACACGACACCTTGAATGAAAAAACGCTGTCCAAAGTAAAAGACAAGCAGCACCGGAACCATAGTAACCGTTGCCGCCGCCATCATCATCTCCCATTCGACAGTATATTGGTCCTGGAACAGGCGCAAACCCAGAGCCAAAGTGTATTTTTTCTGGTCGAACAGATAGATGAGAGGCACAAGAAAACTTTGCCAGCGATTCTGCACGATGAATATGACGACCGTCATCAATGCGGCCTTGGACAGGGGAAGAATAATTCTCCAGTAGACACCGAAACGGCTGCAACCGTCGATGATGGCGGCATCGTCAAGTTCGGGAGAAATGGTCATGAAATACTGCCGCAACAGGAAGATGTTAAAGGCGCTGCCCCCAAAAAATGCTGGAACAACGAGCGGGAGATAAGTATCCAGCCACTTTAGTTCACGAAACAGAATGAACTGGGGAATCATTATGACCTGAAAAGGCAGCATCAGAGTCGTCAGAACCAGTACAAACATGAAGTTGCGGCCGCGCCAACGCAATCGGGCAAAAGCAAATGCCGCCAAAGAGCCGGAGAGCGTCGCCCCTACTACCGCCAAAGCAGTGATCTGGGCCGTATTCAGAATGAACCGCCCAAAAGGCAGGATAGTCAACGCGTTGGGATAGTTCGCCCAGACTATCGGATTAGGGATCCATACAGTCGGAATCTTAAAGACAGCCGCGGGCGTCTTCAGAGAAGTGGAGACCATCCACAGAAATGGCATCAGAACAACCACCATGCCGATCACCAGGATGGCGTAAATAAACGACATCTTGAAAGCAAGGCTTCGGCGCTGGCTCTCGCGGATGTATCGCAGGACCATTATTCAGCTTCCCTCACTTCGCCTTCGTAGTAGACCCAGACCGCGGAAGAGCGGATTATCAGCAAGGTCAACACCATGATGTAGACGAACAATACCCAGGCTAACCCGGATGCATAGCCCATTCGGAAGAACTCGAAGCCGTTTCTGAACAAATACAGCATGACAAACAGGCTGGCATTTCCGGGGCCGCCCTGCGTCATGATGAACGGGCCGGCGAACTCCTGCAGCGCGTCAATCATGCCGATGACCAGTTGAAAAAAGAGAACAGGTGAAATCATCGGCAGTGTGATCTTCCAGAACTGCACCCAATCGCTGGCCCCATCGACCTCGGCGGCTTCATAGAGTTCGTTCGGCACACCCTGCAGACCAGCCAAATATATGATGATGCCGGCGCCGACGCCCCAAAGACTCATCAACACAAAGGAGGCCAGCACGGTACGAGTGTCCGTCAGCCAGTAGGGTCCCTCGATACCAATGAGACTGAGTGCGCGGTTCAATAGCCCAAAATCACCGTTGAGAATCAGTAGCCACACCATCGCCACCGCCACGCCGCTGACCGTTGCCGGCAGATAGTACACGGTGCGAATGAATGCCAAACCCCGTACTTTGGCGTTCAAAAGCAGTGCCACCAAGACGCCCAGCATGATGCGTAAGGGCACGGAAGTTACGGAGTATATTGTGGTTACCTTGAATGCCTGAAAGAAGTTGGGATCATCGGCGGCCATCTCAATGTAATTGCCCAGCCCGATGAACTTTGGCGGCGTGAACATGCGCCATTCTGTCAGGGAAAGACCCAGAGAAGCCAGCATCGGCCCCAGTTGAAAAGCAAGGAATCCAATGATCCAGGGCAAGACTAGCAACCACGCCAGCCGCTCCTCCCCGTTCAGGTGATACCAATTCCTTTTCTGCTTTCGCGTAGATAAAGTGGCAATGTTTTCCTGAAAGGTCGCCATCAACCGCTCCAATTTCAACCAGGATAGAAGGAGCACAGTGGGGATCTAGGCTTGACAAGACTCCAAGCCGAGCTAAGAGGTGGTTGGACGGGAAGATACTATAACGCTGGGTGAATGTCAAACTTAGAGGCTGGATCGGGAGGCTCGGCAATCGACTTGTCAATAATTGTGGTCTTCATAATTACTGCCAAGGACCCCCATGCGTTGCCACATGCATAGGATTCGAGTAGAATTCCAGCGACTATTCTGTACCCAATACCACACGATCAGCGAGACTTTCAGTGTACCCAGCCACCCGCACAACCAACTTCAACCAGTCAATGATCCGCGAAATGACCCGGCTGGCAATGCAACACGATGCCATAAACTTGAGCCAGGGCTTCCCTGATTTCGACCCGCCTGAAGCAATTGTCAATGCCGCAATTGAGGCGATCCGCGGCACGGCCAACCAGTACACAGTTACATGGGGCTATCCTCCCCTGCGACAGGCCTTGTCGGAACAGTATACGGGCCAACTGGGCTGGACAGTAGACCCCGACGTTCACATCTGTGTCGTTTGCGGTGTGACCGAAGGAATTACCACCACGCTCCTTGCCCTGCTCAACCCTGGCGACGAACTGATCATCCTCGAGCCAGGGCACGAGAACTTTCGCCCGTCAGCGCTGTTGGCCGACGCCGTGGCAGTGCCGGTAGTCCTGGAAGCGCCCGACTACAGGATCGACGCTGACCGCCTGGAAGCCGCGGTCACCCCTCGGACCCGTGCCCTGCTTCTCAATACGCCCCACAACCCAACCGGCCGTGTTTTCGATGACGAAGAAATGCAAGTTCTGGTCGACTTTACCAACCGCCATGACCTCATCCTCATCACCGACGAAATCTACGATCGCATTCTCTACGACGATCACATTCACACTTCGCCCGGCAGCCGGGAAGGTCTCATTGAACGCACAGTTACCATCGGCGGGCTGGGCAAGAGCTTCGCGGTCACAGGCTGGCGATTGGGCTACGTGATAGCCCGCGAACCCCTGGCCGCTGCCATCCGCACCGTCCACGACTACTCGACGATCTGCGCGCCTACACCATTGCAGGCCGCCGCCGCCGTCGCCCTCGATCAGCCGAGCGACTACTGGTCGCAAATGCGTGAGGACTATGGCGAGCGCCGAGAGTTAATGCTGGCTATGTTGCAAAATGCCGGCTTCCGCCCGGTCAGGCCTGAAGGCTCATACTATACAATGGCGGACTACACCGGCATTGCCGCGCCGCAGGCAGAGTGGGACTCGCACCGCTTCGCCCGCTGGCTGACGACCGAGGTTGGCGTGGCTTCCGTTGCCGGTATCAACTTCTATACACGCGACCGTGAAAAGTACGGCGAGGGGATAATACGGTTTGCCTTTGCCAAACGGCTTGAGACATTGCACGAAGCTGGGCGGCGACTGGCAACGTTCGGAGGTTAACAGACGAATCCCCCTTGATGTACGGGTAATGAGCCCACTGGAAATAACATCGTCTTACTTCAGCAGTAAGCGTGCTAGCAGAAGCTCCGGCTCCCAGACGCCAACCCGTACTACCGGCTCGAGAGTCTCGACATCGTAGACGACCAGACGCAGCTCGTACTCGCCCGCGGGGAGATCGGGCGGGAAAACCAGGCGGACGAGCGTGTCCAAAGGCTGGGCAGATGCCCCAGGCTGCAGTGTCGAATGTTCAGGTTTCCACAACTCCGTATCTTCCTGATAGCTCCAGCCACCGTCCTGCTCCACCGGATAGAGCCTGAGCGAGGTCGCGTAGCTGATTTCAGAATCCACGAGCTCACGAAATCGCATTGCAACCCACATCGGTTTGAGGCGATCCAGATCTGACAATTGCTTGACCGAGAGTTGGACTTCCTCCTGACCCAGTGCGACCCCTGCAAGAGCGATGCCGCTATCGTACTCTACCGCCAACGGCTCCAGCTGTTCGTAGTGAGTCCAGACAACGCGGCTCTCGATCCGAGGACCTCCACCGGCCACCGGTAGCAGTCCCTCGCTTTCCAAGGCTGTGGATTCCGGATCGACAAAACCTACATACAGTCGGGCCACAGCAGGCGCGCGGTCTAACGGGATCACGTAAGTGTCCTCATACAAAGTGCCTGGCTTCCAAAGTGTAAGAGGCCGAACACCCCAGCCAGGATGCGTGGTCACATTCCCAATCTGCATGCTGTTTGGGTCCAACAAGTGTATGAATAATTCGAGGTCCCGTATCTGTTCCTTCTGCGTGCGAAAGTAGAGTGTAACCGCGGCTTCTTCGCCGCTTAGCGAGCCAGGCTCGGGAAAACGGGCCGCAACCAATTCCACCCCGTCTCCGTACACTTTCCCTATCGGCTGTGCGTCTGCCGGCACAGCTTCAACCGCATTGGCCATGCCGCCCAACCCGTACGACTCGGGCAGCAAATCGACTAGAGCATAGACCGAGCAGCACCAAAGGCCCACCGGTACAACCAGCCCCAGCGCCGTGCGTCCAAACCGGGGCAGGAATCCGGCCCAGAATCGGAGTCCGTACACGGCCGCTACGGCCAGTGCACTGATGGCCGGAAAGAGCAGCCGTCCCTGCGAGCCCTGTGCCACGGAAATCCAACCGGCAAGAAGTGCTAGCGAAATAACTATCCATATCCATACAATGCCCATAGCGTCGTCTTTCTGTTCTTGCAGCCCCGCCGCTCCCTCGGCTGTCCGCCGCGTCCGCAGCCAGGCTAGGACGGCCCCCGTCGCGGCCAGAACGGACAACAGTTCGAAAAGGCTATAAGTCCAAGAAGGAAGGAGAATGCTAAACCACCCGAAAATGCCCCAAAAGGACATCTGCAGACCTCGCAGCTCACCAACTATGCTCTGTAAAGTCGCAGGCTCCACCCGCAACCCGGTGACGCTGAGCAAATTCTCGGTGCCGAAAGGATCTCCATAGAGGAGCACATTCCGGGCATACCACCAGCCGGCGACAAGCAGCACGGTCCCACCGACGAGAAGTCCTCCATTCAGAGCCGTTCGCCATGCTTTCTGCCTCGCAGCCAAAAATAGAAAAGTGAAGGCCGTAAGAGGTAAGAGACCCAACCCTTGCAGCTTGCTCAAGGCTGCCAGCCCCAACAGTAGGCCAAGTCCCGCCCAATGCCACCAGAGTAATCCCCGGCCTCGGTCGCGCCTGGCCAGCACCGCCATGTATACCAGCGCCGCCGCGCTTACCATGGTTATCATGTTGTCATTGGAAAGGCTTGCGCTGATAAATGTAAACTGCGGAATGGTCGCAACCAGGGCGGTTGCCAGCAGCCGCGACCAACGGTCCGTCGGAAATGTATGCCGGGAAAGCAGGTACGTAAGCAAGACTGTAAACGTGCCGAGTACTACCGAAATCCAGCGACCAACGCGTAACGCCAGATCAACGCCCTGCAGAGGTCTGCTCTGTGCGCTGAAGAGCATGAAGTTCTTGTTGCCGGGTTGATGTGGATTGCCAAGATTCGCCCTGGGGTTGCGTACCGCGAACGCATCGAGCCCGCTCTGATCTATACCTGCCGTCGCCAGCCCTACCAAAGCATAGTAGAGCGGCGGCTGACTGCCTTCCTGTTCCCAGGGTCCCGTTATCTCCGGGCCCTGCACAGGGAGCCCGTTGCCCGCGGCCAGATGCCGCGCAAAGGCATAGTGGTAGATCTCGTCGGGTGTCTCAAAAGGTGGAACGACCAGACTGTAGGCAATGCCTGTCAACAAAAATAAGCCCAGCAACAGGCCGACCAACACAGTCTCCACTCTTGGTCCCCCGCGCGACTCAGAGAGCATGTTGGGCTCCTTTCGCCGCGTTCCACTCCTCCAAGAGTACCAAGGTCACGAAGATCTGCAAGAAGGTCCTTTCAACAACGCCTTGAAATGTTTCAACGCTGGCGGTCAATGTCCTTAGGTGTCCTTCGACAAGACCATTCTTGGCCATTGAGGTGCCATAACCTGTTTCGTGTTGAGCCGGACTTCGAGTACGGTGAGGCGGGTCATCGCCCACAGACATCGCAATCTGAAACGTGAAAGTAAGCCAGCTGCAGAGAGTCTTCCCCGGACTGCGTCAGAATCCGCGGCGCGCCATCGATGGTTACATCGTAAAGGCCGGCAACAAGCCGCAAAGAGCCAGGCGGAAGCGTCGCCGGAATCGGCATGGCCGCACTTACGAGAACCTGCGAACTGTCCATTCGGAGTTCAGGATCCCACTGGGCAACAAGGTTCCCGGGCTCGTCGAGCAGGTGCAGGAAGAACTTTTCCCCGCCAGTTAAGGTTGACGGATCTCCGCTCCATTCCATATGAACAACTAGTCTGCCGCCCGCAGGGGGAAAGTTGGGGCTGACCTGGGCGCGTTCCAAAGTCAAGCCGTTTACGAATTCGACGTCGAGAAGCCGCCATTCCTGGGGGTCTGGCAGTGCGTAGAGTTCAACAAGCCATGGCCCTGTCGTCTCCTGCGCAGCCAGCTGGTAAAAATGGGCAAGCGCTTGACGAGAATTTTCCTTGGTTTCATCGTTTCCTTCTAACGGGGCCGTATGGATGATCCTTCGTACGCCATCACTGAGAAGATCATTCACCTTCTCCCCGGCAGTCTTGGATTCTCCCGGTAGCGAATGCAGGGCTGAGTGTTCAACACTTCCAGTATAGTAGTACCAGAGCGAAGAACCAGTTGCAGATTCAATAAAATGGATGTTCGCCGGGCTGAGACCTGCACTCCAGCGCTCCAAGAGTCCGGCCAGGTCTCGCATTCCTCTCGACTTCGTAAACTCTGGATCAAAGTGATAATTTCGTAAGGCGAAAAGATTGCCGGCGACGACTAGAAGAAGGAGAGAGACTGCAGCCACACCCCCTACCGGAATCTTCGCCAAGGTGAACCGGCCGACTGCCTCGGAATCCTCCGCCCAGATTCTCCATCTCCACCCCAAATGACTCTCTACAATATCTCCGATGTTCTTGAACCCAATGGCCAGAAGAAACAATAAGGGCAGCAGCGCTATGGCATGAAAGCTCCAATAGAACGGAGACCACCAGAAAAATGGGGCGACCCAGACCGGGAGAAGGGAAACCAGCAGGTACAACAGGAGTAGGACGACGCCGTAGTGGCCTCTGAAACGGAAACCGGCTTCTTCGCTTTCTGAAGATTCCCCACCTTCGACGTCTGTCAAGTCTTCGTCGACATTCTCATATTGAGCCGTCTTTCTTCTTTCAGTCAATAATGCGCTGGCCACCGCAACTGCCACCACGGCGAGCGAGAATAGGAAAGCAACGTTCTGCCAAGTCACATGCGGCACATATTCTCCCAGTGTGAGGCGGCCAAACATCCACCTGAGCCATGCCCAAGTCTTCCAGTAAGTGCCTTCCAAGCCAAGAGGAACCACCCTGGGCAAGACGCCGAATAACGACGACGCCGCGGTCAGGGCCACGATCGCGATCTGGGCCCAAGCCCAGCTTCTCAAGACATGACCACTCAGTCGCGTCCCTTCTTCACTTTGCCTCGGGCGCCGCTCACGCGCCAGCAAAAACAGTACAAACAGGTTCTGCATCAAAAAGGCAAGAACGACGAAAAACTGAGTGTAAATGGCGACCACAGTAACGATTACATAGGAGAAGAAGTCTTTTCGGCTCGACCTACCGCTAAGTATTCTCAATGCCAAGATCACGCTGCAAGTAGCGAGAACCAAGCCGAGAGTCTGAAGTAAGACATCCTGGCTGGCCCAGACGGCGTACGTATTCACAGCCACTAACAGTGTCGCCGCTAGAGTGGTGAATGCGCTCAACCGTAATCCAGTCGCCAGACGGAAAGCTAATGGAACAGCTATCGTGCCACAGAGAGCCGATGCCGAACGCACAGCAAACTCGCTTGTCCCTATTACGCCAAGCCAAATGTGCTGCACCCAGAAGCTGCCAACCATATAAGGGATTTGAATTTGAGGAAAAACCCCGAATTGCGCCAGAAATGGCAACCGGCTGATTTGATATGCAAACGCTTCCAAGTCGCTCAGTTCCTGACCTCCTAGACGGTAGAAGCGTAGCGCAAATCCAACGAGGATTATGAGCAATACCGTAATTCTTTGAAATTCCCTGTCGGCCAGATTTATCCGCTTGGCGCTGCACGATTCCTGCTGAATTCGCGAGGCCATGACTTGCCCCCTTCCATGGGAAAACGATTGGGAAAGAAAAGCTCTTTGCTTTTCGGCGAATGACCGGCCACGCCTCCAAGTCATTCTAAACCCCCCAGCTAACGGGCTTCGCAGCGCCAACAGGAGAATAATCCAGCTCGCGCCGCTAATGGCAAGGCCCCAGCGCACGCTGAAGGGACGGTAGGACAGGTCCAGTGTTCCTCTGCCTGCGGGAACCGGTATGCCCAGGAAAGATTGGTGGGCGCGCACGATCGGCAGGTCAGCGGGCTGCGAGGTTCGATCCGCTCCCGCCCATTCCGCCTGCCAGCCAGGCAGGTAGTTCTCGCTGACAAAAAGCAGGCCGGGTTCATCGCTCTCTATCCTGAAAATCAGGTGAGAAGCCCCCGTCCTTTCGACCTCTATCGAAGCAGCGCCTCCACTTCCCAGCGTCATGCGCCCCTCTACCCAGTCGTAACCCACCGCATCACCATCCGCCTGCGCGATCAATAATTCCTTCTGCAGGTCGAAGCCGGGGTCGCCCAGCAGATCGAGCGCTGTCCGGTCGTCTACGAGCCGTGCACGCTGTGTCCACCAGTGGCGCGGCGAAACGCTATCCAGTCGGTGCAGGCGGGTCGCCTCGTCCTCAAGCGGGAACTCTTCCACCAACTGGCTGGCGACCACAAGTTCCTCCCTCCAGGTAAGAACGGTGCCAACCCCTGTCACCTCCCACATTCTGTCAACCGGGAAGCTCTCAAAGAAAGTGTTGTAGGTAGACAGCCGCAGAACGCTGGCAGCCCAAACATCCTCCCAGCCGGCGAACATCCCGCTATCTTCGGGCAGACGTCGTTCGTTATATACGCGCTGCGGCAGAGCGGCAGTTTCGTCTGCCAGAGTTTGCGCCGCCTCGTAGGTGGCAGTTGCCTCTGGTGGTGTCAACGCATAACGAGCTTCGTGCCCGTCAGCAAGATTCAACGTGAAGCTGGTAAGGAAAAGGTCCACGACAACGACAAAGAGCAGCAGGATTAGGCGAGTGCGAGTAGGGCGCAATGCGCTGCACAGGCTGGCAAACACCGCTGCAATCAAGAGGGACTTCCCCGCATGGAACAGGAATCCCGCGCTCGAGGCCTCGAGTCGACTGGGAAGCTGCCAGAAAATGAACACCAGCGCTACTAATGCCGCAACCGAGACCATGAAGCCCCAGCAAACTCTCTGGCGCCAGCGGGCAGCCAGCGAAGGCAAAAGTGCAAAGCCAAAGCCGCTCAGAACACTAAGAGAGAACGCCACCAGATAGGCAACCCGCTCCTGGCCCCGAAATAGCGACCAGCCTGGCGCAAAGCGGTACAACAGAGGATAGATCGGTAGTTTTTCTCCAAAAGAGACCAGCAAGGCAAAGCCGCCCACAATAAGAAAGAAGATAGCGGCAGGCCGGGCGAAGGAAGCAGCTTCGGAAAGTTCGAACCGGTTCGCCAAGAGAGCGGCCGCGGCGATGAGAGCAAGGCCCATCCCAACCATGCCTACATATAACGGTGAGTAGAAGGTCAATACGCCCGGCACAATGAACTGCCACGTATCTTCAAACGGGAAACCACTGCTCAGCTCGTGAAAGGGGCGGGCGGAACGCACTGTCAGTCTTGTGTATTCGAGGGCAGGCCACAGCTGCGCTGCCGTCAGACCTAATAGAATTACCGCATACAAAACCACTCGCATCGACTGCTGGCCCAGTCGAGCAGCAACTGATCCTCCTGCTACTGACACAGACCGGCCTGTGCTTCCTGTAGGCAATAGCAAGCGCAACTGGACGACTACCAAAGTCAGCATCCAGCCGGCCACCGCGTATGATAGAAAGAGAAAAGTCTGTGGATGGTTGGCATAAAAGGCAACTGCGTGGACGGCGCAAGCAATTAGCCAGCGGGTCCAGCGCGTCTTGCCAGACTCGTCGGGCAGTAGCAACCAGAGGATCAGCGGCAGCCAGACAGCCACCCGCAGTATTCCCAACTGTAGAGGCGGATAGCCCGTAAGATAGCCCGAAAAGCCAAACACGAGACCGGCGGCAAAGCCGGCCATCCGCCGCCCAGTCAATCGATGCACTAGCAATGCCGTAAAGCAGCACGCCAGAACGATGTGGATCAGCGCTTCGAATTGCAGCCAATATAACCTTCCGGCAACAGTGCGACTGAACCAGGTGATAATCAGAAGTATGTTGCTGACCGGGTAAAACACCGCGGACTCAGTGTCGGCCAGGAAAGGATGGCCCGAATTTACGTGGGGATTCCAGACCGGGAAATTTCCTGCAAGCAACGACTTCTGTTGAAAGAAACTGTAGGGTAGATAATGGCGAGTAAAGTCGCCTTCGAGAAATGCAGACAGTCCGAGAAGGTGTGGCGCAAAGAAGAGCGCAGCCAGCGCGCAGTATGCCAAAACTATTGGGAAGGTCGAATGAGATTCTGTTCGAGTCATCGCGGCAGGCTTGAAGTTTCTAGCCGTTTAGGGATTTTCACAGCTGGAAGGCCGCTAAGAAGATTGTAGCGGGATAGGATCCTGTCGACCTCCTCCTGGTCGGCACCAACGCGGGCTGTCAGCGCCTCCCCATCCACTATCTCTTCCTCGTTCAGCTCCTCAAAAAAAACCGCCACCACTTCCCACGGTATGTCCTGCCGGATGCTTTTCTGGGATTCCCGTGGGATCAGGTAGAGAATCCCCGAACTGTCGGCGCGGTGCGAGCGCCGCCATATATCGTTGACGGTGCCCGTTTCTCCCCGGTCCCAGAACGTCTGGACACATTCAGGCAAGATTTCGATGGCTACAGGAGAGACCATAGACGACTCCACGTCCTAGCCGTGCCCTCAGCCTCGCTTACGCAGGCCTTTTCCAGTCAGCGGCTGGCGACGTTCAGGAAAATTAAGCGAAGGTCCAAACAGAAACGCCGGCCACAGTTCGGCCGGCGAATAGCGCGCCTGGCTGTAGGTTGCAATGACGGGGTACTACCGGGGAGCTTCCGAAATGCTGTCCCTGGATCATCTGAACCTTGCTGCAACTTCCTCTACGGCGCGTACAAGCCGTCCATCACAGTTTCCGGATCGGGCAGAGGGCTGGCCTCGGCGAACTCTATTGCGTCCTCGATTTCGACGGCGGCCCGTTGCCTGATTTCGTTCAATTCGTCCTCATCTGTAACTTCCTCAGCCAACAGCTTGTCCTGATAGCGCGCAACAGGGTCCTTCTCTTCCCATTCGGCCAACAGTTCGCGCGGCACGTATTCGGCGCCGTCATGAATGGCGTGTCCCATCATGCGCATGGTTTTTGCTTCAATCAGGGAGGGCCCTCCCCCCTGCCTGGCCCGCTCAACGGCCACACAGGTGGCCTGATATACAGCCTCCACGTCGTTCCCGTCTACAATCTCGCTCGGAATGTTATAGCCGGCAGCGCGGTCGGCGATATTCTCAATCGGCATCTGCTGGGAAACGTGAGTGGAGTAGGCATACTGGTTGTTCTCGACGATCAGGACATAGGGGGCCTGGTAAAGACCTGCCATGTTGAGTGATTCGTGCCACAGTCCGGCAGTACTGCCGCCATCACCCACATAAGTCATCGCCACGCGGGCTTCACTCCGCAATTTGAGGCTCATGGCGACCCCAAGGGCGATGGGCATCGACATCGGAATATGACTGATATAGCCTACAATTCCCAGGCTCAAATCACCCATGCCGTGGATATTGGCGTCGCGACCGCCTGTCACGCCGGTGGTCTTACCAAGGAGGTTTCCAAAGACGCGACGCGGGGTCAGACCTCGCAGAAAGTATGCGCCAATGTCACGGTGCATTGGCGCGATGATATCCTCCGGCGCCAGTGCATAGGCAGAGCCGACGCTGACGGCCTCATGGCCCCGCTCGCTGAACGTTCCGCCCAATCCCCGTCCCTGCTTCCAAAGCGAAACCATGCCTTCGTCGAATGTTCGCGTCAATACCATCCAGTAAAAGATTTCGAGTTTCTGCTCAGTGGTCAACGCTGCCATTGCGCAACCCCTTTACTCCGAATCGAATAGTGAAATGAATCAGAAATTCTGCCGAGACTTTGGGCAATTCTACCACATTCCGAAGACCGATGCAGCGATAACGTTCTAGGAATTACCGGATTGGGAGTTGAGAAAGCTGAGGCCAGTGCTTCCAATGTTGAGTCCATCGGACTGCCAGCTTCCTGGCAGACGTGTCTCTTCTGCTAAGCCTGGTCTGCGCCTGACGCACTGTCTGCTGAAGAAGCAGTTTCGCTGTCCGGGACAGCTTCTACACCAAGCCGGGAAACCGCAAGAACGAGGATTTGATCGACGATCTGCTGGACTGAGGAGCCGAGCGTTTGAATCTGGTAGGCGTCCTCGGCTGGACGTAAAGGCGCGACCGCCCGCTGACTGTCGATTTCGTCGCGGCGTCGCAAATCGGTCAGAATCTGGGCAAAATCGGCTTCTTTTCCCCGTAAGGAGATTTCTCTAAGTCGGCGCCTCGCCCGCTCTTCTACCGGCGCAAGCATGTAAATCTTCAGTGGGGCCTCCGGCAGCACGACAGTGCCAATGTCCCGACCTACCATTACCACACCAGCTTTTCCGCCCTCGCCGGAACCATGCGTCATCCCGATGCTCCGCTGCTGACGGCTCAATTCCTGCCGGACCCGACTGTTCGCAGCCACGACCGAAACGATCCTGTCAACGCGGCGGCTATGGATGGCCCACGTTATGTCCTGCCCGCCGATACGGACCGTAGCTTGGCGCCCATCGGCTTGCTCGCTCGTCGGAGAACTGATTTCTATGGACAGCTCTTCTGCAACGCTGCCAACCGCGTCACTGTCACTACTGTCAATTTCCTCTTCCAAAATGGCCCAGGCAACAGCCCGATACATCACGCCAGTATCGAAAAAGAGGAAATTCAACTGCTGGGCAACCTGGTAACCGACAGTGCTCTTGCCGGACGCTGCCGGGCCGTCAATTGTAATTGCATTCACGGCAATTGCCTGACGCAGGAGTAGGGGACAGCAAAAGGAGCAACTGTTGAGGTCGAAGGTTCGGGTGCATGACGAAGAGGACGGTACGTATTCTGCACTGCTCTGCCGGATTTCATCTGCACGAGATTTCGTTCAGATGGCCTCTCTGGCAACAATCGATCGTTTCACCGCCTGTTTCGCGGCGATGAACGCCGCTTCGGACGCAAACGGTCACTTCGTCCGTCCTGCCTTGTTCTCGAAGTGCGCCGACGGGAGCCCCCTCCTACCATATCCCGCAGCGCATTGACCTCGCCTTGCGAAAGTTTCCTGGACATACCCGGCTGAAGCCCTTCCAGCGTCACCGGGCCGGTTGACCACCGAATCAGCCGCCGCAATTGGATGCCAACCGCAGCTGTCATATGTCGAATCTGACGCTTTTTTCCCTCTCGCAGTACAAAGCGCAACCACACGCCTTTCTCTGGCGGCGGCCTCTTCCACCCGTCGTCAGGAGCTGCGCCAAACTGCTCAGTTCCTTTGTCCAAAATGAGGCGAGCCGGCAGCCCGTCGGCGACTTCCACCTGGGCAGGGGCGGTTCGCCCGCCCTCCAACTCAATCCCTTCACGCAATCTGACCAGCGCCTCTGTTGACGGCCTTTGCCCCGTCAGTACGTAGTAAGTCTTGGGATGCTCAAATCGGGGATGGGTCAGCTTATTGGTAAGCTCCCCGTCGTCAGTAAGGAGGACGAGTCCTTCACTGTTCAGGTCGAGGCGCCCCACCGGAAAAACACGGCCTACTCCACGCGGCAAAAGGCTGGCGACCGTCTTGCGACCCCGGCTGTCTCCACCGATGTCGCTGAGGATCCCGCGTGGCTTGTAGACTTTGTAGTAGATATTGCCCTGCAGCAGTCGGATAGGACGGCTGTCAACCTCCACCGCAGCGCTAGCGGGATCCACCTTGGTGCCCAAAGTGGTGACAACTTCACCATTGACCCGAACACGGCCATCAGTAATTAGGTCTTCGCAAGCTCTTCGACTGGCTACTCCGGCTGCGGCTAGAACCTTCTGCAAGCGTTCTTCAGACATGGGGCCTCACTTGTAGGTCGTGTAGCAAAATGGAAGAGCGCTGCAAGCTGTTCCTTCGATTTCTTTCACTGGACGCAACTACCCAGCCATCGTCAATTCGCGGCCGGGCAGCGCAGCCTTACCCTGGCACTAAAATGCGTCTCCGGCCACTATCCGCTAACCACTATCTCCTGCGCCAGAGGGAGCAGACTCCCCCAAGGGCTATCACTCCAAGGGTAGCTATCTACCTTCTTGTATATGGGCGGTCGGGCCTTCGGCCCTCCCTTGTGCAGGGGCTG
>MKWU01003931.1_pt1 | contig 18491 bp, 20 predicted proteins | sample 809101 | NCBI WGS metagenome assembly MKWU01 (sample SAMN05860141, study PRJNA318959) | sponge metagenome | host: Aplysina aerophoba | place: Slovenia: Piran, Adriatic Sea, Gulf of Piran | collected 2013-05-07
ACCTGCCGGACAAGGCGCGCCAGGGCAAGGCGCTGCGCTCGCTGCTCAAGCATCGCGAGGGACTGAGCGTCTTCGTCGACAATCCCCAGGTGCCCATGGACAACAATGTCGCGGAGCGCGAGTTCCGGAGGGCCGTTATCGGGCGCCGATTATGCTTCGGTTCGGACAGCGAGGACGGCGCCGACTTCACGGCGGCGATGTACTCGGTCCTCGGCACCCTTGCCCTGAACGGCATCGATGTCCTGCGCTGGCTGGAGGCATGGCTCGAAGTCTGCGCCAAGAACGGCGGCCAACCGCCCGACGACCTCTCGCCGTGGCTGCCCTGGACGATGAGCGAGGCGCGCAAGCGCAAGTTCACGGCGCCGGAATGACCGGCGCGATCGAGTGCCGCTACTTCGGCCGCGACTTCACCGCCGACGAGATGGCGCTGCTGCGCGCCCTGATCGCCGCCGATCCGCAGCCCACTCGAGCTGCCCTGTCCAGAGAGTTCTGCCGGCGCATCGGTTGGCTCAAGCCTGACGGCGGCCTCAAGGACATGATGGCGAAGGTGACCATGCTCGCCATGCACCGCGACGGCGTCATCGTCCTGCCGCCGCCGAGAGGGCGCCAGGGGCGGCCCAAGCCCATCGTCTTCGGACCGGACACCGAGCCGCCGCTGTTCCCGGCACCGACCGCCCTCGACGAGGTGCGTCCCCTCGACTTCCGCACCGTCGTGCGCAACACCCGGGAAGGGAAGCTCTGGAACGAGTTCGTCGCCCGCTACCATTACCTCGGCTACAAGCCCCTGGTCGGCGCCCAGATGCGCTACGCCGTCCACGACCGCAATGGCTGGCCGCTGGCCATGCTCGGCTTCTCCACCGCCGCATGGAAGCTCGCCCCGCGCGACAGCTTCATCGGATGGACGCCCGAGCTGCGCGAGAAGAACCTTCCGCTGGTGGTCGACAACCCGCGCTTCCTGATCCTGCCGTGGGTGGAGATCCCGAACCTCGGCTCGCACATCCTCGCCATCGTGCGCCGGCGCCTGCCCGGGGACTGGACCGAGCGCTACAACACCACGCCCGTGCTCATCGAGACCTTCGTCGAGACGCCGCGCTACACCGGCGCCGTCTACCGCGCCTCGGGCTGGATCCCCATCGGAACCACACAGGGAAGAGGACGCTATGACAGGCATACGAAACGAGCCCAGCCGAAAAAGGACATCTGGTTGCGACCTCTCCGCAAGGACTGGAAGCGAACGCTCAATCGCTGAATCCACCACCCTCATCACCGCATGACCGAACGCTTTCGTTCATGGGGGGATTATCGGAATGGGGCGGAATTCTGTCAACACTCTACGCAACACCAGAAATCAAATTAGGGGGTACTCAGGACCGCTCAGGAGAACTCCAGGGGATTTAAGGAAATCCCGTAAGCCGTTGCAATATCATGCTCCAGAGGGCTCCAGATCGCTCCAGGGGGCTTGAGACCGTTTGACTTATGAAGATGTTCAACCTCGCCGAGATGTGGGGCCTGCGTCCCGACGGCTCGAACCCCTGCCTGCACGTCAAGCGGTTCCTGAGCGCCGAAGAATTCCAGCGCCTCGGCACGGTCCTCGACGAAATCCTCGAGGACGGCTCCGAGACCCACTCGGCTGTCGCGGCGATCCGGTTGCTGATGCTCACCGGCTGCCGGCTTTCGGAAGTCCAGAAGCTGCGATGGGAGCATGTCGATCTGGGTGCCGGCGAGTTGCGGTCCCCCTACCAAGACTGGCGGGCGCGCCGTGCCGCTGGCGCCCTCGGCGGTTCGGCTGCTGGAGGCGCTGCCGCGCGATGACGACAACCCGTGGGTGATCACCGGCAGGAAACCCGGCAGCTACCTCACCGACCTTCAGCACCCGTGGCGCCGCATCCGGACGCGTGCCGAGCTCGAAGACGTCCGCATCCATGACCTTCGACACAGCTTCGCCTCGCGCGCGCTGGCGCTGGGCGAAGGCCTTCCGATGATCGGCAAGCTGCTGGGCTACACCCAGGTGCAGACGACCGCCCGGTACGCCCATCTTGCCCGCGATACCGTGAAGGCGTCCGCGGCGCGCATCGGCGACAGCATCGACAACGATCTCGTAGCTACGCCATAAGCTGCTTTCGATTCTACGGATTATACGTATATTGCGGTGAGACCCTGTACTTGGGGAGGCTGACATGCCCACCGTGAGCGCCCTTGAGTTCCAGCGCAAGTTCGGCCGGTTCCAGCACGAAGCACAGCGCGAGCCGGTCGAGATAACCCGGCATGGGCGCCGCGAGTTCGTGCTCATGTCCGCGGAGCAATACGATTGGCTTCGGGCTTCGGCACAGCGCAGCCATCGCACGGACGACGCCGCAGATGTGGTGATCGACGCGGTGGAGCGCGCCGAGATGGATGAGGAACACAATCCGCTCGACGACCTGCTGACGTAACGAAACGGTGCCGCTTCCCGATCCGAAGCCGGGCCTGGTCGTCCGCTACGACTACCTATGGACGCATGAGGCCGCCGCCGGTCGCGACCAAGGCAAGAGCCGTCCCGCCTGTCTGATAGCCACGACCGATTCGACATCTGATAGCCACGACCGATTCGACAGTTCGTCCGCGCTATGTCGTGCTGCTGCCGATCACCCATACACCGCCCGCGGGCGATACGGCGGGCATCGAAATCCCGGCGCGCGTCGGACAGGCCCTGGGCCTCGACGACACGCCGAGCTGGGTGATCGTGTCGGAACACAATATCGATGAGTGGCCCAATGCCGGGCTGTCTCCCCTGCCCGGTCTGCCGGACGTCTTCAGCCACGGTTTCATCCCACCGGGACTGTTCGCCCAGATCAAGGCTCGCTTCCTCGAACTGGCTCGTGCGAAGCAGAGCCGCCGCGTGCGCCGCTGACCATGGCGTATTTCACCCGCAGAACCGTTCCAGCGACCCCGCGGTCTCTCGCCCCCACAAACCACGGCGTCGTGACCGCCGAGAACGCGCTGCACATCCAACGACGCCATACGGATCGAGAGCCCGCCGATGCCTGTCTGCTCGGTTTCCGCACCCTGTTGCCCTATCCGCCGCTGCGGGTTCGCCGACCGCGTCTCGGCGTGGTAGTTGTAGCGGTGTAGCCAGCTATGCAGAAGACAAGGACGCACCTCTGCCCCTTCACCCCACCCAATGAAGTTGACGGAGCCTGAGGGACCCGAGATGAAACGAGGAAGACTTGGGAGGCCCCTACGATGCATTGGAGGCACGCTTCCACTAAGTCGGCATGCTGGAGCGTTTGCCCCGTCCAGGAGCGGCGAACCGCTGCAAGGGGTAAGTCGGAACCTTGTGGAGAACACCGTTGCAACTACTAGCCGCAAAGGCAACATCTGGAACCCAACGTCAGTTCGCTTAAATAACTGTCCCCGGACCACACTATTTGGCGCCCAAGACGAGAGAATGCTTACCTCCCCCATTGCACCGGCAGTCCAACTAAGATCACGACAGCTAACCCCTTTTCGCTACTGAAGGTCGTTTCTCTCATTTCTGGGAACCCCCATCCAACGTCAACCTCTTCACAACAGGAGATTTCTCATATTGCCACCCGCCCATCAGATAACTGTCTTACAAACGATACATCTAATCGACGAACGCTTCAGTTCGACACTCGAGGCCTTGGCAGCGGGTAACTTCGTTTTTTGGGTAGGTTCAGGCATTTCCAGAGACAAATTTCCCATGCTCGACGGCTTGATCATCAAAGTCTTGGAATTTCTCCGCTACCGGATTGACATGACCACGAAGAACTGCCCGTACCATCATGCACTTACAGAAGCTTTCGACCTGGCCGGCCTCGACGCTATTAGGAAAGGTAACATCGACCTCTCGCAGCCCGCCACCAACTGGCCTGATAGCACACTATTGCAGCTTACAACACAGTTATCTGTTCGATACTCTGACTTTCTTAGCATCAGAATTGGCGATGAGGACAATGATTTTCTTGTACGTGAAGGTATAGACGTGATTTCTACTTATGCTGACCCTTCCACTTCTCCCGACGCGGAGCATATATGCCTTGCGGCGCTCCTTTTGGAGGGTGTCGTCACTGATATAGCAACAGCAAATTGGGATGGGCTTATCGAAGCTGCTTACTCCGCATTAGCTGGCGGAGACGACGGTCTTGCTGTTTGCGTTACATCTCAACAACTGCAAGATCAAGGTACCAAGCCCAAACTCATCAAGTTCCATGGCTGCGCCATCAGTGCAAAGAACGACCCAGCGAACTTCTTGGAACTGATTATTGCACGGAGCGCTCAACTTTCTGATTGGGGGAGTGGTGCCAAAACAGCCGCTATAAAGAGCTACCTAAAAGGCGTAATTAGCCAAAAACGAACTCTAATGCTCGGCCTTTCTGCCCAAGATTTCAATATCCAATACCTTTTCCGAGAGGCCCGCGACATACTTAGTTGGACTTGGACCAGCGATGCTCCCGCTTATGTGTTTTCCGAGGACCAATTGGGTGCGAAGCAGAGCGACCTGCTGGAAAACGTCTACCGGGACCAATACGATGGTGCACAACGTGCAGTCATTGAGAATCATTCAGTAATCCGCGCATTTGCGAAATCACTTCTCCTTGCTCTTCTCCTTCAAGTCTACACAGAAAAACTGACGCGAATTGCCAATCGGGCAGAGAATTTGGGAACCGATGCAGCTAAGGAATGGGTGGCGCGCGGAATAAGATCTGTGAGAGATTGTATCGCAAGTGAAGAGCCTACAGACAAGGCGGAAAAAGCGGCCTTTGCGACTGTTATCTTGAATAGTGTGTCTCGCATCGTTCGCCTTATCACTACAGGACGGCCTGGGCACCAGGATGATCTGTACCGGCCAGTATGGAAAGGTACCGCTGATCAGGTCGCATTGGACCCCGCCTTAGAAGGCTCTGGGCTGCCAGAGGCAGCTGTCGCCTTATCGATTCTAGGACAGGGGCACCAAAAGAGTGCTTGGAAGATCAGTCATGGCGATTCCTTTACCAGATCATGTGCCTGTGCGGTGATCGAAAAACCGGGGACACGTACTCCCGTTTATATGGCCGCAACCGCAAATGCTGCCCATTGGCTATTCTCTAACGGAGTGATAGATGAGCAAACAGAAGCAATCTTGATCCATAGTGAAGGTATACCCGAGCGCCTGCAACGCAATCCACAGAGAACGAACATTTGGCGCTCTGGAAACCCTAGCCTACAAGAAGTAAGTGTAAAGGATCTGCTAACTCACGATTCAGCCTCTGATCAACTTTTTCGTCGGTTCCGGGAGGAGACTGCATTATGACAATGTCTGATCAAGTCGCGGCGGTCGTCGACTTTATGGAGGAACGGGGGTTCGTTCAGTGGCCAACTCCTTTGATGATCCGAGGCGTGACCTTCTATTTCGACGCCGTGCTCCACGGACCGGAGGGCTTTAGTGACATAATTCTGGTCTGCGACACGATCGCGCATGATCGCGATGATGACATCGTTCGGCAGGTCTTGGGTTTCGCTCGCGCGCTCGACATGGCACGCAAAACCAATCCCCTTACAACCGTTATCGTCGGTCGCCGCCCCGATTTTCCACTAACTGCCCGGCTTACCAATGTCAGTCGAGTGCTAGCGTTGGGGGCATTCGACGCTTCTGTAGACCAAACGACGCATCTGAACAACTGGCTCGCGGTTCTAACACCGCTAGACTTCACCTTGTCAGCCGAGCCTATTGCCGATCCAATAGCTGCGTTGCGTGAAGCGACCTCCGATCTCCGAAGCGACCTCCAATCCTTGATAGATGTGGCTCCCGACGGACAGATGTTGGTACAGGCCGCGTTGAATGCGTTGATAGAACGGGATTTGGCACCCGTATTGGAGGATAAGGCATGACCCGGCGCCTCACACGGCTCCGCGTTGAGAACTATCGCAGCATTCGCGGTCGCCACTCTATCAATCTGGACGCCCCGGTTGTGCTGATCCACGGGGCCAATGGAAGTGGCAAGACAAGCTTGTTGTCAGCTTTAGAAATTGGTCTTACTGGCCAGGCTGCCGCAATGCGGCGGACGGACCCTAGCTATTTTTCTCACCTCGTTCATTTCGGCACAAATCACGCCAAGATTTCTATTGAATACCTGCATGATGCATTAACGTCGTCCGATACAGAACAAATTATTCAATCCGGAGAAATGATAGGTGAACCCATTCTGCCTCCAAACCTCCGGCGCCTCTACACTGAGCGTTGCTTTTTGTCTCAGACTACGCTCGCCCGCCTCCTAGACATCTACGAGCAACGAAGTGGTGATGCCGACGATGCCCTTACGAGATTTGTGCACGACCTAATTGGTCTCGATCATTTCGACAACCTCTTAGCGGGAATACACCACGCGCGGCACATTTCGCGTTTTCGAAACGTACTACCAGGATTTGCAGAGGTCGAGCAGGCGATTGAGAATCAAGAGCAAGAGCTGCGGGAGCTCGCTGTGACTCTCCGCACGGAATCCGAGGCACTCGAAAAGCTCAGCACTCTGCTGGACACGCAGCTTAGGGCACTAGGCTATCCGAATGACGAAGCCCACCAACTGGATCTTATCAACTTTCTGAGTTCCGAAGACGATGAGGCACAGTTGGTGCTTTATCGAAGTATGGCTCGTGAATTGGAGTCTGCACTATCGCATTGGCACGATCTTTCCAAATCAGTGGATCAGAACCAGCTTTCTCTCGCGGAACGTCAAGCAGCCGAAAGCGAACGTCGCTGGGAAAATTGGCGTTTGGAATACCACGACAGCATTTCTTTCGCCCTCCAGCTCTTCAACAACGCTACAAGTCACGATGCCTCTACAGACGACCGGGAATATCACGATCAGGTCGAGGACGCTCTAACTACACTACGGAGTCAAGCCGCAAGCATCAGTGTTCGCCAGGAGGCAGATCGGGCAATCGAGGCTCAATTATTGGAAGCTAACGAGGCATCGGAGAAAGTACTCGAGCGTTTGGCCCGCATTGATCGCCGCATTTCAGCGCTTTCTGAAGATAGTGGCCCTCTTGCTCGAGCTCTTTCCGAGATAGAGCCCTTTGTGACTAACGACATTTGTCCCGTTTGCCACCGCAATTTTGCTGAAACCGGAGGGCGGCCTTTACATTCACACATAATCGAGCACATTTCCACGCTCGCCTCGGCATCTCAGGACTTACGAGCTTTGACTGCTCAACGTCAAACAGAACAGCGCGCAAGAGAGGCGTTGGATTCGCGACTTACCGATTTGAACGCACGACGCCGGGCTATTGAGGTAAAGGCTGAAGACGACAAGACGTTAGTAGCGATTACCGAGGCTCGAGTTGCGCTGGAGTCAGTGCGCGACGCAGCTAACGCCGGTGGAGAGAAATTCGCGTACCGTCGACAATGTTTGGGTAAAGTTCTAAAGCTAAGACGAGATGCTCGCACTCTAGAGGGATTACGCGAATCAATTCTTCATTTTCCTGCTCGCCTAAGTCTCGAACAGTCCACTGAAAGCGAAAGTACCTTGGATATTTTGAATCGCTGCAGCCATGCAATTCGTTTGTCCATTGGTCGCTTAGACGATCAAATTGCTGCGAAAATGAGGTTGGCAAGAGTGGTCGACGAGGTTTCGGCGCACAAGGCACGAGTTGATGAGGTAGCTACAGAACGAGCACATGTAACTGAAAAACTCGGAAGTTTGAAAAAGGCCTTCCGTCGTAGTGAAGCCACTCGTGCGGAAGCAAGGAGGCTCGCTGGCTATGTGGAGACGGTCAGGACGCGCATCGTCAGTAGGGTGTTTAATGATCAACTAAATGGCACTTGGCGCGATCTGTTTATCAGGTTGGCACCCGACGAGCAGTTTGTACCGGCCTTCAAGTCCCCTAGGCACGAGGCGCGCAAACTGCAGGTACAACTCGAAACGCGGCGGCGAGACGGGGCTAGTTCCGGTCATCCAAAATCTGTCTTGAGTGCCGGAAATTTGAATACGGCAGCACTTACGCTTTTTCTTTCTCTTCACCTTAACGCTGAGCCAATACTTCCATGGCTCGTGATAGATGACCCGGTACAAAGCATGGACGAGATCCATACTTCTCAGTTTGCCGCCTTGGTGAGAACACTTACAAGGCGGGGTGGTCGCCAAGTCATTATCGCCGTGCATGAGCGGGCATTATTTGACTATTTGGCTCTCGAGCTCGCGCCAGCCTCCCGAAACGACCGCTTAAACACTGTACAACTCTTCAAGGAGATGGGTGAGGATACGGTAATTAGACAAGGTACCAAGGTTTGGGAGCCATCGTTCATCTTTTCTCGTCCTGAGGCCCACCGTGCATAGGTTCTAGAATTGATAGGTGTGGCGCATTGGAGCGGTTCGAACAGGGCACCTGGATGTCAGCTTGACGATCTGGCGAAGTCCTACGGGGCCAAGTTGTCGATGCGGTCGTTGGGATGGCCGACCGAGATGGCTTCGAGGGTAACCTTGAGTTGGGCGTAGGGCTCGACCCCGTTCAGCCAGGCGGTCTGGGTGCGAGAAGCGATCCTGCCCCAGGCAACCGCGCCTTTGTCAGGACCCGCGAAGAGTGCGTTTTTCCTTGTAAGGGCAGTCGGCCGATTGAGATTCTCGACGGCATTGCTGTCCATCTCGACGCGGCCGTCGGCGAGGAAGAGCCTGAGGCCTTCCCAATGGTAGGCGATGTAGGCGAGCTTTTCGCCGAGGCGGCGCTTGGGCGAGACGCGGGCGCGCTGCTGCTTCAGCCAGACGCCGAAGGCCTCGCCCAGCGGCGCGGCGCATGTTTGTCGTTCGCTTCGACGCCGTTCGGACGAGCTACAGCGGATGTCGGCCTCGATGGCGTAGAGTTCGGCGATCCGGCGCAGGCCCTCGGTTGCGATCTCGGAGCCGCTGCTGTCGTAGATTTTGCGAAGGCGGCGCCTAGCGCGGCTCCAGCAGTATGCCAGCCGCAGCGGCGCGCCGCCCTTGCGGCCCCGGCCGGTCAGCCGGTTGTGGCCGGCATAGCCGTTGACCCGCAGGATAAGGGACTTCCCCGAGTGCGCGCTCGGTGTCTTCCGTTGGGAAAGTCGCCAACGCGGTCCTCTCGCCTTCCCCGTCCCGAAACCGCCGCATGGACCTCATCGCCCGCATCGGATTGCACATCGCCAATGCCTTATCGGCGACACCGTCCGACCCTGCTCCGCCGCCTCGCGGCGCGCAAGCCTCGTCCCGTGTCACCATAGTCATAGACATAGACAAACCGGTCCGCACCGCGCGTGATCGCGGTACCCAGCGCAGCCCCTTCGCGTTGAAAATCACCGGCTCGTCGTCCAACTCGCGATACGACGGATCGCCGTAGCTTCGGCCGTCGATCTCAAACTCCCACAGGTGCGAGAAGGTCCAGCCCATGGTCATCTGGACTCCCTCGTCCAAGCCCCCGCTGCTTCTTCGCTCCCGCACCGTAGCGCCGGGCAAGATACTGCCGGCGTACGGCACGGCACTCGACCTATTCGGCAAGAGAGACCCTCGGTCGGCTAACTTGGTCTTCCATCTCGCCTCGCAAGCCATCGGCACAGCTAGCACCGCTCTCCTATACGAGATTGCCGGCATCATGCCGCCCATAGAACTTGCCCTTCCTCCTCGCTCATCGATTGGGGCAGCCAGCTCGCGGCGCTGCTGGAAGCCATAACTCCCCTAACAAGCCTTCCGCCGATTATCCCGAATCGCCTTTCACGATCTCACTTGTGATTTGTGTTTGATGATGCCATATTGGCAAAATAATGCCCAGACAGAGCATCGGCGACACATGACTCACTTTTCTCAATTGCGGCAGCGAGCCGGCCTCAGTCTGGCCGAGGCCGCGATGCACACCGGGTTCAGCAAGCGGACGGCCTATCGCTGGGAAACCGGTGAGATTGAGCCACGCAAAGCGGTGATCGAGACGCTGCAGCACCTGGTACGAACACGCGAAAGAGGCCCGGCCAGCTTCACCTTTGTCGACCTCTTCGCAGGAATCGGAGGACTGCGCTACGGCTTCGAGACAATCGGTGGGCGGTGCGTCTTTACCTGCGAGCGCGACAAGTACAGCCAATTTACCTACAAGGCTAATTTTCCTGACGACGACCACGATATCGCCGGGGATATTAATGACGTGGCACTCGCTTCAATCCCTGCACATGACCTGCTGCTCGCGGGATTCCCGTGCCAACCCTTCTCTATCGCAGGCGTGTCAAAAAAGAATGCCCTCAAGCATCCACACGGCTTCGCCTGCGAAGCGCAGGGTACGCTGTTCTTCCGTTTGGCCGAGATCATCCGCCATCACCGTCCAAGGGCTTTCCTGCTGGAAAATGTAAAGAACCTGGCCAGCCATGATCGGGGCAACACCTTTCGTGTCATTCGCCAGGTGCTGGAGGACGAGCTTGGCTATCAGATCGACTGGCGTGTCATTGACGCGAAATCCTGGGTGCCGCAGCACCGCGAGCGCATATTCATTGCCGGATTCCGGGATCCTTGCGATTTCTCGTTCGACAGCATGCAGGTGCCTGATACGAAACACGGTCCAAAGCTGTGCAGCATTCTTCATCCTGAAGGCGGGCAGGAGGCACCAGAGCCACCCTACACGGTTGGCAACATCGCTCGTGTCTCGGACAAATACACGTTGACCTCTAACCTGTGGGATTATCTCAGGAAATATGCTGCCAAGCACCGTGCAAAAGGCAACGGATTCGGCTTTGGTCTGGTAGGTCCGGACGATACCGCTCGCACACTCTCCGCACGTTACTACAAGGACGGCTCGGAAATCCTGGTGCGCCAGAACGGTACCCGACCCCGGCGGCTCACCCCCAGGGAATGCGCACGCCTCATGGGCTTCGAAACCGACGAACGTGACTTTGTAATCCCGGTTTCGGATACCCAAGCCTACAAGCAGTTCGGCAATGCGGTGGTCGTCCAGGCAGTCGAGGCCGTAGCACGTCATATGCAGCCCTTCATCGCACAAACGTCTGGTGAACATCCGGAACCCGTGGCGACGAATAGCGCCTGACAGATATGGCTGACATCGTGGACAGTGCCACTCGCAGTCGCATGATGCGCGCAATTCGTGGCAAGGACACAAAGCCGGAAGTCCGCCTTCGGAAGGCACTCTTCGCACAAGGCTATCGCTACCGGCTTCATTCGGAGAACCTGCCCGGAAGTCCGGACATTCTTCTGCCGCGTTATCGGGCAGCCATTTTTGTCCATGGCTGCTTCTGGCACGGGCACGACTGCCATCTATTCCGTCTGCCCACGACCCGCGCCGAATTCTGGCGACAGAAGATCATGGGTAACCGACAACGCGATATTCTGGTCCAGGAACGCCTCGCCGATGAGGGCTGGCGAGTGCTGACCGTGTGGGAGTGCTCCATGAAAGGACGGACCCGTATGCCCTTCGATGAACTTGTTTCACGGGTTTCAGACTGGCTTACCGGTACCGGCCGACAACTCGAGATTGCGGGCACCGGATGACCGAACAAGCGGAGTTCGAATTCAGCGCCACGGACGGTCGGGAGGCCGATCTGCTCAAGAACCTCATTAGCAACGCTGACCGGGTGCTGATCAAGAAGCTTTCCAGAAACGATCGTGACTGGGCGCGCTACAGGAACAAGCATCAGGCCGGGGTCTACATTCCGGCCGAACAGCGAGATGGCGGTTTCTTTCCGCCCTTACAGACAAAGAAAAGGCCCGATCCGGACCAAGCCGAAATCCGGGAGACCTTTCTCCCGACTTACTGGCCGCAAGTGGAGGGCAAGGAAGCCGACAAGGTCTCCCGCATAGTCCACTACACCAGCAAGGGACCGGAAACCCATTTGACTCGTGTGCCGAAGGAGACCTTTGCCTGGCTCTCTCCGGCATCTTTTCTTGTCATGGGACGTACGGAGCTGGAAGGCGCGAAGGTCTATGAATGCCTCACCATCGACTCCGTCGATGACGAGGCCGAGTTGCTCGCCGAGCTTTTTGATCTTCCGGCCGATTTCCTTGTCGGTGAATTTGTACCCGCCGAACTACACGCCAGGAAGCAGGAGCATGTGCTCGACTTTGTCGAGCAGATTATCAACGCGTGGTCCGCAGGCGACATTGACCAATTTGCCACCGAACATGCGGTGATGCCCACCACCAGGCGGCTTGCGGCCATGGCCCGAGAAAAGTTCTTGAAGCGGTATGGGCTGGAGAAGCTAAACCCTTTCGAATTGCCTTCCCCCGGTGACGCGCTCCGCGAAATCAGCCGGAGCATCGAATGGGATCTGTTTCGTGTATTCCAGCGACGTGTCCGGTCGGTCGAACTGGTACGCATCGTGCTTGGTGACGCTACGCGCACAATCGGTCCGTCCGAGGTCATCCGCAGACTGGTGGACAGGCTTCCCGCGATCGATGCACTCATGTTGTCGGCCAGCCAGCAGCGCAAATCTCGTGCGGGCTATTCCTACGAGCATCACATAGAGGCCATGTTGACAGGTGGCGGGATTCCATTCGAGAAGCAGGTGGTCATCGAAGCCCGCAATCGGCCGGACTTCATTCTGCCGTCACTGGATTTCGTCGACAGTGGCAGGCCCGAAGCTTCGACCGGCCTGATCCTGAGTGCGAAGACAACGCTGCGCGAACGCTGGAAGCAGGTCGAACGGGAAAAGGGCAGCCGAAATCTCTACCTGACGACCGTGGACGAGAACATTGCAGCCAACGCCATCGAGGAGATGGGCTCCATCGGCATCAATCTTGTAATTCCGGAGAGCCTGATGGGGGCGAAGGAAACCGAATATTCGGGACATGCGAACGTGCTGACATTCGGGCAGTTTTGCACGAGTGTGCTTCGCCCCGGACTTGATAGCTGGGCGTCCCCGGCCTCCGGGCATGGCTGAAGTCCGTTAGGCCCCCCACTGTGAGTTGGCCTGGAAAATCGGACAGGTCGTTAAGGTGTATTCCACCGTTTGACGGAGGAGTGCAGGTCAGCGGGAAGCGCCGGAGGCAGTCGGGAGAGCAGACGCTGGAGGCGCTTCGCGCGGATCGGACGCTCCAGGAGATCGCGTCGAAGCACCAAATGTATCCCAACCACGTTTGCGCCTGGAAACGCCAGGCGATGGAGCGTCTGTCGCAGGTATTTTCGAAAGGCGCCGAGCGGCGCCCGCGCGATCGCGACAACGAGGTCCGCGCTCTTCACGCCAGGATTGGCGAGCTGATCGTGGAGCCGGATTCTTGTCGGGCGGGTCACCTCGCCTCTCCGGAGCCCGGCTGCGGTCGATGTCCGCCCAAAATACCTCGTACCCACCCGAACCCCCGGGACCCCGCTCCTTCCGATGCCTGGTCCACCCCGTTTCCTGCCTCGGAGCGGCCTCTCGCCCGTTCCGCGCAAGCATCCATGATACCGTCCACCTCCGCGTCGGACATCGTCTCGAACAGGATCCCGCCACCGTCCCGGTTGAGCACGATCATGAACTCCCGGAAGGCACGCTCGGTCGATGTGATCCACGGATTCCGCCGCATGGCCCGAATAATTGCTCTCGCCAGGGGCGGGCGAGCCGCCGTGTTCGGACGTTCGACGAAGTTGCTCCGGATATCCGCCGTTTTCAGGATCAGATCGAGCGCACCTTCCGGATCGTCGGGATCCGCTGTCGCAGCGACATGCATGTTCCACCACAGGCGGGACAACGCATTGTCGTCGCGGATCCCGGTAAGGCCGCTGCCGAACAGGTGACGGTGAACCTGGATATCCAGCTGCTCGCCCTCGAGGCCCGGAAGCCATCGGGAACGGGCGTAGCCAAGACACTCGACGTGCGACAGGCGCACCCAGACGCGTTCCTCGCGCGCGAGCGCCGGCGTCATGCCAGTCAGGGCCCTGTACAGAATTGCGGACGCTGCCCTGTCACCCGCTGCCGTTCTGACTGTTCCGTCGAGGCCCGCCAGAAGATCCTGATCGACAGTCACTCCGGTGGCCTCGATCGCCCATCCATTTTCCGGTTCGAGATCTGCGAAATTACCCGTCGCGTATCGCTCCCGATGCCGGACTACATTCCGGCGCAGCTCCTCGAGCTTTTCCTCGGACAGATAGCGCAGCGGCTCGTGTTGCATCATTCCGTCTCCGCCACCAGCGCGGCGAGCGAGCCCGCAGGGCTATCAAGCAGTTTCTGGGCACTCTCGAGGATCGATGAATCGGCCGAGGGGTCGATGCCCCTTGCATCGCACTTCGCGACGAAGGTCTGATACCAGCGGCGCCCCTGGTACCCGTCCTCCGACATGCGCAGGGCATCCAGTACCTCCATCACCGCCGGCAGGTACACGGCATTCATCACCACCGGGCGCCCGCCCGCCTGCTCCCGCAGAAGCCGGATCGTTTCGTATGTCCCGGGACCGGCAAGGATCGTGATCCGGTCGCGATCGGGATCCACCTGCAATGTCCCCTCGGGCACGTCCGGAGAACGGTCGAGTTCGAAGATGCTCTCGATCGGCTTGAGTTTCTCATGTCCCACGGAAATTATGTGTTCCGCGCCCACCGCAATGATGTCGCCGCGGCCCAGCGTCACCGGCGGTGAAAACTCCGGATTGATCGTGCCGGGATCCCAGTCCGGGAGATCCTGGAGCAGCCAGATCATCGGACGCAGCGACACCCTGTTCAGCAGTTTCCCCGCGGTGAAGTCAGTCCGGCCGCGGGGCCAGGACATGGGCCGCAACTCGGCAAAAAAGGTATCCGCGCAGCGGACAAAACAACCTGCTGCCGCCCGCTCCGTTTCCACCAGCTGCCGGATCTCGGGCTCCGTCAGGGTGATCGCGTGCTCGAGAGTAAGCGCGCCGGATTCCCTGTCCTCGACCGACGTGAATTCCACGTCGAACCCGCCGGCAGTGAAATCGCCGGTCTCCAGCCCAAGGACAGGGTGGGGAAAGCGGGTCTCCTCCGAAAGCCTCATGCCGGTGCCTCCGCGGCTCCGCCGTTGACCGCAAGCAGTTCAATCGGTCCGTCATAGGGTTCATCGAACGACACGGTAACCGAGCAGCGTTGTCCCTCGACGACATCAAGGGACAGAACACCCGATCCGGTGTCCCCGCTGTCCGCTGCGACGACACGGAGATTGTCCGCGACGTTGACGCCGGTCGCCTGCACCGCAACCTCAATCCGGCCTCCCGTCCCCGGAGTGAAATGCAGTTCGCGCGAGATCGGTGCTCCATCATCCGCTGCCCGGATGCGGTTCCGCACATCCCGCAGGACAATCGTCTCTCGCTCTCCCCGGGAACCCCTTCCGCCGGTTCCCGTTCCGTTTCCTCTTCCCGCCCCGCTGCCGTTGTCTCCTCCGGTCCCGGTTCGGGTCCCGCTGCGTCCTCCCTCCTCACCGCCAGACGGAGCGGGTGCCCGGCGCCGCCGGGGCGTCCGCCTGTGAGACCTATAGGTGTACTTCTCCGGATCGCTCTCGGCGCCGGGATCCGGCTCCGCGTCAGCTCTTCCCGGTTCCGCGAAATACCGGCCCAGCTCGTCCAGGACCACCGCGCCCTCGTGCCTGACGCTTGTGGCCCCGCGGATGGTCTCGCGGATTTCTTTGCCCAGCTTCCTCATCGCGGAGGTCGCCGTCGAACGCTTGTCCGAATCCGGGATTCGTTCTGCCGAAAACCCGTCATGGGCAGGATTCTCCAGCTGCTTCAGCAGCACCCCGGCATCCGTGTCCTCGGGCTCGACCAATGCCACAAAGTCTCGCGAGCCCGGAAACCGCGCCAGGGGTTGCCCGAAGTGTCGGAGATTGTCCGTAATCAGCATGCCGTTGCGAATGAAGCCGATCCGCCGCGGCATTCCCTCCCCGACAAGAATGCGGACACGAATACGCCCGAGACCGGACGCGAGCGTGAGAATTTCCTCCACTGCACTCTCGGAAACGAGACAACGGTAGAGCTGGCCCGCAAACTCCAGATCGGCGAGATGACCTGTGTTCTCGGCAGCGTTCTTTATGTCGTCCCTCTCCAGCAAATGCTCCAGCGTGTTCCTGTTGATTGCGAATCTGCCGTTATCGACTTCGAAAACCATCTGCTGCCGGTGAACTGCACAGAAGAAATTGGAGACCAGCGAGTACGTCATCCGCTCGGCCCAGTCCTCCGATTCCCGGAAGCCCATGCAGAAGATCGTCGTCCCGACGGCGCTGCGCCTCATCCAGTCGGGAACCAGAGAACGGCATGTCACCGCGCCGAAACGTCTGGGATTGCCCCAGTAACCGGTAGCGCGGCGGGGCTCATCGTCAGTACCGGTATGGGAGACAAGCTTGATCTTGCCCTGGGCGGCAAACGCTTCGTCCCCGGACTCCGGATCCTCGTAGACAGATGAGTAAAAGACGGTCTGCAGGTCCGACACCGCAAAAGATGCGTTCTTGCCGATGCCGAACGATCCTCCGGCGTCCGCATCAGACTTGACCGTCACCCCCGAGGCCTTGACCAGCGAATGAAACGGTGTGCCGTGAACGTCGGGAGGACCTGTAAGTCCTGTTGTGTTGCTGTCAGCTATCTCCAGCACCGGAATCCGGGCCTTGCCGATGACATCGGCGGCATTGTCGAAGAAGGCCGTTTCCCGGTCCTGCGAAGCCTCCGCCCTGCACGCTTCAATCGCTTCCCTGAGTTCCGCATATGACGGGAACTCGCAGTGCCCGAGCCTCCGGATATCAAAGGTAATCCGCACCGGCAGCTCCTTTGCCGCATCGCGACTGTTCTGCCCGGCTTCCCTCGCGCAGCTCGCGTAAGGGGTGTCTCGGAAGGTCTCGATCCCGGCGTCGCCGAGCCCTTCTTTTTCCCCTGCCTCGTTGGGAAGGAACCTCAGTACCGGATCCGTCATACCCTTCTCTCATGTAGCGGATTGGCTGCGGGCCTCGATATATGGCCGGGCCCGTCAAATCAACCGTGACCAGCCTCCGGCAGGCTGCTGAACAGCCCACTTGCGGGTCTGTGAGCATGGATCGGAGCTGCCTCTTCAATACCCTGGACTCGAGAACCCCTGCCGCAGGTTTTACGTGGTTGCCCTTCCACGCACGCAACGCGCTTCTCCCGCCTGCCGCAACGCCGTGGAGAGGCGGGGGGGGCGGGGGGGGGGGGTGGGGGGCGCGGGGCGGGGGGGGGGGGGGGGGGCGGGCGGCGTGGGGTGGCGAACGAGGCCCGGAGGGTGTCCGGGTCGCGCCGTCTCCCCGCCATTCCGGAGGACGCCCATGACCCTTCCCGAGACCATCTCCGCCGACTACACGCTGCGCCCGAGCGAACTCGCCGAGGTCCTCGCCCTTCTGGTCGAGGCCCGACAGCCCACGATGGTCTGGGGACCGCCCGGGGCGGCGAAATCGATGATCGCCCGGCAGGTCGCCACGGCCGCCAACCGCAACTATGTCGACGTCCGGGCGCTGCTGCTCGACCCCGTCGACCTGCGCGGCATCCCGTGGCGCGACAGCGCCGACCGCACACGCTGGGCGCCGCCGGTGTTCCTGCCGCCGTCGGACGATCCCGGCCTCTGGCTCATCAACCTGGAAGAGCTGCCGTCCGCGGTGCCGATGGTACAGGCGGCGCTCTACCAGCTCTTCCTGGAGCGCAAGTGCGGCGAGTACGAGCTGCCCGAGGGCGCATCGCTGATCGCCTGCGGCAACCGGGATGCCGACCGCGCCGTCGTCCACCGTATGCCGACGCCGCTCAGCAACCGGCTGGTCCATCTGGAAATCCGGATCGACGCCAGGGACTGGTGCAGCTGGGGCGCGGCGAACGGGATCGCCCCGGAAGTGCTGTTCTTCATCGAGCTCGAACCCGACCTGCTTCACGCCTTCGATCCGCAGTCGAAGGATCCCGCCTTCCCGAGCCCCCGGAGCTGGGAGTTCGCCAGCAACATCGTCAAGCACCGCAACGGCCTCGATGCCGAGGTCGAGCGGGCGCTGTTCCGGGGGACGGTGGGCGAGGCGGCGGCGGTGCAGTTCACGGCGTTCCTCAAGGTGTGGCGCGAGTTGCCTCACCCGAGGGCCGTCATCAACGACCCCGGGAACGCCGACATTCCGGAGAACGCGAGCACGCTGATGGCGCTCTGCGGCTCGCTCTACCGCATGGCGAGCGACGTCACGCTCGACGCCATCGTGACCTACGCCACCCGGCTCCGGCGCGAGGTCGGGGAATCGCTTGTCGGCGCCTGCGTGCGCCGCGAGCCGGCGCTCCAGCGCTCGCCCGCCTTCATCCGCTGGGCAGCGGCCAAGACCCAGTGAAGGAGGACGCCATGTACTGGTGGGTCACACACCGCCCGGCGGGGGATGCCCCGTCGCGCAGATACGCCGTGCGGGCGCCGAGCCTTGACGCGGCCAGGCGGAAGCTCGCCGCCTTTCTCGACGTCCCCGTGTGGACGCTCCGCTAACCCGAGAGGAGGATTTCATGGACCTCAACCGCGACGCCATGCTGGTCGGCCTGCACATCGCCGCCTGGTCCGGCCGGCTCTACGACCGCCAGGCGAGCGACCATGTCGCCGTCGCCCACGAAGCCTCGACCGGCGCCGGGCGCTACAACAAGCGCCTG
>MKWU01003932.1_pt1 | contig 18491 bp, 15 predicted proteins | sample 809101 | NCBI WGS metagenome assembly MKWU01 (sample SAMN05860141, study PRJNA318959) | sponge metagenome | host: Aplysina aerophoba | place: Slovenia: Piran, Adriatic Sea, Gulf of Piran | collected 2013-05-07
CGAACGCCCGTACGCGCAGCACCCGCGCGCGGGCCGCCGCGTCCCCGCTGTAGCCGGTGAGTCGCAGCCACGCCGCCACGTCGCCCCCGGCGAAAGCCCCGGCCTGTTCCGGGTCGGCGGCGCCGGCGGTCAACCCGTCGCGGAGCGCCTGCGCCGCGGGCAGCAGGGCGTCGCGCGCCCAGTCCTGGCCCGGGCCGGCCGCCTCGCCGAGCTCGCGCGCGGCTTCGAGCAATGCGAACGGCGGCCCGGTTCTGCTCTCGGACCAGATGTCGAGCGCGTGGAGCAGGGTCGCCTCGAACCCGGTCAGCATCGGCGGGTACGTCCCGTCGTCGTCTCCGGCCTCGCCCGGTTCCCGTCCTACCGCGCCGGGCTTCCTCCGGGCCTCGTCGCTGCCGCGGGCTCCCGCGCCGGCGCCGCGTGCGCCTCGCCTGGATCGCGGGGGCACGACGCGCACGATCAGGGCGTCCAGCGCGGCCCGGTACACCTCGGTCCGCGACACCCCCGCGGGTGGGCCGTCGACCAGCAGGCGGGCCGCCGTGCCGAGCAGCGTCGAGCGGGCATCCCGTCTCACGACGGGGTCCGAGACGCCGTTCGGCAGATCCGGCTCGCCGAGCAGCCGAATCGCCTGCCGCGCCCGCTGCCACGCCCGGCCCGGCGCGGAGTCGATGAGCGAGCGCGCATCGTTCGTGCGCACCTGCACCCGCTCGTCGGGGGAGGCCTCGGCGTGGGCGAAGTGATCGACGAGGTCCTCCGGGTCGTACGGCGCCGCGTCGCCCAGCAGCTCCAGGCTGAGATCCCGCTCCGTGTCGGTCGCCGCCACGTCGACGAACACCAGCGTCTCCGTGGCCCGGCTGAGGGTGACGCGCAGGTGGTCGATGGCGGTCCGGCGCGCCTGCTGGTCGAGCTCCGCTTCCTTCCCGTACGTCTGCTGGGATTGCAGGGTCGACAGCAGGCGCCCCGGATCGAGGACGCAGACCGACTGGTACTCCAGGCCCTTGGCCTCCTCGGGCGTGAGCACGGCGTCGCGCAGGCGGTCCGGCACCCAGGCGGGCGGGTCGTTCCCCGGCGCCAGGACCACGACGTCGTCCGCGTCGGCGAGATTCTCCAGCAACCGCACGGCGCCGGCGGCGTCGGCCACCTGCACGTGTACGAGGTGGGCGTCGACGTGCTGCCCGCCGACCTGCCGCCGCTGCTTCGTCGGGCGGACCTCCTTGACGACGTCGGCGTAGCGCTCCGACGCCCGGTCGATGACCTCGGCGATGCGGCTGGGGCAGCGCAGGTGCTCCTCCAGGTGGAAGCGAATCGGCGCGCGGACCCGGCGGGCCAGCAGGTCGTTCAGCGGACCCCAGTCGAACCCCGTCGGCCGGACGGTCTGCCCGGCGTCGCCGGCCAGCAGCAGCCAGGGTGCTTGGCCGCGGCGGCGCGCGATCGCCCGGCAGAGCTCCACCACGACCGCGGTCTCGACCAGCGTCAGATCCTGGACCTCGTCGACCACGATGCGATCGAACGCGTCGAAGCCCTCCGGAACGACGTCGTCGCGCAGCCGCTCGATCGCACGGGCCGCGGCGGTGAGCTCGGGGAAGACCGTCCGCACCGCGTTCGGCGGCAGGGCGCGGGCGACCTTCAGCAGGGCCCGGGCCGCCTTGGCGCCCACCCCGTCGTAGCCGCTCCGCTGCGCGGCGTAGAGATCGTCGCGCAGGCGCGCGACGCCGCGTTCGGTCGTGCATCCGACCTCACCGGGAATGGCGTGGCCGAAGAGGAGGGCGCGCACCTCCGCGTGCAGCGCGTCGAGCCGGGTCTTCCAGGGCCCGGCCATGTCGCGCCCGAGCCGGGTGACCGCCGCGTCGAACCGTTCGCGGCTGGCCGCCAGCGTCTGTCTCGCGACGTCGGCGCCGCACGTCTCGCCGAGAAACGTCGCGAAGTCGCGGGCCGTCACCTCCACGTCGGCCGGCGCGAACGACGCGAAGCGCTCCTCGGCGTGGCGGGTGAGGGCGCTCGACCAGGTGAGGTAGAGCACGCGCTGGCCGCTTCGCGCCTCCACGGCCCGCCACAGCACCGTCGTCTTCCCGGACCCGGGGCGGCCCAGGATGACCCGGACCGGCCTGTCGTCCTCGATGAAGTCGAGCTGCGCCTCCGTCCAGGGCAGGCCGGCGATGTCGTCGTCGAGGTGGTCGGGCGCCGACAGCGGCAGGTAGTCGTCGACGAGGCCCGCGTCGAGGGGAGCGTGGTCGTCGTGGTGCCGGACGGCCCGCACGACGATGGCCCGTTCCGGAAGCGCCAGCGCCTGCGCCGTCCGGCTGCCCTGCGGCGTCCACCACAGGTAGTACTGCATGCCGTGGGCGCCGCCCAGCGGCGACCGGCGCCAGCCGCGGTTCCCGTCCGTGCAGCCCTTGACGACGGTCGTGCGGCCGTGCGCGGCCAGGTGCTGGAGCACGATGCCCAGCCGCCGGTACAGGTGCGTCCACGCGCGCAGGCGGTCCGACACCTCCGGGTGCAGCCACAGCGGGTGGCGCAGGTCGCGGAGCGGCAGAGCGCCCGGCGGGGCGGGGCGATCGGCCTCGAACCGCAGCAACGTCCGGGCCCCCGCGCGCGGCCGGGCGGCGTCGTCGAGGTCGGCGAACTCGAGGAGATCCGCGTCTCCCGCTCGCCCCCGGCGCGTGCCCCTAGCCACGCCCGTATGCTACCGCGCCCGCCGGGGCGGCGGCCGGGGAGTCGGCGCCGCAGGACGTGCGGTGCAGGGCTTCGCCCCGCGACACCGCGGTCACGTTCTCGCGACCCTCACCCCTCTCGTCCCCGGTCAACCGACAGCGGGGCCGGGTGCTTGCGCCGCCCTCCGCCGCTGGCCGTCACGGTCCCGGCGCTCCTGCGAGAGCGTCGGCCGCGGGTGTTGTGCTCGCCGTGCCATCATGCGGTCGAGCGGAAGGGCCGGGCGTTCCCGCGGGAACGCCGGCTCCAGGTGCCGCCTTCGTCCGGGGGCGCCACAGCACGTCGATGGCCCAGCCGAGGTCCAGCCGTTCGCCCTGCCACCGCGGCGTCGTGTGCGCGTCGATGCCGATCCCCGCGGCGGCCAGACGCCTGTCCACCGGCGCCAGGGCCGAGCCGTCCCAGTGCGGCGGGGCCGGCGCCTGCGGCAGCGGCCGCCCGTCGGGACGCAGGAAGGTCACCGCGCCGCTGGCGTCCACCTGAACCTGGAAGCCGTCTTCGTGCACCGCGCGGTGGTGCCGCCGGCAGAGGAGAACGAGGTTCGCGAGCGCCGTCTCGCCGCCGTCGGCCCAGTGGCGAACGTGATGAGCATCGCAGCGCCGGGCCGCGCAGCCCGGGAAGCGGCACTGCCCGTCGCGCGCGGGCAGCCCGGGAAAGGGCCGCGCCCGGGCGCGCGGGGCGCGCCCCCGCCGCAGCGCGGGGGAGATGGCCCGCGTCCTGCGGCCGACGTCGAGCACGCCCCCGTCCGCGCCGTGGCGCATCGTGACGGTGGCGGCGTCGCAGGCGATGCGGCGGGCCGTCTCCTGCCCGACGCGGATGCCCCCGTCCTCGGCCAGCGCCGCCTGCCGCCCGGCGCGTGGCCCCGGGCAGCTTGCCGCTACCCGGCGCACCGCCCCTCGCGTTCCCGCGGGAACGTCGCCGTGCGGGTCATCGCCGTCCGTGGCACGCTCCTGCGGGGCATCGCCGTCCGCGGCGTGTTCCCGCGGGTCCGGCGCCGCGTCTTCGGCCAGCGTCTCGGCGTCCACGTGCAGCACCACCTGGTAGCGGTCGCCCGCCGTGCCCCGGTCCAGCCCGCCGGCCAGCGCGCACTCGGCCAGCCGGCCCAGCGCATCCGCCTGCCGCTGTCCGTGGCTCCGCTCCACGCCGACCGCCTCGTCCACCGCGTCGTTCGTCCGCTCCTTCCCGCCGGCCCCCGTCGCGCCGCCGTCCGCGGCCACCGCCGCCTCCAGCGCCCGCCGGAAGGCCGACCCCACCTCCGGCGTCAGACGACCGCGAACCACCACCATCCCGTCGTCGTCGACCCAGGTGTGCAGCGTTCGACCCGCCTGCTGCGCCCGGTCGTCGTTCGCTTCCGCCGCCCGGTCCACTCGCCGCCACGCCCGCACCACCCGCTCGACGTGCGCCGCCGTCCCCGCCAGCGCCACGTCGAGCAGTGACTGCTCGGTCTCCGGTGTCGCCACCCGGGTGATGGCGCGCACCTTGGAGTAGGAGACCCGCCCGCGCCGCATCGCGTCGCTCACCTTCGGCAGTTGCGCCAGGGCATGCGCGACCCGCACGTGCTCGCGCGCCGCACCCGGCTCCAGGCCGGTGCGCCAGCTCAGCCAGACCGCGCAGGAGGCGAAGCCGGACCACGCGCCGGCCGCGTCGAACTCGCGAATCAGGACCAGCAGCTCGTAGGTGGCAGCGTAGATGCGGGACGCGAGCTCAGCGATGCGGTCGCCGAGCCGTTCGGCCTTGGCGGAGGATGCGGCGGCCCGAACGGCCGCCCGCGCGGGCGCAGGGCGCCCGGCTGCGATGGCCGGGGGTGCGGGAGGATCGGAGGCGAAAGTATGTAGGGAATGAAGCATAGGTTGTATTGTAACATACTGCTAAATAAGTGGTTGTTAGTATGCAAGCTGTCGTTCGCCCAGCCTCTAAAGGGCGAAAGTCGCCACTCCGGCGCGCGCCCAGCACTTCGCCGGTGGCGGAGCGGGGCACCCGGGAACGAGGACGCCTGTCCTTGCTACAGTAGGGACGTGGCCAAGGTCACCAACAAGCTCCAGGTCACGGTCCCGAAGCCGTTGGCTGTGCAGCTCGGCATTCGGCCGGGCGACGATGTCGACTGGGCAATCAGCGGGCACAGCCTGCAGGTGATCCCCACGAAGCATCGCCGCCCGAGCTCTGTCAACCGCCTCTGCGCCCAGGATCCGTGAGCGGTTCCGCCGTCTTGAACGAGCTCACGACACTCGGCGCGGCGGAGCTGGCGCGACGCATCCGCGCGGGGGACACGAGCCCGCTGGAGGTCGTCGACGCCCACATCGCGCGGATCGAGGAGGTCGAGCCGCACATCAACGCGCTGATCACCACGACGTTCGACACGGCCCGCAGCACGGCGCGGCGGATGACCGACGCCGGCGTGCCCGCGGAGCCGCCGCCGCTGCACGGCGTCCCCATCACCGTCAAGGACGCGCTCGCCGTGGCGGGCGTCCGGTTCACGGCGGGCTCGGACCGGCTGCGCGAGCACGTCGCGGAACGGGACGCGGAGGCGGTCCGACGCCTGAAGGCGGCCGGGGCCATCGTGCTGGGCAAGTCGAGCTGCTCGGACATGAGCGGCTCGATGGAGACGACCAACCCCATCATCGGCCTGACGCGGAATCCGTGGCGCCTCGACCGGTCCGCGGGCGGCAGCTCCGGCGGCGAGGGCGCAATCATCGCCGCCGGCGGCTCGCCGCTGGGCGTGGGAGCGGACATCGGGGGCAGCATCCGGATTCCGTCCGCGTTCTGCGGGGTCGTCGGGCTGAAGCCGACCGCGGGGCGCGTCTCGACGGACGGGCAGGTGCCGCGGGCGCCGGCCGCCATCGCCGGCTGGAACACCGTGGGGCCGCTGGCACGCCGCGTGGAGGACCTTCGTCTCGCGCTCGGCGTCCTGTCGGGGAGGCCCGCGACAGGCGACGCGACGCCCTCGCCGGCCGGCCGCCCCAAGCTCCTGCCCCGACTGGTCGTCTGGCCTCCCGTCGCCGCTGTCGGCGCAGATCGTCGCGCGGCCCGACGACGACGAGGTCGCGCGAGCCGTCGCCGCCGTGCTGGAGCGCGAGTTCGGCGGCTGGCGGATGGCGCCGCGGGGGTGAACAGAACATGACCCCGCTGCTCGATCCCCGGAGCGCCCGAGAGCGCCACGGATATACTCTCCAGAGATATATCGTCTGCGGCGGACCCCATCGGGTCTCGGGATACGGGAGGAGCGCCACCATGGCGAAATCGGCCAGCACCGCGCGCGTCGACGCGCCCGGACCGCGCGACGGCCGCAAGATCGCGCGGGTCTTCATGACGGGACGGTCGCAGGCCGTGCGGCTGCCGAAGGAGTTTCGCTTCGACACGGACCGCGTCGTGATTCGGCGCGAGGGGCGCCACGTGGTGCTGAGTCCCATGTTCAAGGATTGGGACGACTACTGGAGGAACAGCACGCCGTTGCCCGACGACTTCGAGGAGATCATGGCGGAGATGCGCAGGGAAGAGTTGCCGCTCGAGGAACGGGAGCCGTTCGATTGAGGGTAATGCTCGACACGAATACCTGCATCTACGCCATGAACCGGCGCCGGGGCTTCGACGCCCGGGTGCCGCTGCCGGACTGTGGGGTGTCGATAGTCGTGCTGGGTGAGCTGGAGTTCGGCGCGCACCGCTCCGATCGCAGCGCGCAGAGCTTCGCTGCCATACGTGACTTCGCCGCTTCCGTGCAGGTGGTCGACCTGGACGCGGAGGCGGCGCGACGGTATGGCCGGCTCCGCGCCCACCTGCATTCGATCGGCCAGCCGATCGGCCCGAACGACCTCTGGATCGCCGCACACGCCCTGGCCCGAGACGTGCCGCTGATCACGCACAACCTCGCCGAGTTCCAGCGCGTGCCGGACCTGTCGGTCGAAACCTGGATGTCCGGTTAGCCTCGTGCCCAAGTGACCGCCGCCGGAACAGCCCAAGGCCGGCTGCCGACCCCGGCCGCGTGCAATACTCGGAGCGATGCGGTTCTTCAACACCGCCGGGCCGATTCGGCGCGACCGGCACTACCACGTCCCGCCACTCGAACGGCTCGATGCCGACGACGTGCGGCTGCTCATCCGGCAGTGGAAGTACTTCGTCCTGCACGCGCCGCGCCAGACCGGCAAGACGTCCGCTCTGCTGGAGCTGCGCGACCAGCTGAACGCCGCCGGTGAGGTCCGCTGCGTCTACGTCAACGTCGAGGTCGGCCAGACGGCGCGGGAGGACGTGGCCGCGGGGATGCGGGCGATCCTCAGCACGCTGGCCTCCGCCGCGCGCCACGCGCTCGACGACGGGTGGCTGGCCGCCACCTGGCCCGGCATCCTCGACCGCTCCGGCCCCCACGACGCGCTGCGGGAGACGCTCTCGCGCTGGGCCGAGTCGAACCCGAAGCCGCTGGTGCTCCTGATCGACGAGATCGACGCGCTCGTCGGCGACACCCTGCTCGCGGTGCTGCGGCAACTGCGCGCCGGCTACCCGGAGCGGCCGCGTCTCTTCCCGCAGAGCGTCGTCCTGTGCGGGGTGCGCGACGTGCGCGACTACCGCATCCGGTCCGGCGCCGAGAACGCGATAGTCGCTGGAGGAAGTGCGTTCAACATCCGCGCCGAGTCGCTGCGGCTCGGAGACTTCTCGCTGGCCGATGTCGACTCCCTGCTGGGACAGCACACGGCGGAGACAGGACAGCCGTTCACGGCGGAGGCACGGGACGCGATCTGGGAGTTGGCTCAGGGCCAGCCGTGGCTGGTGAACGCCCTGGCCTACGAGGCCTGCTTCCGCGACAAGGCCGGCCGTGACCGGAGCCGGCCGATCACCGCCGCTGCCGTGCAGGACGCGCGCGAGCAATTGATCGGTCGACGGGAGACGCACCTCGACCAGCTCGCGGACAAGCTTCAGGAGGAGCGGGTGCGCCGGGTGGTGGAGCCGCTCCTGAGCGGCGCGGCGAGCATCGAGGCGATTCCGGCCGACGACATCGTGTACGTCCGCGACCTCGGGCTGGTGCGGTCCGACGAACCCATCGCGATCGCCAATCCGATCTACCAGGAGGTGATCCAGAGGGTCTACCGTCGTGACGGACCCGCCGGTGGTGCGCCGGTGTCGGCGTGGGGAGCGTGAGCATCTGCGCTCATTCGGACACCTCCCAGCGCCCGCCCTTGGTGGGGCCGACGTGACGGACCCGGCCGGCCGCCCGCAACCGGGTCAAGTGGTATTTGACGCCATCCTGCGTGATGCCGATCCGTTCCGCAATCAGGCGTCCGCTGATCGTGGGCTCGGTCCTGAGCAGGTTCAGAATCCGGTCCTGGGTAGTGGCGTGGCCTTCTTGGGTGGTTTCCTGGGTAGTGGCTCCGCGTTCTTGGGTAGTGCTCCCATCTCCTGCACTTCCCGCGGGGACGCTTCGATCCGTGAACACGACCGGCTGCCCGGCCAGCGCCGCGCGCCGAATCCGGGTCACGAACGTCCCGGTGGCCTCGAACTCCGGCTCCCGCAGGCCCGCCTCCACGCAGCGTGCGATCATGTCGAGGGTTCCGGTCCCCATCTGTTCGATGTACTTCACCAGGTACATGGCGCGTGCGAGCAAGGGGTTGCGGGGCACCGACTCGTGGGGAACCCGCAGCTTGTCCAGCGTCAGCGGCGGGGGCAACGTGCCGGGGTTCCAGATCTCCAGGCGGTCGGCGAACAGCATGACCTGGACGCTGGCGGCGCTCGTGTAGTCGCGGTGCGCCACGGCGTTGACGATCGCCTCCGTCACCACCTCCTTTGGTATCTCGTAGGCCACCGGCGCCTGCACGCTTTCGGCCCGAGTGCCCACCGACAGCGCGATCTTGCCGAGCACGAAGTCCACCGCGTGGTCGACCAGCTCGAACACCGTGCCCTGGTAACACCTGGGGGGCGGGGATCGGCTTGCCGACGCGCGTCCCGGGGAAGTGGGCGCACTTGACCGCCGACGAGATCAGGAACGGCTGCGGCCGCTTCCCGACCAGCAACACCGCCGCATTCGTCATCCGGCCCCGGTTCGGCAGGTTCAGGTGTTCGAGCAATGCCTCGGGCGGCCCGTCCTCCGCCAGCGGAACTGCCGCGCCCGCCGCGCGGCGCCGATGAACGCCGTCGTGCGGTCGGGGTCGAGGTCGTCGAACGCCGCGTCCGTGCACGGCGCCGCGTCGAACGGCTCCCAGCGCAGCAGCTCCCTGCCTTCGAGGTACTCCACCAGGGCCGCGTAGAGCCCGGTCACCAGATCGCCCGGAGTGCTGAACCGCCGCCGTACCAGGTCAGCCTGCGCCCTGTCGATCAGCGCCTGCATCCTGGGATGCCGCGCCGGCCCCGCCCTTGACGAAGATCAGCCGGTGCTTGCCGAGCGCCTCCGCCCGGTCGAACTCGCGCTGCGTCGGCGACACTCCCTCGTCGTCCTCCGACCCGTACTCGTGGCCGAACAGTCCGAAGTAGAGATCGCAGCGCTCGACCTCCTCCAGGTAGAGCGTGCCGAACCGCCGGTCCGTTGCCGTCACCTCCTCGAACAGGAACGCCTCGAAGAACCGCCGCATCAGCGGGTCGCCGCCCAGGTAGGCGCCCAATGCCGCCCGCTCCTCCGCGAACTCGCGCTGGACGCTGCTGACGAAGAGGCGGAGGGGAAGTCATGGCTCCGTCATCGCTGCCGCTTCGACAAGCCCATGCGGCGTCGCTGGTATGGTTCGCCGCCGCTCAGCGGCCCAGCTCTTCCTGGACGATCGACGGCCGCTTGTCGATGAGGGCCAGCAGCACGCGCGCCGGTCCCTCCGGCCGGCGACGACCCTGTTCCCAGTTCTTGAGCGTGCCCAGCGAGATGCCGATGCTTCGCGCGAATGCCGGTTGGGACAGGCCAGTCTTGCTTCGAATCGCAGCGACATCGGGATTGGAGACCTCGATCTCGTGCACCGCGAACCCGGCGCGGTCGCCGTCGAGGTAGGCGCGCGTGTCGTCGAGCCCCGCCATGACCTTGTCGAACGCCGTGCTCACAGGTCTCTCCGTAGGCAGCGGAACCTCTGGCCGTGCTGATCAACGCCGCCCGTTCCCCGACGCTGAGATTCGACTTCTCGTTCTTGGCGACGACGGTCAGCAAACAAATACCGGAAGATCCCTCGCCGGCAAAGAGGAACACAACCCTGGCGCCAACGCGCCGAGCGACGTGGGCTTCCGGAGGCCGCCACCGAGCGCTACACCCACCTCGGCGTTCCCTGTCACCACGTCGTCGATCTGTGCCGCCACTGAGCGCACACCGTGAGATCGTGCCTCGACTTCGTCAAGTCGTGCGCGCCAACAGCCAGGCGTTCCGACCATGTACGGGGTACGCGAATCGTTGCTTGAACGGCGTGGCTGCGACCGACGAGCCCACAGGCTGGAACCCGTACCGCCCGCTCCTCCTGCAGCGTACTACTACCGCAAAACCGGCCTGCACGTGACTACTGTTCGAGATTTCTTGAACTTGTTGCGCGCGACACGTGATGAACGAGCGAGGATCATTCTAGCTAATCTTCACACCAAACTTGATGCGCTCCCGCGCTACTCCCCGGATGTGCTCACGGAGGACGACATCCCGTTCTGACCGGTCCGACGGTGCGGGTGAGTGTGTCCTCCTACTTACTGGTCCCGCCGCTCAGTGGCGGGCGTGCGGCCTTCGGCGGGCTCGGACGCGTTGCGCGAGCACGTCACGTCACGTCACGTCACGTCACGTCACGTCACGTCACGTCACGTCACGTCACGTCACGCGGATGCCGTTCGGCGCATGAAGGTGGCCCGGGCCATTGTGCTCGGCAAACTCGAGCTGCTTGGACATGAATGGCCCGATGGAGATGGAGAAGGCCAAGCCCAGCATCGGGCGGACGCGGAATCCGTGGTGCCTCGACGGTGCCGCGGGCGGCAGCTTCGGCGGAGCGGGGCCGATCGTCGCCGGTGGCGATTGGCCGTTGGCCCTGGGTGTGGGACATCGGGGCAGCATCCGGATTCAGACCGCGTGCTGCGGGGTCGTCTGGCTGAGGCGGACGGCGGTTCGCGTCTCGACGGACGGGCAGGTGTTTCCGGGCGCCGGCGATATCGCGACCTGGAACTCTGGGTGCGTTGGCGCGCCGGGTGGAGGGCCTGCACCTCGCGCTCGGCGTCCTGTCGGAGCGGCCGACGAAGGGCGAGACGACGATGTCGCCGGCCGGCCACCTGGTGCTCGTTGCCTGCCGGTGCGCGTAGTCGACGAACATCCGCTCGCCGGCGCGATGCTCCTGGCGCATCACGACGTCGAGCTTGGCCGCCCGGGCCCGGTACTGCTCGCAGGTGCGGCTGTACTGCAGCCCTGGGTTCTCGATGGATTCGCTACGGAAGGGGGCGTACGACCACGCGACCGCCATCCACGACTTCGACGGTGAGCTCACAGCCCTGGAGCAGGGACATGCCGATGAGCGGATCGCAGTCTACCTCGTCCACGGAGACGCGTTTCGGGCGGCCATTCCAGACGACGGTGGTCTCGTAGATGTCGAACAGGCTGTCGCTGCCGTCGGCTAGCATGGCCCGGCCCCGCCGACGCCAGACGAGGCCGAGTTCCTGTATGAGCGCGGCAGGGAGGGTCAGGAAGCCGTTGAAACCGGTGTCGATGACGGTGTCGATCTGGCGCCCCTGGTCTCCGGATCCACCGACGTACAACGGGACGACGGCCTCGCCGTGCGCGGTTACACGCCCGGTTATCACCCGTCACTCGCGGCGCGGTGAGGTCCGAAGCGGCGGGCGTAGCGGGATCCGACGCGCCGCGTCCACGGTTGTGCATCCAGGTGGCGGGCAAGAAGGCGGTCAGAGGCCGCCAGCTCGTCGTGGTCGATTTCGTAGGCTCCGGTCTCGATGTCGATGACGACGAACTTGCCCTCGTCGGCAGCATCGAGGTGAGGGCTCACCTCGTGGTCGTAGAGCTCGTCGCCGCGGCGAGCGAACTCCTCCTTGCTGTACCGAGGCTTCGATGCGGGCACGCTGTACTCCGCGCCGTCCGGACGACGTTGCGGCCAACGGCCGAGTCCGACTCATCGTGCGCCGGACTCGGCCCGTCGCCGCGATCGCGCGCTACGCCAAGACGCCGTCGACTACCTCGCCGTGCACGTCGGTCAGGCGGAAGTTTCGGCCCTGATACGGGTAGGTCAGGCGCGTGTGGTCGATGCCCAGCAGGTGCAGCATCGTGGCGTGCAGGTCGTGGATGTGTACCGGATCCTTGGCGATGTTGAAGGCGAACTCGTCGGTCTCGCCGTAGGTCGTGCCAGGCTTGGTGCCGCCGCCCGCCATCCAGATGGTGAACGCGCGCGGATGGTGGTCGCGGCCGTAGGTCTCCTCGGTGAGCCGGCCCTGGCAGAACACGGTGCGGCCGAACTCGCCGCCCCAGACGACCAGCGTGTCGTCCAGCATGCCACGGTCCTTCAGATCCTGGACCAGCGCGGCCTGCGGCTGGTCGACGTCCTTGGCCTGGGTCTGGATGCGCTGCGGCAGCTGGGTGTGCATGTCCCAGCCGCGGTGGAAGACCTCGATGAAGCGCACGTCGCGCTCCGCCAAGCGCCGGGCCAGCAGGCAGTTGGCCGCGAACGTGCCGGGCGTCTTCGCATCGGGGCCGTAGCGGTCGAAGGTCGACTCCGGCTCGTCCGACAGGTCGGTGAGTTCCGGCACCGAGGCCTGCATGCGGTAGGCCATCTCGTACTGGGAGATGCGGGTGGCGGTCTCCGGATCGCCGAACTCCTCCTGGTCCTGCCGGTTGAGCGTGCCCAGCGCGTCCAGGAAGCGGCGCCGCGCGCTGCGGTCGACGCCCTCGGGATTCGACAGGTACAGGACCGGATCGCCGGTGGAGAGGAACTTGACGCCCTGGTACTCCGAGGGGAGGAACCCGTTGCCCCACAGCCGGTCGTACACCTGGTTGCCGCCGCGGCTCGAGACCATGACGACGAAGGTGGGCAGGTCCTGGTTCATGCTGCCGAGGCCGTACGAGAGCCAGGCGCCGACGCTGGGCCGGCCCGCCAACTGGGCGCCGGTCTGCAGGAACGTCATGCCCGGGTCGTGGTTGATGGCCTCGGTGTGCATCGTCTTGATGAAGCAGAGCTCATCGGCCACCTTGGCGGTGTGCGGCATCAGCTCGCTGATCCACGCCCCCGACTCGCCGTGCCGGGCGAACTTGAATCGGGACGGGACGATGGGGAAGCCCGCCTGCGACGCCGTCATCGGGGTCAGGCGCTGTCCCTGGCGGACCGAATCCGGGAGGTCCGTGCCGTACAGCTCCGCCAGCTTCGGCTTGTAGTCCCACAGCTCGTGCTGCGACGGCGCGCCGCCCTGGAACAGGTAGATGACGCGCTTCGCCTTGGGGGCGAAGTGGGGCAAACCCGGCAGCCCGCCGACCGCCTCGGGAGCGCCAGCGGCGGACGCCAGCGCCAGCAGATCCTGGCGGAACAGCGTCGCCAGCGCGGCGGTGCCGAGCCCGGTGCTGGTGCGATTCAGAAACCGCCGGCGAGAGAGCAGCGTCTGCATGTCGGTCTGCGGTTTCATCGGTCAGTCCTTTGTGATGGTCCGATCGAGGTTCAGAATCATGCTGGCCACCATCTGGTAGGAAGCCAGCTCCGCAACGTCCAGCGTCTCGTCGCGGGGCGACTCTCCCACGTCGACGAACGCGAGCGCCGCCGCCCGGTCGGCCTGGTAGGTGTCCAGGAAGTCGTAGAAGGTCTCGCGCAGGACCGCCCGGGCGCCCGCCGGAGGCCGCTGCCCCGTCGCCAGCCCGTAGGCGTACGCGATCCGATCGTTCGGCGTCGTGCCGCCCTCGGTGATCATCCGCTCGCCCAGCCTGCGCGCCGCCTCGACGTAGGTGACGTCGTTCATCAGGTTGAGGGCCTGCAGCGGCGTGTTGGTCCGGCTGAGGCGGACGATGCAGGTCTCGCGCGTCGAGGAATCGAAGGCCAGCATCGACGGCGGCGCGAGCGTCCGCTTCCAGTAGGTGTACAGGCTGCGGCGGTACAGGTCGTCACCCGTGGACTGCCGGTAGTTCTGGCTGCTCTGCTCCTCCCACAGGCCCTCGGGCTGGTACGGCCTGACCGACGGCCCGCCGAGTCTGGGGGCGAGCAGATCGGCGATCGAGAGCGCCTGGTCGCGGATCATCTGCGCCGTCATGCGCATGCGCGGCCCGCGCGCCAGGAGGCGGTTCTCGGGGTCTTCCTCGAGGGCCTCCGGCGTCAGGTTCGACGCCTGGCGGTAGGTGGAGCTGGTCACGATGGCCCGCTGCAGCGCCTTGACGTCCCAGCCGGATTCGACGAACGTGGTCGCCAGCCAGTCCAGGAGCTCCGGATGGCTGGGGTACTCCCCCTGCAGCCCGAAGTTCTCCGACGTCTTGACCAGGCCGGTCCCGAAGTACATCTGCCAGAAGCGGTTCACGGCCACGCGGGCGGTGAGCGGGTGGTCGGGCTGGACGAGCCAGCGGGCGAACCCCAGGCGGTTGTTCGGCACGTCGTCCGGCATCGGGGGCAGCACGGCCGGCACGCCGGGATCCACCCGCTCGCCCGGCACGTCGTAGGCGCCGCGAATCAGCCGGAACGTGTCGCGCCGGGGCTCCATCTCCTCCATCACCATGACGGTGGGGAAGCTGTCCCAGAGCGCCGTGCGCTCGCGCTCGAGGTCCTTGACGCTCTGCCACGCCTCCTGCACCTCCGGCGCCGCGTACTGGTCGAGGAAGGCGAGCCGCAGCTTCTCGGACTGCCCGGCCGTCCGGCTGGCCGGCGCAATCCGGGCGATCTCGGTCAGCGTCTCCCCCGTCGCCACGACGCCCGCCTGCTCCGGCGTCAGGGCCTCCCTGTAGATGCGCACGTCGTCGATCATGCCCTGGAACCGGGGCATCGATTCGGTGGCGCCGGAGTCCTCCGGCGGGGGGCCGCTGGCCCCGATGCGCAGCGGCTCCCGCGTCCGCATCGGGTTGTTGATGCCGTCGAGCAGCGGGTCGATCTCCCGCGCCGCGCCGTTGACGTAGAGCCGGAAGCTCTCCGGCACGCGCTTCCCGTCGTAGGTCACCAGCACGTGCTGCCATTCGTTGAGCGGCAGCGTGTCGACGGACTCGATCCGCAGCCCGTCGTCCGCGTAGCGCTGCGACAGGTTGACCTCCAGCTTCCCGTCCAGCAGGTACAGGCCCCATCCCTGCTCGCCCTGGTCGCCGGCCAGCGCCCGCGACACGATCACGCCGTCGGGCGCGGTGGGATAGATCCAGGCGGCCAGGGTGAACGGCTCGGCGTAGGTGAAGTTCGCGATGTCGCCGGCGTTGATGAACCGCTTGCCGTCGAAGCTCATCGCCTCGCCCACCCGGCCGGGGGCGAAGCGGGGCAGGCCGTCCTCCAGCGTCACGTTGACCGGGAACGTGTAGCGCACCGGCTCCCGGGGGGGCCGCAGGTGGGAGGTCACCCCCTGGTGGGGGATCACCGGCTCGGGGCTGTAGTTGCCGCCGATGTCGCCGTCGAGCGGGTGGTGGACCAGGAGCTTGTCGCGCAGCACCCAGTCGATGGGCCAGGCGTCGCGCAGCGAGTTCTCCCACTCGGCCCGCGCGTCGGCCGCGTCGGCCTCGAGGCTCTCGAACGCCTCCCGCGCCTTGTCGAGCTTCTCGTCGAGCTCGGCCAACCGGTCGAAGTCCGCGTCGGTCGGAGCGGTGACGAGCGGCGGCGAGTTGAAGTACTTGAACGCCTTCGCGCCGAGGTCGCGCAGGTTGCCGCGCTCGGGGATGTTGTTGAAGTAGGCGTAGATCTCGTAGAACTCCTTCTGCGAGACCGGGTCGAACTTGTGGTCGTGGCAGCGCGCGCACCCGAGCGTCAGGCCCATCCAGACCGTCCCCGTCGTCGACACGCGATCGACCACGTTCTCGACCAGGAATTCCTCGGGGACGATGCCGCCCTCGCCGTTCTGGCCGTGGTTGCGGTTGAAGGCGGTGGCGATGCGCTGCTCGAGCGTGGCGTTGGGGAGCATGTCGCCGGCGATCTGCTCGATGGTGAACCGATCGAACGGCATGTTGTCGTTGTAGGCGTTGATCACCCAGTCCCGGTAGCGCCACATCTGCCGCGGGGCGTCGGTCTGATACCCGCTGGAGTCGGCGTAGCGGGCCCCGTCGAGCCACTCCGCGGCCATCCGCTCGCCGTATCCCTTCGACTCGAGCATGCGGTCGACGTGCCGCTCGAAGGCGTCGGGCGAGTCGTCGTTGAGGACCGCGGCAATGTCGCCCTCGGCCGGCGGGAGCCCGGTCAGGTCGAACGTGACGCGGCGGATCAGCGTGAGCAGGTCGGCCTCGGGAGAGGGTTCCCTGCCTTCCCGCTCGAGCCGGGCCTTGACGAAGTTGTCGATCGGGTTGCGGACCCACTCGGCGCCGGCCACCGGGGGCACGGCCGGCCGCTCGGGCGGAATGAACGCCCAGTGCGACTGCCACTCGGCCCCCTGGTCGATCCAGAGGCGCAGCGTCTCGATCTCTTCCGGATCGAGGGCGTCCTCGTCGGTGCCCGGCATGACCGGCGTGTTCAGGCCCAGCCGGTAGGGCATCCGCACCCGGGCGTCGTCGGCGCCCACCCGGTGGATCAGCAGGCTGTCGGCGGCGCTCCCGGGGACGATGACCGGGCCGCCGAACTCGCCGCGGTCCGAGAACGGTCCCTCCTCCACGTCGAGCCGCAGGCCGCGCTGCCGCGCCTCCGCGTCCGGACCGTGGCAAGTGAAGCAGTTCTCGGAGAGGATCGGCCGCACCTCGCGCGCGAAGTCGATCGTCCGCTCGGGGACCGCCGGCACGTCGGCGTCGGCCAGTGCGGTTCCCATTTCCGCGCCGCCGTCGATCCACTGGCGGACGAGGTCGATCTGGTCATCGGTCAGTGGCTGACCGGCCGGCGGCATCTTCCTGATGGGGTCCTCGGTGGTCAGCCGTTCGTACAGCAGGCTCGCTTCCGCGTCGCCCGGCACGATCAGCCGTTCGAGGAACTCGTCGGTGTCGAACCGCAGGTCGGCCTGCCGGATCGCATCGTTCGGCCCGTGGCAGAGCAGGCACGACTCCGCGAGAATCGGCCGGACGTCGCGGTGGAACTCGACCGGCCCGGCTCCTTGGACGGACGCGACGGCGACCGCTCCGGATCCGAACCCGCCCAGCACGACGGTGAGGACGCCGAACGACGACAGGAGGCGGCGTAGTGTCATGCTCATGGCTCCCTGCGGGTGCAACTCTCCCTCAGGCGCATCCTAGGTCGGGCGCCCATGCCGTGCAAGTGCTAAGTTGCGGGGTCGAGGCTGCAGCCTCGGCATGCTATTCTGCCGGCCGATGTCCGGGAGCGAGGAAGACCGTAACCGGCTGCGCGAGCTGTTGCAGCGCGACGCGCTGTTGCGGCGCGACGTCAGCCTCAGCAGCGGCTCGGCGTCCGGCTTCTACTTCGATTGCAAGCGCGTCACGCTGACGGCCGAGGGCGCCCGCCTGACCGCGCGCGCGTTCGTGCGGGAGATCGAGCGCTGGCCGGAAGCGGTCGAGGCCGTCGGCGGCATGGCCCACGGCGCCATCTCCATCGTCGGGTCCATCGTCGTCCTCTCGGAGCTGACCGGCTTCTACGTGCGGGACACGCCCAAGCAGCACGGGCTGCTGCACCTGATCGAGAACCAGCCCCCGGCCGGGACCCGCGTGCTCGTCCTCGACGACGTGGTCACCAGCGGCGGATCGCTGCTGCGGGCCGCCGCGTCCGCGCGCGACGCGGGATGCAAGGTCGTCGGCGCGATGGCGCTCGTCGATCGCGGGGCCGGCGGCGCGGAACGGATTCGCCAGGAAGTCGGCCGCTACGTCCCGGTGTTCACGAAGAGCGAGTTCCCGACGGGCGCCTGACCGTTCGCTCGAGCCGCACGCGTCCCAGCGCCCCGCCGTCACATCCCCCAGACGGTGACGGGCGCGCCTTCCGCCGCGGGCGGGCGACGGAAGACCTTCTCTTCCCAGGTCCGCTCCGGCGAGCGGTCGAAAACGATCAGGTGGCCCGCCTCGGCCCCGCAGCGGTCCACCCGGCGCACCGGACCCGCGGTGTTGAAGAACCGCATCGCCCCATTGTCGCAGTGCCCGATGAAGGGCGCCACCGCGCCCGATACCCGCGAGCCGCCTCCCCGCGGCGTTCCCGTGACCCGCTCGCACCTGGGGCCGCGCGGTATGATGGCGGGCCGGGCGAGAGTCGCCCGGGGGTCCGGGAGAAGCCGTCATGAAGCTGACTTCCGCGGAGATTGCCGAGTTCGACGAGCGGGGCTACCTGTTCTTCCCGTCGCGCTTCTCGCCCGAGGAGGCGGCGGTGCTGCGGGCCGCGGCGGACGAGGTCTACGCGCTCGACCGCGAGGAGGTGTGGCGCGAGTCGAGCGGCGTCGCCCGCACCGCGTTCGCGGCGCACACGTACAACGAAGCCTTCCGGCGGCTGGGGCGCCACCCGCGGCTCATCGAGCCGGTGATGCAGCTCGTCGACGGGCCGGTCTACATGCACCAGTACAAGGTGAACGCCAAGGCGGCGTTCGACGGCGAGGTCTGGCAGTGGCACCAGGACTTCGGCACCTGGCACCGCGACGACCAGATGCCGGAGCCGCGCGCGATGAACATCGCCGTCTTCCTCGACGAGGTGACCGCCGCGAACGGGCCGCTGCTGTTCCTCCCCGGGAGCCACCGGCAGGGGGTGTTCGAGGCGGGGCACGACCTCGAGACGACCAGCTATCCGCTCTGGACGCTCGATCGCGCCACGGTGACCCGGCTCGCCGAGCGGGGCGGCTGCGTGGCGCCGACCGGCCCC
>MKWU01003933.1_pt1 | contig 18487 bp, 17 predicted proteins | sample 809101 | NCBI WGS metagenome assembly MKWU01 (sample SAMN05860141, study PRJNA318959) | sponge metagenome | host: Aplysina aerophoba | place: Slovenia: Piran, Adriatic Sea, Gulf of Piran | collected 2013-05-07
AAGGCACCGGCGGTTAAGCAAGGACTACGAGGAGCGGCCGGACACCACCGAAGCCTGGATCCACGCCGCCATGACCGGCCTCATGTTGCGGCGCCTGGCACGAATCCCATCTTCTTAAACACCCTCTTACCCATGGCGCGGAGGAATCGGCCGGAGATGAGGTCGATATATTGAGGGGACCCTTCAATGCATCATGTGAAATATCTGTCTCGTTCCCTGTCCGTTGTCCTACTCCTGTTCCTGGTGTTGGCGTCACCCGGTGTGGCTTCGGAAGCCTTGTCCACCCATTTGCCGGACGGGGCCAAGGCCCGACTGGGCCGGGGTACGGTTTCTGTTCAGTATTCACCTGATGGTACGCGTCTGGCGGTGGGAAGCAATGCGGGAATCTGGTTGTATGACGCCCAGTCCTACGAACTCCTTTACCTGCTCACAAGCCATATGACATTCGGTCCGTAGCTGGCCTTCAGTCCCGACGGCCAGTTCCTGTCCAACGAATGAAGCCGGCGGGATCGTTCTGAGGGATGCGGTCATGGGGGCACTCCGCCGGACCTTGGAGCATGTTGGAGGATTGAAGGTGACGAGCATCACGCCCATCCTGCATCATGCCAAGCAGCCCATTCACCGTTAGGCTACAATGGCCGGGTTGAATGCACCTCGCGCTTTGACAACTACCCGGCTTGTCGCCGCAGGGCCAACCCGCAAGGGCTGGCAGACTGGTGCTGACTGCCGCCTGGTGCGGGTTTCGCCAGGCATCCTGCAGAAAAGGAGAATACTATCCATGAAGACATGGAAAGTGTTGGCTGTGTTAATGCTTCTGTGCGCTGCCGTATTGGCCGCCTGTACAGTGGCACCGATGCCGGCTGACGACTCGATGGCCATGGAAGACGAGGGCCCTTCCGGTCCGGTCACCTTGAAGTTCCTGGCGCTGGCCGATGACGACCAGCTCAATGCCTGGAGGGAAATGCTGGCCGAGTTCCAGCAACTCAACGACGGCCAATATTCCTACGTGGAATTGGAGTTCGAGACGATCCCGTTCCGCGAACTGTTCCCCAAGATCGAGTCGTCGGTCGCGGTGGGCTTGCCCTGGGATCTGTTCCAGGCCGACGGCCCGGATATGAAGCACTACGGGTTCAACCGCGTAATTTGGCCGCTGACCGACCACTTCTCCGAAGAGGAAATGGCCCAGTGGTTCCCGCAGTCCATCGAGGAAGGCTCCTTCCGAGGCGAATTCCTTGGACCGCCCATAATGCAGTCCTGTTCCCTGCTCATGTACAACAAGGACTTCACCGACGCCGCGGGCATAACCCCGCCGGTGGGCATTGAGAATGCCTGGACCATGGAAGAGGCCGTGGCCGCTTGGCAGGACACCACCGTGGACGAGAACGGCGACGGCGTCCCCGAAGTCTGGGGTCTGCGCTGGGGCCAGGGAACCTGGTCCGGCGACTATGAGCACGGCATCTTCCGTCGCTCCAACGGCGAGGTCGGCAGTGCCACCTACGCCGGCATGGGCGAGGACGGCGTGACCTTCCAGGGCTACCTCGACACGGATGAAGCGGCCGAGGCCATGCAGTTCTACCAGGACCTGCATCTGACCTACAAGGTGTCGCCTGTCGAAGCCATTCCGGAGATCTTCGAGAGCCGGCAGTCCGCCTTTCAGGTCACGCCGGACAACCGCATCGGCGCCCTGAACCGGATTCACGGCGAAGGCAACTTCAACTGGGGCGTCTCGGGCATCCCGTACTTCAAGACCCCGGTCTGCCACACCGGCAGCTGGCACTACGGGATTTCACCCAACACCCAGAATTTTGAAGAGGCCCTCGAATTCGTCCGCTACGCGTCCAGCGACGCCGGCGCGCGCATCTGGTACAAGCACGTGCGTCAGCTGCCCGCCAACATCGGCCTGTTCAACGAACTGGACGAGTACAGCGAAGACGGTGCCCAGCGGATTTGGCTGGATGCGATGAACAGCTTCGGCATCCCGCGCATCCAGACGCCCGGCTACACCGAGTACCAGCAGCTCTTTGCGGAGGCCGCCCAAAACATTGCCATCGGCGCCGATCCCAAGGAGCAGCTCAGCGCGGCCGCCCGCCGTCTGGAAGGCCTGGTCGCCAAGTACACCGGGTGGAACAACTAACCCGTTTGCATTTGTAGTGTTTTGAGACAGGCAGGGCTTGTGGCGCGGGGTGTCTGAACCCCGCGCCCAAGCTCTGTCACCTACCCAATCCCATGCTCGCCACCCCCGTCTCGACACCAACCAAGGGCTGGGGCAGGATTTGGAACAGGCGCAGTCAGTACTATCTGATTGCCTTCCTGTTCGTACTGCCGGCACTGATCAACTTCACGGTTTTCCGCTACCTGCCGATTCTGGCGGCCCTGCGCGCCAGCCTGTACCAGTACAGCCTGCTGGGCGGATTCGGCGACTTTGTGGGCCTGGACCAGTACCAGGCAATCCTCAGCGATTCCTTTTTCCGCAATTCCTTGTGGGTGACGCTGAAGTTCACCTTCTACAAGGTGCCGCTCCAGGTCCTGTTTTCTCTGATTCTGGCCCTGTTCCTGGCCCGCGAGAACCTGGGCACGGCCTTCGTGCGCAGCGCGGTCTTCACCCCGGTGGTCACGTCAGTGATTGTCGTATCCGTGCTGTGGTCCATGATGTACCACGCCCAGCTGGGCCTGATCAACAGCCTCCTATCGGTCGTGGGGATACCCCCCCAGACCTTTCTTTCCAACCCGGACCGGGCCCTGCCAGCCCTGACGGCCATGATGATCTGGAAGGATGTCGGATTCTCCATGATCATCCTGATGGCCGGCCTCAAGGGCATTCCTGGGGTCTACCGCGAAGCCGCGGTCGTGGACGGTGCCAAGCCCTGGGAGGTTCTGTGGCACATCACGCTGCCCCTGCTGCGCCGGGTCATGATGTTTGTGATGGTCACACAGACCATCTTTTCCTTCCAGGTGTTCGTGCCGGTCTACGCCATGACCCGCGGCGGCCCCCTGGAGCGCACCAAGGCCGTGGTCTACTACATCTACCAGTACGGTTTCCTGTTCCAGGACATGGGCACGGCCAGCGCAATGTCGATCGTCACGCTGATTATCCTGCTGGTGGTCAGCGTCGGCCAGATGCGCCTGTTCCGTTCGGATGTCTCCTACTAAGAGATCTGCGCCGTGAGCATTCTCGACAACGTAGCCGGCAACCTAGCCACCCCGGCCTCCGGCTCCGGCGCGGCCGGCAGGGAGCTGCGGCGCACAACCTGGCGGGACCGTCTGCAGATGGCCGGGTTGATCATCATTTATGTAGTGATGTTCTTGGCGTTCACCATCCCCTTCTTCTGGATGTTCTTCGGCAGCATCCGGGAGGAAGCGGAGATTTTCGCCAACCTGTATCCCTTTACCTGGAAGACCATTCTGCCCATCAAATGGTCCCTTAAAAACTATCTCGACATCTTCGGCATTTCCGACGACGGGCAGAAGTACGGGCTGCAGTTCCAGCGGTTCCTGGGCAACAGCTTTCTCGTGTCCGTTGCCGTAGTCCTGAGCTCGCTGTTCTTCAACACCCTGGCCGCCTACTTCTTCGCCCGCCTGCGCTTCCCCCTCAAGAACGTGTTGCTGGTGTTCGTGATTGCCACCATGCTGGTGCCGTTCCAGGCCACGATCGTGCCCCTCTACATCGTGGTCGACGCTCTGGGCATGGCGAACTCCTACAACGGCCTCATCTTTCCCTGGTACGCCAGTCCGTTCGTCATCTTTGCGCTGATGCAGTTCATGCGCGACATCCCCACGGACCTGGACGAGGCTGCTGTCATGGACGGGGCCAACCTGTTCCACATCCTGTGGCGGATCATCGTGCCGCTGTCGATGCCGGGGATCATTACCATGGCCCTGCTGGAGTTCCAGTTCATCTGGAACCTCTTCTATTGGCCCCTGATCTTGGTCAGTTCGCCCAAGCTGCAGATGATTCAGGTGGCCATCGCCACCCAGACCACGCAGACCCAAACCTTCTGGGGCCGCACCTTTGCCGGCTCCGTAACGGCTTCGCTGCCGGTGATCATCCTGTTCCTGTTCCTGCAGCGATACTACGTGCAGGGCATCGCCCTGACCGGCCTCAAGGGCTAGCGCCCCGCACCGGCCGCAGCCCCTCCCCCGCACAAAGGCACCCGCTGGACATGTCCGAACCCCGCCACCGCATCATCTACGACACCGATCCCGGCGTGGACGATTCGATGGCCTTTTTCCTGGCACACGCCTCGCCGGAAATCGAGATTCTGGCTTTAACCACGATTTTTGGCAACGGCGGCACAGCCACCACGACTGCCAATGCCCTGCGGCTGGTCGAAGCCGTCGGGCGTCCCGACATCCCGGTTCTGCAGGGCGCGGCCAAGCCGCTGCTGCACTCCTACGACGGACACGGCGCCAGGGTCCACGGCGCCGACGGCTTGGGCGAAAGCCACATGGCGCCTTCCTCCCTGCAGCCGGCCGACGGCACGGCCGCCCGTTTCATTGCGGAGCGGATCATGGCGACGCCGGGGGAAATCACCCTGGTGGCCGTGGGACCGCTGACCAACCTGGCCCTGGCCGTGTCGCTCGAACCGGGCATCGCGGACGCGGTGCGGGAGGTCATCATCATGGGCGGCGCCGCGAACGTGGCCGGCAATGCCTCCCCGGTCGCGGAGGCCAACATCCACAACGACGCCGCGGCCGCCCGGATTGTGTTCGAGGCGGGATGGCCCCTGACCATGGTGGGCTTGGATGCCACCCAGGCCACAATCATGTCGACGGCCTACTTGGACGACCTCTACGCCATCGGGAATCCAGCCACGGACTTCATCGCCCGCATCGTGCCCTTCTACCACCGGTTTCACACCCGGCAGGGAGTGGATGGCATCTACGTCCACGATTCGTCCGCCATCATGTATGCGATTGATCCAACGCTCTTTGAGACCCGCTCGGCTTATGTAAGGGTCTGTCTGGGCCACGAAGGCACCCGGGGCCAGACGATCCCGGACTGGCGGACCCAGTGGCAGGCGGAACCTGCCGTCAACGTGTGCCTTGGCGTCGACTCGGAGCGTCTCAAGGCCATGTACCGCGAGCGCCTGATACACGGATTCGCGTAAACTCGCGTCGTAAACTCGCGTACACCAACCGGGCGTCGCCTTGCCGACGCGTCGGTCCCGAACAGCATCAAAGCGAGGTTGAGGCATGAACGAAGCATCCCTGCGCAGCGGAATCCTTGGTTCGCTGGCAACCGCGGGCCTGGGAGACGCCCTGGGTGCGGGCACCGAGCAATGGACCATCGAGGAGATCTTTGAGGCCCACGACGGACCGATCGCCACGCTCATCCAACCACCGCCGGACACGTTTGCCGGCGCGGAGGGCAACCTCAAGGGCCAAATCACCGACGACACCAGCCAGATGTACTACCTGGCCGAGGACATCATTGCGGCCGACGGGGCTCTGGACGAGGAGGTGTGGAAGAACTGCCTCCTGCGCTGGGCCGACAACTCCCCTCATGTGGGCAACATGGGGCCTTCCACGCGTCCCATGGTGGAGGCCCTGCGGACCGGAGGGAATCCCCATCGGGTCGGACTGGTAGGCACCTCCGACCGTCAGGTGGCCAGCATGGGTGCCACCAACGGCTCCTCCATGCGGGTAGCCCCGGCCGGCCTCATTCACCCGGGCGACCTTGAAGGCGCCTGCCAGGCCACGCTGGCCACCTGCATTCCCACCCACAACACCAATGTCGCCATTGCCGCCGCCTGCGCCATCGCCAGCGGCTGTGCGGAAGGCCTGAAATCGGATGCGGATCCCTTCTCCGTGGTGCAGGCCTGCCTGTGGGGCGCCCGGCGCGGCGAAGAGCTGGCACGCACCCATCCCCGTGCCCGTGTGGCTCCCGGCCCCTCCATTGCCCGGCGCACCCAGTTGGCGGTGCAGCTCGGCATGGCGGCCACATCCCTGCGGCAGGCCCTGGACGACATCGAGGCACTGATTGGCAACTCGGTCATGGCCTGCGAGTCCATTCCGGCCGCGATCGGGGTGTTCATCCATGCCCAAGGGGATCCGTGGGACACCATCGTGGCCGGATCCAGCCTGGGCAACGACACGGATTCCATTGCGGCCATCGCGGGCTCCCTGGCCGGCGCACTGCGCGGGTTCGACGCCCTGCCGCAGGATACGTACGCAACATTCGCGGAGGCCAACCGGGCCGAACACGACATCGAACAGATCGCGGACGGACTGGTTCGCATAGCATTGAGGAACCTCTCATGACCAAGGTGATCATCGACTGCGACCCGGGGCACGACGACGCCCTGGCCATCCTGCTGGCCGGGCAGCATCTGGACATTCTCGGCATCACCACGGTGGCCGGCAACCAGACCTCGGACAAGGTGACGGCCAATGCCCTGAAAATCGTGGAATTGATGGACAGGACCGACATTCCCGTCTTCCGCGGCGCGCAGGTACCGCTGCTCAGGAAGGCGGTCCACGCCGGCCACATCCACGGCGAAACCGGCCTGGACGGACCGGACTTCCCCGTTCCCGTCAAGGAGGTGGAGGACCGCCACGCCGTCGACTTCATCATTCAGACCGTGATGGCGGAGGACGATGTCTGGTTGGTTCCGGTCGGCCCCCTGACCAACGTGGCGCTGGCCATCCGGCAGTGTCCGGAGATCGTGTCCCGCATGGCCGGCATCAGCCTGATGGGCGGCAGCCTGACCACGGGCAACTCCACGGCCACCGCGGAGTTCAACATCTGGTTCGACGCCGAAGCGGCGCGCATCGTCTACGACAGCGGCGCACCGATCAAGATGTGCGGCCTGAACCTGACCCAGCAGGCGAACGCAACGGACCGCGAGATTGAGCGGATCCGGAACCGGGGCAACCGGGTGGGCGAGGTGGTGGTCCAGCTGCTCGAGTTCTATCTGGATGCGGGCGAACGCATGACGGGCATCCGCAAGGCGGCCCTGCACGATCCGTGCGCCGTGGCGGCCCTGATCCAACCGGACCTGATTGAGTTCGAAGCCATGCACGTCTCGGTCGAAACCCGAGGCGAACTGACCTACGGGATGACCGTGTGCGACTACCGGCACCTGCGGGGATTCGGCTCGTCCCAGGTGGACAGGGGGCCTCTGCGCCAGGAAGCCAACGTCGAGGTCGCCATGAAGATTGATGAACCCGGCTTTCTTGATCTGCTGATAGATGCCCTGGGCCGGTATTAGACACGTCCGGTTCCGCACCCGACTTCCCGGTCACGGGACCATGAAATTTCCACGCTTCAACCTGAAAGGCGGCGCGCGATGACTGGCATACCTGTAGTCCTCGATGTGGACACGGGCGTTGATGATTCCCTGGCCCTGCTTCTGGCTGCCCGCTCGCCGGCGCTCAACCTCCTGGGCGCGACGTGCGTCACCGGCAACGTGGCCGTGGACAAGGTCGTGGACAACACGCTGAAGGTGCTGGCCGTGGCGGGACGCGGCGACGTTCCGGTTGCCATAGGGCGGGACCAGCCGTTGCTGGAAAAGGTTGTCAGCGCAGCCTATGTGCACGGCGAGGACGGTCTGGGGGGACTCAACGCGTCCCTGCCCGCCCCGGCTCGGGATCCCGAGCCGGTACATGCCGTGGATTTCCTGGCCAACCTCCTCGCCACGGCGTCGGAGCCGGTGACCCTGATCCCGCTGGGACCGTTGACCAACATTGCGGTGCTGTTGCGGGAGCGGCCGGAGGCGGTTGCCGGCATTCACCGGATTGTCCTGATGGGCGGCGCCGTCGGATCCGGGAACGCGTCGGCCGTGGCCGAGTTCAATATCCGGCAGGATCCGGAGGCGGCCGAGATTGTTCTGACCAGCGGCCTCGATGTGACGCTGTACACGTGGGACGTCTTCACACAGGTGACGTTTTCGGCGACGGAAGCCGCGGGCATGATGGGCAGCGACAGCCCCAGTGCACAGCTGGCCGGCAGGCTGATGGACTTCATGCTGCGCAACCACGACGACAGGACCGAAACATCCATCGGCGATGCCGGTGCCGTGGCCAGCGTGATTGAACCGGAAGGCCTTGAGACGCGGCAGTGGCCGATGCGCGTGGAACTGACCGGCACGTGGACCAGGGGCATGACGGTCGCCGACCAGCGTCCCGGTGCCTGGGTGCACAAGGAATCGGCCTGGCAGCCCCCCATGGGCAACCTGGTGTCGGTGAGCACGGCCGTGGACGTGGAGCGTTTCCGAACCCTCTTCCGGCAGGCCGTGGAAAATCCGGCCGACCCGGAATAGGCTGAAACGCGGCATCAGCCGGCACAAGTGGCAGGCAACGGCTCTTGAACGAACGGCAACGGGACATCGATGTCCTGGCCATCGGCGGCATCGACTCGGACTTGGTGCTCAGGGTGCCCCACATTCCCGGACACGACGAAAAGGTGCGGGCCGACTTCGAGGGCTGGCAGTCCGGCGGACCGGTCGGCAACATGGCGTGCGCCGCCAGCCGGCTGGGGTTGCGCGTGCACGCGGTGTGCCAGGTCGGGGACGACGAAGGAGGGGCACGGTTCCTGGACGACTACCGCAAGGATGGGGTTGACACGTCGCTGTGCGACGTGAGACCGGGGGACGCCACGCCCTTTACGGTCATCCTGATCGATCCGACCGGGGAAAAGGTCATCCTCCTCATTTCCGCCTTCGAACCGGACTACGACCTGGAGCGGATCGGCAGCGCCCTCGAACGCACCCGGGTCATGTTCATGCTCCCGCGCGCCAAGGACTTTCCCGTGCTGGCCCAACTGGCCCGGGACAGGGGCGCCATGGTGATGACGGACATTGAGCCGGGCAGCGGCGACGATGCCGAATTCCTCGAGCCGGTGCTCAAGCTCGTGGACATTGCCAGCTTCAACCAGTTCGGCGTCCGAGCCTGGACCGGCAGGGAACCATCTCCCGCACTGGCCCGCGAACTGACTGCGATGGGGCCCTCAACCGTTCTCTTTACCCGGGGGGCGGCCGGCGCCATCGGGGCCAACGCCGACACCTCGCTGCAAGTGAAGGGGCACAAGGTGGAGGTGGTGGACACCACAGGAGCCGGAGACACCTTCCACGCCGCGTTTGTCAAGGGCACTCTGTCCGGCCTTGCGCTGGAGGATGCCCTGGCCTATGCCAATGCCGCCGGTGCGCTGTCCGTAACCGCCCTGGGGCCGAGGGGCCTGCTGCCGGACCACGCGACTGTCGAAGCGTTCCTCAGCAAGCGCGCATAGGGCCGCAGCAACCCCTGAACTCGTACACCGGGGGACAGAACAGATGCACACTGAACCACGCCGCCGATCCTTTGCAGTTTCGGGCTGATTATCGGAACATTCCGCCACCATTGTTGTGGCCCAGAAGAAAGGACCAATATGACCACAAATGCCATGATTGCCCAGGTTGAGAGCCTGCCGGAATTGATCCAAACCGAGTTCGAGGGTCTGGATGAGAGATCCAGAACGATCCTGAGCCACGAGGAATGGCTGTCGGTGAAGCGGATTGTGGCCACCGGATGTGGAGACTCCCACATGGCGGCGGTGGCAACCCAATGGGCCTTCGAACGGCTCGGCGGCATCCCGACCGACGCCGCCACGGCCATGCGTGCGGCCAGGTATGCCTTGCCGGAAGCCACCGACCGGGTCTGGCGCAACCCCTTGACCATCGGCATTTCCGTCTCGGGCTCGGTGAGCAGGACGCGGGAGGCCGTGGCAGCGGCGAAGGAACGGGGTTTCCTGACGATTGCGCTGACGGGCAATCCGGAGGCCCCCTTGGGCCAAACCGCGGAACGGATCCTGAACTGTCGGATCCCGGCCTTCGCACATGCCCCCGGAGTGCGCTCCTACCGGATTTCCATGCTGGCCCTGTGGCTGATGGCAATCCGCCTGGGAGAGGTCAGAGGCCGGTTAACTGGCAAGGAAGCCCAGCAGCACCGCGACGATCTGCGTGCCACAGCGGATCGGACTGCCGAAACCATCGAACTCAGTGCCGGGCCGGCCCGGGAACTGGCCGAAAAAATGGCGGAACGCAGGCACTTCACCTTCGTGGGGGACGGACCCGGATACGCCACGGCCCTATTCTCCGCAGCCAAGATCCTGGAAGCGGTGGGCCGCGATGCCTGGGGCCAGGACACCGAAGAATGGGCCCACCTGCAATACTTCAGCCGCGTGGAACCGGATGCTCCCACCTTTGTAATCGCCGACGGGGGGCGCGGAGCCACCCGGACCGCGGAAATCCTGCCGCCCATGCACCGGATTGGGCGGGAAATGGTGTTGATCGCGCCGGATTCGAACGGGCTGGCTTCGCAGTTCCAGCATCACCTGCCGGTCGCCGCCGGGGTGTCACCGTTGTTCTCCCCCATGGTGAACGCCGTTCCCGGCGAACTGTTTGCCGCCCAGTTGGCCGATGTCACGGGCGAGAAGTACTTCGGCGGGTTCTCGGGGGTTTACGACTCCCAAACCACCGAGGGCAACAACATCGTTACCAGCAACGTGGAGGCGGTTGCGGACATGGTGCCGTAACCACCGCCAAGGCGGTTGCACCAAGGCCGAAGTCCACGCCATTGTCACCGGACCGGCCTACGGGAACATCGGAATCGCCTCCTGCGAGGCGACATCCAGCAGCCCGAAGGTGTCCGAGGCGGACACCTCCGGAATGACCGTCAGGGCCAGGCCGGTGGTAGCCAAGGCCTTGGCGCGGTGGGTGATGCCGAACTCCACGGCCACATCGTTCAGGTCGGCCATGTCCACCGCCAGGGCGGCCACGGACTTGCCGGACATCAGACCGGCAATGGGGAGATCCACCTGGCCGATGATCGCCCCGCCCGAGGCGAAGGCGATGCCTCCGTGGCTCGCTTCAAGCGCCTGGACTGCCGCCAGCATGTCCTCCGTGTTGCGGCCGGCCACCATCAGGTTGTGGGAATCGTGGGCCACCGTGGTCGCGATCGCGCCCTGGTTGAGTTCAAGTCCCGTGAGAATGGACAGGCCAGGCGAATGGGCTTGGCCGTGCCGGGGGATCACGGCCAGAAAACAGGCATCCTCGGCAATCGAGGACAGGACCAGCCGACCATCGCGCACCTCGGCTTCAACAGTTCGCAGTTCCGTCAGCCGTGACGGCAGCAGGTGCATCGTGTTGACCCGAACCGAGCCGTTCTCGATCAGGGTCCGCGGTTCCAGATCCCTCGCCGCCAGCGGGTTGAGGTGAACCGTGTTGCCGCCGGGTGGTTCCATGGTGTCGAGCGGGATTTCCATAGTCATCTTTCCCGCAGCCGCAACGCGTTCTCCGGCCGCGTAGACATCCCGCACGGAGACATCCTCCAGCGAGTCCAGCAGGACGAAGTCCGCCCGATACCCGGGGGCGATGGCCCCGCGGTCCCGGAGACCGTAGTGCTGGGCACCGATCCAGGTCGCCCAGCGAATGGCACGCGCCGGCTCGACCCCGTGTGAAATCATCTCCCGGACCACCCGATCCATGTGGCCATTCTCCAGCAGGTCGGCCGGTTCGATGTCGTCCGTGCACAGGGCAATGTCCACATGCCTGGCCTCAAGCATGTGCGGCAGGATGTTCGGCACGTGATTGCCGTGGCTGCTCACCTTAAGCAAGGGCAGGAGGCCCAGCCTCAGCTTCTCCAGTCCTTCGGCGCCGTCCCGCAGCTCATGGTCGTTGTGGATGCCGGCCGCCGTGTAGGCATTGGCCTCGCGGCCTTTCAGCAATGGGGAGTGGCCCTGGACAACCATGTCCGCCTCCAGGCCGGCCTGGACAATGCCCAGCATTCTGGGATCCCTGTGAATCACGCCCTGAAAGTCCATAACCTCGGCCACGCCAATCACCCTGGGCCAGGTCATCATCTCGGCCACGTCCTCCGGGCCGAAATAGGCGCCGGCCGTCTCTGCACCCTCAACCGCCGGCACGCAGGACGGGATGCAGACGAAGACCGACAACGGCAGTCCCTCGCTGCTGTCGATCATGTAGCGGACCCCTTCCTTGCCGAGGACATTCCCAATCTCGTGGGGATCGATGATGGACGTGGTGGTTCCCTTCGGCAGCACCCCGGCGGCGTAGGCCGGCGGCGTCACCATCGTACTTTCGATGTGCAGGTGTGTGTCCACAAATCCCGGCGCAGCCCACAGCCCGGTGGCGTCGACTTCGGACGCGGCTTCAAGGTCGTATGCGCCGGCCGGGGTTGCCAGGGCGATCCGATCGCCGAGCACGCCGATGTCCGCCGCATACACTTCGCAGGTAAAGACGTTCACCAGACTCGCATTGAGGATTGCCAAGTCCAGCGGCCTGACGCCCATGGCGGCTTCAATGAGGTCTGTTCGGGTTGCCAATGTCATGTCCACTCTACAGGTCTGTTGAACAGGAAGTTCGCTGCAATGTACACGCAATTGTGCCGTCTCACCAGTTCATGCACCTGGCAACACGGCATTCCACCAGCCGGCCCGCCGTGCGTTGCGGTGTCCGGCCGGACAGGGGGCGTCGTTGCCGGGCCCCGGGCAGAACGCCGGAGCCTCGTGTCCATTTCCGGGTCTGGTATCGTACCGTTGATGCCCGTGCGGATTTTCCGGCCCCGCGAGCTCCCGTTCACGTCGGACAGTGGACCGATTCTTAACATATTCTTGCCATGCTAAGCGGAAGCACACCGTCCCCGACGCGGGACGCGGTTACAGTCCGCTTGCCTGTGCCACCAGACTTGGAGGATTCCATGTCACAGAAGAAATCGTCGTTGCGGAACGCACTGAGCGTTGCTGGCAGCCTGTTGGCGGTACTGTTGATTTGCGCGGCCTGCGCCATGCCGGTTCCCGGCCAAACCGCTGCCGAGACCGAGGTTTCCGTGATCGATGTGTACATCGGTTCGGACACCAACATCTCGGACTGGTGGAGCAATTCGATCAAGCCGGCCTTCGACAAGGCCCACCCCGGCTACGAACTGAACATCATTCATACCGGATCGGGCGGCGGTGGGAACGGCCCCATTGCCGACCGCGCCATGGCGGCCCTGGAAACGGGCAACGATCCGGGCTCCGATTACTTCGAGACCTTCAATCCCCTGCAGCCGATTGGCGCCATGGAAGCCGGCCTGTGGCAGGAGATCACGGAGGACAATGTCCCCAATCTGGCGAATGTGATTGACTCGGCGCGGCGCAGCAGCAACGGGTTCGACATCCCCTACCGCGGTTCCCAGGTCCTGTTGGCCTACAACGCGGAACGGTTGTTGCAGATTCTCAAGGACAGGGGCGAGGTCGGCTCCGACGCCACCGAAGTCCCGTCCGAGTTCGTTCCGGCAACCTGGCCGGAACTCATGGAATGGATCTGCGCGTTTCCGGGCGAGTTCATCTATCCCCGACCCGATACCACCGGTGCGGGCCGCGAGTTCGTTACCCGCGCCGTTTTCCAGGCCAATGGCCTGGAAGTCGATCGGTTCTCCGTTCAGGCCTACGCCGAGCAGTACGGTGCCGGAGAGTTGACTGCGGATCAGATCGCCGAAATCAACGAGACGCACTTCGCCGGCGCCTGGGAGCAGCTCAACGCCATCGAGCCGTGCCTCTACGACAACGGGGCCTATCCTTCGGGCTCCTCCGCCGAGACGCGCCTGCTGGTGGACAACCTGACCACCATGATCACCATCTGGTCGGATCAGGCCCTGCAGGCCAAGGGTTTGGGGCTGCTGCCGGAACAGACCAAGTTCATCCAACTGGACGACCTGCCGATGGTCGGCGGCTACGCGTCCTCCACGATTCCCACCAACGCCAACGACCTGGAAGGTGCGTTGCTCCTGGCCAACTACCTGCTCTCGGCGGAAATGCAGGAGTCCGTGGTGCGGGAAATCGGCGGGTTCCCGGCCATCAGCTGGGACTTGCTGCCCAGTGAACTGCAGGAAGACTTCAACGACGTCATCACCGATACGGTACCGTCCTTCAGCAGTTCCTGGCGCGCCGCCATGTTCGACGGCTGGTACACGCATGTCGCACCGGACGTCGAGCGTGAATAGACCCGTTCCACCGTCATGACTGTTACGGGATCCCGCGGGTCCCTGCCGGAACCGGCCACGTACAGTGGCCGGTTCCGGATTCCCCAATCCGTACTGGGATACACCCTGATTCTTCTCCCCCTCCTTGTGATGGGGACGTTGATCCTCTATCCCGCCTTCCTCTCCGTCTCCGACACGCTCACGGACCGCAACCCGGACGGATCCCTGCAGGTATCGCTGGCGGACTACGCCGAATTCTTCGATACGCCCCTGGCCGTCCGCAACTTGGCCTTCAGCCTGCGCATCACGGCCATCACCGTCGCAGTGCTCTTCCTGCTGGGGTTTCCGATCTCGCTCTACCTGCGCTTCACCCGAGGCCGCCTCGGCGACCTCATCCAGAGCCTGGCGCTGTTTCCCTTGTTCGTGCCGGGCATCATCGCCGCCTACGCGCTGATCCGGTTCATCGGGGACAACGGCTGGCTCGAACGTTTCCTGGTGCTTCTGTTCGGCTACGAAGGATTCACTTCGCCGTACCTGCGTCCGGCCGGGATCGTCGTGGGCCTGGCCTGGGAGGGCATCTCCATCACGGTCCTGATTCTGACCGCGGGCCTGAGTCAGATCCCCGACTCCCTGCTGGAGACCGCCACGGACGTGGGCGCCAACCGCTGGCAGTCCTTCTGGCGCATCACCATGCCGTTGATGAAGCGTTCCGTGCTCATCGTGCTGACCCTGAACTTCCTGACGGTCTTCGGCTCCTTCACAATCCCCTACCTGCTGGGACCGGCATCGCCCGAGATGATGGGGCCTTACATGCGGCGCACCTTCTACGACGCCAACCTGCCCAGCCGGGCCCAGGTGCAGGCGGTCATCACGTTCCTGATCAGCGGCATCGTCAGCCTCTTGTACGTGCGGTCCGTAGTCAGCCAGAAAGTGGAGGAAGAAAGCTGAAGCCTCCCACTCCGAACACCGTCGTCGCACGACGGACAACCACATGACTGTCATGCGCAGCGTAGCGGAACGGAGCCTGCGCCTGGTCGCGGGCCGGCCCTGGTTTGGCATCTGTCTGCTGCTGCTCCTGGCGCTGGTCGTGCTGGGCCCCATGCTGAACGTCTTTCTCTGGGCGTTCACGCGGAACTGGACCTATCCCTCGCTGCTGCCCACAATCTGGAGCATCGAGTTCTGGGACGACACCTTCACCCGCGCGGACATCGCCGAAGGGTTCATTGACAGCGTCTGGATTTCGCTGATCGTGACCGGCCTGTCCGCGATCATTTGCCTGCCGGCGGCCTATGCCTTCGCCCGCATGCAGTTTCCCGGACGCACCTTCTTCCTGCTGTCCTTCCTGGCCACCAATGCATTTCCCCGATTTGGCCTGTACATCACAATCGCCGTGATTTTCTTCCGCCTGCATCTCATCGGGACCGTGCCGGGAGTGGTCCTGATTCAACTGGTGAACACGCTGCTGTTCATGATTTGGATCCCCACAGCCGCCTTTCAGGGGGTGGACCGCGCCCTGGAGGAAGCCGCGCTGGATGTCGGCGCCTCGCCCTTGCGCGTGTTTGTGCAGGTCACGCTGCCCCTGGTGGCCCCCGCCTTGGCGGCCGCGCTCCTGTTGACGTTCGTCGGCGCGTTCTACGAGACCCAGGGGGCGCTGCTGGTGGGAGTACCCGAAGTCCAGACCCTGCCCGTAGTCATGATTCGACTCATCAACAACCAGGTGATCGTGCAGTACGGAGCCATCCTTTCGGTGGCGCTTTGGGTGCCGTCGCTGCTCCTGCTTGTCTTCGCCCAGCGCGTACTGCGGGGCAACACCATCGCCTCGGGATTTGGGGTTTGACACCATGGCTACGCTGACACTGCAAGCACTGGTCAAGCGGTTTGGCGACGTGACTGCCGTCAACGGGGTCGATCTGTCGGTGGCCGACGGAGAATTTCTGTGCCTGCTGGGCCCTTCCGGATGCGGTAAGACCACGGCCCTGCGCATGATCGCGGGCTTCGAGCGGCCCACTGCGGGCGACATTCTCGTCGACAGGATCCCCGTCACGGGCACGCCTCCCAACCGACGTCCCACCGCCATGGTGTTCCAGCAGTACACGCTCTGGCCCCACATGTCGGTATTCCAGAACATCGCCTACGGCCTGCGTCTCCGCAGGCTGGCGCGGACCGCCATCGAGGAGAGGGTGGCGGACGGGCTGGATCTGGTGGGCCTGACCGGCTACGGAAACCGGTTGCCTGCCCAGCTCTCGGGCGGCCAACAGCAACGTGTGGCCCTGGCACGGGCCCTCGTCCTGGAACCCAAAATCCTGCTGCTGGATGAACCATTCAGCAGCCTGGATGCCGCCTTGCGCGTACGCCTCCGGGAAGAACTGCTGCGCATTCAGCGCCAATTGGGCATCACCACGATTTTCGTGACGCACGACCAGGAGGAAGCCCTGAGCCTGGCGGACCGCATTGCCCTTATGCAGCTGGGGAACATCGTGCAACTTGACACGCCCAGCGAACTGTACGCGCATCCCCGCAACCTGTTCGCCGCCGAATTCATCGGGGCGATGAACCTCCTGCCGACCCATCCGTCGGATCCTGTTCTCGGCCTTGACCCGCATGCCCTATCACTGCCTTCGGGCATGCAGGAGAATGCTTCCCTGACCCTGGCGATTCGACCGGAGGACTTTCAGGTGACGATCCCCTCCGAACCGGGGAGGTGGACCGGGGAGGTGGAACAGACGATGGACATGGGGCACTACCGCAAGGTGCTGGTGACCTTGGCCGGCGCGCCCGCACCCGTCAAGGTGTTCATGGCCAAGTCAATGCAGGTCCGTGAACGACAGACGATTGGACTGACGCCGCTCCGCTATCTGGTATATGCGGAAGGAAGCGAGCCGGTCGAGGTTGTCCCCGACAGACCAGCACCACAAGTCTGAGACGGTTCCACCCGTCGCGGAGTTGGGCGCACAGGAACCGCGCCGTTCCCGGTTTGGATAGGAGTTGCACCGCAACCCTGCCGGGCATTCCTACCGGCAGGCGGGAGCAGGCCGTGCCCGGGCATCCTGAGCGTTGGCATCAACGCGTACACAGGCCACAGCCATCACGTTTGACATCGGAAGGCCCTTTGGCCACGCTGCTCCGAACCAGCGAATCCGGTGCATGGCCTCTTGCCGCAATACACAGTGCAGGCCACTCGAACTCCGGGAGACCGCCTGCCCTACCAGCGTCGTGCCGGCCCAGTATGATCCCCTGTTGCGAACAGGGGATCCACCGGACCCCATCCCCTCGTCAGAGTTGCATCCGATATCCGAACCCGATACGCCGTTCCGGGTTGGGGCAAACTCGGAACGGCGTCATATTCCTCTTACTCGTCCCAGTATTCCTCGCCCTCAACGCCAACCTGGACAATGCGTGCCTGGTCCACGCCGGCCACTCCTACATACCGGAACATCATGCCGTCCGATGCCCGGGGCTGCATGTCCTGCACCACGACAGTCTCTTCTCCGTTAAGAAGGGCTGCGAAGGGAGCTGCCTGCGAATCCCCATCGGGATCCGTGGGGAACTTGAAGTCGATTTCCGCGTTGTTGGTGTACACCACATTCCCTTCTTCATCGGTCACCCAGAACTCGGAAATCGCGGACTCGTCGGCGACCTCCGCCAGCACCGCGTTGATTTCATCGGTTGTCATGCCCGCGGCAATGGCTGCCGCCACAAAGTGCGCCGTCAACTTGGCCGAGGCAACCATGTGGTCCCCGACATCCTCGAAGTTCTCTTCGAACCAGAAGTCACCATCGTACTTATCGTCCTTGAAGTGACCCCGCTCGAATCTATCTTTGGAGGACCAACCGCCATAGTAATCACCGCGATCATGCATGAGTTCATACGACATACCCATCATCATGGCGATGGCGGGGTAGCAGCCGGAGACCGACATTGCAACAACGACCAGCAGTACCAAAGTAAGAATTTTGCGCATGTAATTCAGACCGTGTGTGGAGACAGGGCATAGGCAATTCCGCCGGCTGCCAGTCGGATTTGGTTTGGCTGCCAACTTCGGAAATCAGCGTATCACACGGGAATCGAATGTCCGGTAGCACACACGATTTTGGGCTCTGTCTCAAAGACCGTTTTGCGCTCCGTGGTCTCCGCCTACAATCAGGCACACGGGTGAAGATACGGTGGGGCATGGCCTGGTGTTTGACATGGCCGAACACGCGCTCGATGTCGTGCAGTTCCGAGCTATAGGGAGGCAGGTGTCAGAGGTAGATGCCTGCCCTGCTCCCCCCCCCCTTGACAGGGGTATTTCTTGGGCGAGTCAGGCGGTGGTTCCGGTTTGCCGGGAGGCGCCGGGGAGTTTGGGGACTGTATTCGGTGCCGGGACCGGCGGGCATCGGCTCCCGGTCCGCGGTTTCGCGGTTCGGGGCCGGAAATCCGGGCGGCCTGCGGGCAGGGGCGGTCGGGCCGCGGGGTGGTGCGGCCTCGGAGGGGGTGGCAGGCTGTCGCACGGCAGGGGCGGGTTTCAGGCGGCAGGCGGCGACAGGCA
>MKWU01003935.1_pt1 | contig 18480 bp, 18 predicted proteins | sample 809101 | NCBI WGS metagenome assembly MKWU01 (sample SAMN05860141, study PRJNA318959) | sponge metagenome | host: Aplysina aerophoba | place: Slovenia: Piran, Adriatic Sea, Gulf of Piran | collected 2013-05-07
CGACAGATCATGACCAGGGCACAAAGCCAGTTACAAGGTGAGTCAGACCCGCCCCGGACTGAGGAGCCCTAACAGTATGAGTGTTACAAGGAGCCCGCGGGCTGCGTAGTTGTCATAGTTGGTGAAGCCGTGAGCGACGCGTCGTAGGACCAGGGTGCAGGTTGTTGTATCGGTTCGAGTGGCCGGTTGGATGCTCGTTTGCCGGGGTGGCAGGCCAGTATTTCTTCCACCGCAGGTGATGATCTTGTCGACGACGTCGTGGTATTCGCGGTGTCTGGCCGCTGTCGTAGAGATCGGCGAACCGCTCCAGGGCTTGGTTGGCGGCTTCGAGGTCTTCGGCTTCGTAGATCTGGTAGAGCTCTTGGAGCGCGTCCCAGGCGACTTTCAGTCGGGGATGGGCAGAAAAGAGCCGATCCAGGTGGGCTTGGTGAGCTTCGCTGAGGTTATCGGCTCGGCGTAGGAGGGTGAAGCGGGCTCGGAACCGGTCAGGTTCGTATGCGGGGGGTGTCTGGTGGGGGATCTTGGCGTTGGATCTCTCTGCATACCAGGGTGAGCCCTTCTGTGAACCAGCGCGCGACGACGTGGAACCGGTCCAGGACAAGGCGGGCGTGACGGCTGATACTGGGAGATGGCCGCCCGATAGTGATGGCGATCGTTGGAGCCAGTACGACCTGAGCCACAGCCTGTGGGCAGCGGACAGCTCGGCCTTCGTCTACGCGGCCTTCGACCGCGACTGGAACCAGGTGTTCCTTCAGGTCATCGACGAGGAGCTTCCCATCCTGCTCGGCCCCGGTTCGATGGCCGCCTTCTCCCCGGTGGCCGGGGACTGACCCTCCTTCCCCCGAGATGACCGTCGTTCACGTGTTCGCCGGCGGAAACCCGGTCTCGGCAGGGCGGATCACCCACCTTCCGTCCGCCTACCTGGTGGTGGCGGCGGACTCCGGCGCCGATACCGCCGCGGCCATCGGTGCAACGGTGGATGTCTTGGCGGGCGACCTCGATTCGATCACCCGCCGGACGCTCGATGTGATTATCGACAGCGGAACCACCATCGAGGCCCATCCTTCCGACAAGAACGCCACCGATCTGGACCTGGCCCTCGGTGTGGCGCAGCGGCTCGGAGCGGACGAGATCGTGGTCATCGGGGGCGGCGGAAGCCGCCTCGATCACCTGCTCGGTAACGTGGCCGTGATCAGCGCCCGGACCATGCAGGAGGTCCAGGTCAGGTGGGTGCTGGATAGGGAGACGGCCTACGTGGTCCACGACCGCCGCTCCATCCCGGTCGCAGTGGGCGCCACCTTCAGCGTGATCCCGGTCGGCGGGGACGCCCACGGCGTGACGGTCACCGGATCGAAGTGGACCCTCGACAACGCCACCCTGAAAGCCGGGACCTCCCTAGGAATCATCAATCTGGCCCAGGCTCCCCAGCTCGAAGTGGCCGTCCGCAGCGGCAACCTCCTGGTCGTCGTCAACCACTGCCCCGAGGGGTGACGGGGGACGGGGTGTACTCCGGGAGCTTGAAGTTGTCCGGGGACTACTCCTTGATTCCTCCGGCGGTGAGGCCGCTAGTGATGAAGCGCAGTCCGCCGACTACCACGATCAGTGCGGGTACGGCGAGTAGGACCAGGCTGGCGTTGTACCTGCCGATGTCGTCGGGCGTTGCCCCCAGGTATTCCTTGAACCGGAGAACGGCTTGAGCGGCGGTCGTCATCCCGGCTTCGGTGAAGAACAACGACGGGAACAGGAAGTCCTGGAGCGACCACATGATCGAGAGGGTCCCGAGGCTCAGCACGGCGGGTTTCGCCATAGGCAGAAACACGTCCCGATAGATCCTGAAGTGGCCGGCGCCGTCCATCGCTGCCGCCTCTATGAACGTGTCAGGGATCGTCTCAGCAAAGTTGCGCATCAGCAGCACACCGAACGGTAGGGTCAACGCAGCCTCGGGAAGCGCGACCCCGAGGTAGGCGTCGCGGAGGTTGAGCCCCCGGGTGATGTAGAAGAGGGGAACGAGAACGGACGTGGCGGGTACCGCCAAGAACACCAGCGTTACGTAGTACATGACTTCCTTACCCCGGAAGTCGAACTTGGCGAAGCTGTACCCGGCCAGACTCGACACGGCTACCACCACTGCGGCGTGGAGGAGCGCTATGACGAAGGAGTTCCGATAGGTCCTCCAGAGGGTGATCCCACCGATGTCGCCAAAGATGACATCGGTAAAGTTCTTCCAGCCGTTGAAGACCAGTGCCCGGTCTATCGCTGCAATGGCCGGCACTATCCACAAGGCCCCCATGATCAGCAGCAGGGCCATCATCAATCCCCGATCGATCCGGGATCGGTAGAGGTAGTCGGTGGTGGACCATTCTTCGGTCCGCTTCTTCGGTCTACGATGGCCGATCATCGTGGACCTCCCTTTTGGCGGTAGATCCTCAGCTGCACGGCTGAGACGACCAGTGAGATAATCAACACGGTCACTGCGGCGGCTGAGGCGAAACCGACGTTGGTGCCGCTGGTGGTGAAGTTGTAGACGTAGGTGCCGGTGATCTCGGTCCGGCCGGCCGGCCCACCCCCGGTGGAGAAGAACACGATGTCGAACGCCCGGAAGGAGATGAGTACGGTCGAGAGGGTGACGGTCTTGTGAGTGCTCTTCATGATAGGAAAGAGGATCTCGTACATGAGCCGAAGGGGCCGCGCCCCGTCCAGCACTGCTGATTCCAGAAGCGAGGTGTTGATGAGCGCGAGGTTGGCTGTGTAGTAGAGGATCGGGAGCCCGATCAGATACACGAACATGATGATGACGACGCCGTAAGCCAGATCGGGATCGATCAACCATCGCTGGGCCAGCGCCCCCAGCCCGACCTCGCGCAGGAACTCGTTGATGGCGCCGAAGCGGGACTCGAGCATGGTTCGGAACACGGCCGCCACCAACGCGATCGGCATGAGTGAGGGGAGCAGGAAAGCGGCATAGAACATCCCTTTGCCCCGTGCTCCCGCCCAAAGCGCTACCGCGATGAAGAACCCGATTGTAGCCGCGGCCACAATCGAGACGCCGGCGAAGACGAAGTTGTTCTTGAGTGCCTCGATGAACCTGGGGTCGTCCAGCAGCAACCGGTAGTTCTCCCAGCCGACATAGGCGGCGTTCCGTAGTGATAGCGAGACGTCCTGGAAACTGGTCCGGATGAGGAACGCGAAGCTGAAGAAGTAGAAGACCGCGTAGAAGGCGATGAGAGGCCCGAAGAAGATGACGAAACCGATGAGGCCCGGCTGCCTGGTAGGCGGCCGGGTAAAATCTCCGGCGTCGAGCGCGCGTCCACGGCTGGGCATCTTCACATTGGCCCTTGATGATCCCGTCTCGACCTTCTCCTTCCTGGGAGTGTGCCGGTTTGTCAACAGTAGGGCGGGCGCTGGCTTCGAGGTGGAGGAGGAGTGTCCGGGTATCCTCGAAGCCAGCGCCCTAGGAGGATGCTGAAAAAGACCCGTACAAAGGGGTTCGCTCGCCAGCCACAATTCTTAGACCAGGTAGTTCGCCAATGAGCGAAACCCCGCAAGTTCCGTTTTTCATCACCCCGCAAGTTCCGTTTTTCATCACGTCCTAGACTCCTAGACGTTTGAGTATCGGCCGCTTTCCCATTCGGATTGGAGGTATTCAACCTGGTCGGCCACGGGAGTCCCACTGATGATCGTGTCGATCATTGCGTCGCCGGCCGCGGCAGAGAAGTCTGACACGTTGTTGCGGTCGCTACCCGGGTTGGACAAGACCGCAGAGAGCTCTGCGAAGCCTGTGGCGGCGAGGTCGGTGCTGAACACATCAGTCGGCACCGAATAGCCGACCCGGGCCGGCGATGCAAACAAGTCAGTGACCCATTGGTCCACGCCCTCTCCGGCCGCCATGTACTCGATGAAGCGAATGGCTTCGGCTTTGTGTTCGGAGTTGGAAGGTACGGCCAGGCCGACCTCGATGAAGGCGCGAATCGAGGGCGCGCCCTCCTCGACGAGGAGCGGCAGCGGGGATGCGGTGATGTTCGTCAACCCTATCCCGTTCGCAGTACGGAACGGCTCGGACAGGATTCCTGACTCCCAGGTACCCTGCAGGAACATCACCGCGTCACCCGACTGGAAAATCTCCACCGACCGGCCGTAGTCCAAGTCCAGTACGTCATGGCTGAAGATGCCATCATCGAACGCGGAGGTGACAGCCTCGAACGCCTGCGCGTATACGGGGCTGTTCCAGGATCCGCCCTCGTTGTAGCGGACGCTATTGAAGAAGCCTGGTGAGATCTGCTCGGTCACGGTTAGGGCGATCTCGTCGAGGAACCAGTTAGCCCCGGTAAAAGAGATCGGTAGCAGATCAGGCCGCTGCTGCTCGATGGTCTGGACCATTGCCAACAGGCCGGCGCGGGTCCGTGGCACCTCGAGGCCCAACTCGTCGAGGAGATCCACGTTGTAGTAGGCAGCGGCCGAGCCCAGGAAACCAAGCGGTGCGATGTAGACCTCACCATCCTCGGCGAGAACCCGAGTCTGGTCCAGGGCAGCCGGGGCCAGCATGTCGGCCAGCGGCGCCGAAGCGTACTGGTCGAAGAGGGGCGCCAGCGGGTCGAGATCGCCGCGGACCACGTTGACCATGGTGGAGGTCTGGATAGCGGCGATATCTATGGTGTCACCCGCGCTCAGCGCCAGCGGGAGACGGTCCTGGTAGGCCGTGGACTCGAACAGGGTCAGCTCGATCCGGATGTCGGGGTTCTTGGCCTCGAAGCCGGCGATCACCCGCTCCATCGTCGCCTCGGGCGGGAACCAGGTCCAGAACTGCAACGTGACCGGCGCCATGGGCTCTTCCATGTCCGGCTCTTCCTCCGCAACCGGAGGCTCTTCCTGGCTCTCAGCTGTTGTATCGACCGCCGGAGCGGGCTCCGCCGCTGTGGTCGCCGCGGTGGTATCGGGTGACTCCTCGGGGGAATCCTCCTCGCCGCATGCCGCCGCCAGCATTGCTAACGCCAACAGTACGGTCAGGATTGCTCTGAGCGTTGCCTTGGTCATTATGACCGCTCCTTCCTCTCCCGTTCTTTGATGCTTGTCTTGGTTGCCCGGTCATGGCCAGGGCGCACTCCCTCATTACCCGAAGATTCGATGCTGGCCGCTCGCCCGGTCCTCGGATCGAACACCCGGAGACCACCGAGGTCGGCTCGGAGTTGAATCGTTTGTCCGGCCAGCTCGGCGCGATTGCCCGACAGTCGAATCAGAAACGTGTTGGCCTCATCGGCGCCAGCCTCGACGCGGCCGGCATCGACCGCCACCCCGATCAGGTCGGTCTCGACGTGGCACAGCGTCTCGGCGCCGAGCGTCTCCACCGCGACGACCCTCCCGGAAATGGGTAGCGCATCAGGACCCGCCTCACCCGGTATCACCGCCTCAGGACGGACACCCACAATCGCTTCGACCCCCTCGTGGGTGTGCAGGTCCACGACGACCGGTATCTCACGGTTGTTGACCGTTACCCCGCGGCTCGTTCTCCGAGCGGCGAAGAAGTTCATCGGCGGCGAGCCGATAAAGCCGGCCACGAAGAGGTTGGATGGATGTTCGTAGACCTCGGTAGGACGTCCGATCTGTTGTATCCGACCCTCGTTCATCACGACGATGCGGTCGGCCATGGTCATAGCCTCTACCTGATCGTGAGTCACGTACACCGTGGTGATACCCAGCCGGCGCTGGAGGGTGGCGATCTCGCTACGCATCTGCATCCGGAGCCGAGCGTCGAGGTTGGACAGCGGCTCGTCCATCAGGAACACCGAAGGCTCCCGGACCAGGGCGCGGCCCATCGCCACCCGCTGCCGCTGGCCTCCGGAGAGGGAGCCGGGACGACGATCGAGTTCGGTCTCGATCTTGAGTAGCGACGCTACGTTCTCCACTATGTCCTTCCGCTCCGTCTTCCCCACCTTCTTGAGCTTGAGCGGGTAGGCGAGGTTCTTGCGGACCGTCATGTGGGGGTAGAGCGCGTAGTTCTGGAAGACCATGGCGATGTCGCGCTCGCGGGGGTGGACGCCACGGACCGACCGGCCGTCGATCGTGAACTCACCGGTGGTGATCGTCTCGAGACCGGCGATCATCCGCAGCAGCGTGGACTTGCCGCAGCCGGATGGACCTACCAGTACGAGAAACTCCCCGTCGGCAACGGTCAACGTGACGTCGCTGACCGCTCGAACGCCGCCCCGGTAGATCTTGGTGAGCCCGTTCAGGACCAATTCAGCCATACCCTCTCGCAAGGGAGCGAACGGTACCCGGTGCACGACCGGGTGTCAACCGAATCATCGGATGTTTCATCAACCTATATGGCGATATATCGAACAATAAGATCAAAGAGGGGCGGAATCAAGATCAAAGAGGGGCGGAATCATCGGATTATTCAATCCGATTTGTCGCGATGGTCGGAGGAGCACACCGTGGGGATGTGGCCGTCACTGTGGTGTGCCCCAGGCCTCATGGGTGATGCAGCACGACCGCCGCGTGCATCACGATGACCGGCAACTCGATTCGGATCGCACCGTCGTCATCGTGGACCACTGCTATGGGGTCCCCGCTGTGGCCGGTCGACGCGGCCACGACCTCTCGTCTCAAACGCAGCCTCGCGGTGACGCCGGTGACGGGAACCACGTCATCGACGATCACTGCCTCTCCTCGCGAGGCCGGGGGCGCATAGAGCGCATGCACGACCGTTCGCCGCCGCCCCGGCTGGTGCATGACCGTCACGCGGCCGCCGGGCGGGAGGCCGGAAACCTCGATCGTAGGATTGGGGTTGATCATCGAGAGCAAGGCCCAGAGGAGGCTGCGGTGGGCTTCCGCGCCGTGCCGCAGATAGAGACGTCCGAGCGGGTGGGCGGCCACCAGGTGTGAACCGTACCTGTGCACGGCGGGGTACCCGCCGGCCTGCTCTTGTGGGGGAGCGTTGCGGTGGGAGTAGTATCGTTCGTAGGTGCGATCGAAGTACGCTTCGTGGATCAGCCCCAGCACCTCGGCGCCCGGCGCCAACTCGTATCGCCGTCCGGGCTCGTAGTTGTAGACGAGGCCGGAACCCAGCGCACCGAGCTCACCGCCCACAAAGGAGATGTAGTCGCCATCGGCAGTGGGCCGCCGAGCGTTCCCGATCCCGAACTTCCGGCCTGTCATGCTCGCCGGCCAGTCCCGAAGAGCATCACCCAGCGCCAGGATGCGACCGCCCCCGGCGCCGTAGCGAACGAGGTGGTCCTCTGCCCCGGTCGGGAGCGGTCCGGCTACTACCACGGCCTCATGGCGCACCGGATCCAGTTGAGCCGCCGGCGCGACCACGAACTCTCGGTGCGCCTCCAGGAGGGCTCGGGCAACCCCTTGGTCGTCCTCCTCGTCGGTGCTGAGACAGAGGGCGAGGTTGGAGTCGGGCCGCGCTCCATCGATATACTCGGACAAACCCTCCACATTCCGGTACACCGTTCCGAGCAGGTCATACGTTTGGTCGTCGAGACGTCCGTTCGGGTGGAGTTGGTCACCGAAATTGCACCGGGCGCCGTTCGCGATCATCAACCGTGCTTCGTACTCGATAGCCCGCCGGGACTTGTAGCCACCGAACTCACCCCAGCTGGTGTGGAATCTGGCGCTCATCGCAACGAGATCGAAGTCCAGCCCATGGAAGTACCTCGCACGCAGGGGTAGTTTGTCGTATCCGCCCCACGTGGTCGGGAGATCTTCGATGGCCTGGTGCGTGTTGAGATGGGCCAGGCCGGAGGTGACCGCACCGACGTGGATCGCCGTGTCGTGAAGTACGGTGGTGCCGTTGAAGAACCCCCATCGGGCGCCCTCTTCGATCCGCGCCGCACGCCGCAACGCCTTCAGGGCATGTCCCAAGCGGGATCGATTGAACCTCCTGCCGCCCTCCGGGTCGCTCGGGTCGATACCCTCTGCCTTCATGCCGGCTCGGCAGCGGTCACAGAAGCAGGTGACGCCGTTACAGATATCGAAGAAGAACCCGTCGGGAGCATACCGATGCGCAATCTCGTCAACCTGGGCGATCATGAGGTCGAGGTACCTACCTGACGGGCACAGGTAGACCCAGGAGTTGAACGGCCGACGATCGCCGGGGGCGGCTTTGAGGTCCACGTTGAGTGTTTGAGGGGTGCCATCACGGTGGGTTGCTACCCACTCGGGGTGCTTGTCGAGGTCAGCCGCCGACCATCCGACCGTGTAGTAGACGCCGATGATCAAGCCGGCTTCCCGGCAGGCGTCGATCTGGGCGCCCAACAGGTCGAATACAAGGCCTGGGTGGGGGTGGCCGAGGTCGGTCGGATAGTAGGACCACCCGTGGTGACACTTCGCGAATAGGTTCACGTGATCGACGCCGGAGTCACGCAGCCTTCCGGCGAATCGGTCGGCGTCGAAGCCCTTCCCGACTTCGTCGAACTCGCCGGCGGTGTGAAAATCCAGATGGACCTGCGCCGAGCCGACGCTATCCCGGGTGTCGGTTCGAGTCGTCATCATGTCACCGGTGGCATCCCTAGCCCCAATTCTTCATGATCGGGGTTGTAGGGATGAATAGTGTGGGGGTTATCGACTCCTGACCTGGGATTATGGCTATCCGATAGTCCCGTCTTGGGCCACGGGCGAGATCCACCCGCCGGGTGAAGGATGGCAGCACGGCCATGATGGGATGAAGTGGCCCGAGGTGCGTCGGTGTGTGGAAACATGAAGAATCAGAGCTGGTCGTGATGGAATACCTCCGTCATGGACGCCCACGGAGTGGGCCCGAGGTGCCCGGCGATCGGTTCCTGGCACGGGTCGGTGATCTCCCACCATCGTCGGGTGGTCGGATCAGCCGCCATCTTGGCGGTGTCAGCTTCCCAGTCGCGGCCCGTATACTCGAAGTAGGAGAAGAGGAGACCGTCCCGCTCGTATATCGAGTAGTTGGAGATGTTGCATTCGCTGATGGTCGCGAGCACTTCGGGCCAGACCTCACGGTGCAGCGCGAGGTAGGCATCGCGGTGCTCGGGCCGTAGGCGTGTGACTTGTCCAACCCGGACGGGTACCGAGGTCGTCATCCGATCTCTCATGGTCAAAAGGCGGAACATGAGTAGGATAGCACCATTACCACCACACAAACATCTGATGTTTTGTCGTTGACATCACAGACCGAGGATGGCCGCTCGGCGACCGAGCGGACCATTGACGGGATCGTCACCCTGATCGGCGCCGGCCAGTTCGTTCCAGGGACCCGCCTCCCGCCGGAGAGCGAGTTGGCCGCCCTTATAGGAGTGTCGCGGGGTTCGCTGCGGGAAGCTGTCCGTGTCCTCGTATACCTCGGGATTCTCGACGTTCGGGTCGGTGATGGAACCTACGTGACAGACCTCGACGGCGCCAACCTGTTGGGTGGGCTGGATCTGCTCGGGCAAGTCGCCAACGAGAGAACTGCTCTGGAGATCTTCGAGATAAGGCGGGTGCTCGAGTCGGCCGCCGCGGCGATGGCGGCGTCGCGGATCACCGACGAGCAGCTCACCGAGCTCGAAACGCATCTCGAAGAACTCACATCCGAAACGGACAGCGACCGGTTCGTCATGCTCGACATCAGGTTCCATGATCTCATCGCGGCGGCATCCGGCAACGTCTCGCTCCGCATGCTTTGTGGATCGTTCTCCACCCAGACACAACGGGCTCGTCTCTTGCGCGGTCACAACGTCGAGGGGATTCTCGCCCGATCCAACCTGGAGCACAACGACATCTTCCGCCATATCAAGGACGGCGAGTCAGCCCTCGCCGCCGCCGCGGCAACCACCCATGTCGCGAACGTGGAGCACTGGCTACGGCACGAGTTCACAGCTACCGGCCCGACTGCTGGTCCCCGATAAGCCTGCTTGGCAGGGTCACGTACGGCCGGCTTCGTTCGTGAGGGGATGTACGGGAACCCGATCCAGTCGATAAAGTCGTCTGGCGTTGTTGCAGAACACCTTGGAATGTGCCGCTTCGTCGTCGCCTAGTACCGCGGCTACCACTCCGGCCCAGGCGCTCATCGACCCTTTCAACGTGCACACCGGCCAGTCGCTGCCATACATAACTCGGTCGATTCCGAAGACGCTGATGGCATGAGAGATATAGGGGGCGAAGACGTCAAGGTGGCCCGGCGTATCGGCGGCGAGCTCTGTCTGTAGCCCCGATAGTTTGCATACCACGTTGGATGCGTCGGCTAGATCGCGTAGCTGACCCGCCCATGCGTCGTATGACGTGCCGTCGCCGACCGTCGGCTTTCCAAGATGATCGAGCACGAAACGTGCCGTCGGGCCACAAGACCCGACCAGGTCGAGGACGTCGGGGAACTCGGATACACGACAGCAGATATCGAACGACAAACCATGTACGGCTAGCTCGTTGATCCCGTCGCGTAGTGTCTGAGCGAAGCCCTGCGGCCGACCCTGAATGTTATGCCGGACTCCGACAACCGCATCGATACGGGCGATATTCTCGATCTGGGTTGCTGCGGTCGGGCTCGTCAGGTCTACTTGTGCGACGATGCCACGCAGCATGCCGGATGGGTCCGTAGCGGCTTGGTCGAGGACCCATTGAACCTCAGTGAAGGACTCCGGCCGGGAACACTCGGCTTGAACAAAAACGAAACCCTCCAGCCGTGCATCCGCCACTCTTGAGGGAAGATCCCCGATGTGGTACGGACCATCGATGCCGAGGCCGTCGAGCCAAGGGTACGTTAGAATCTCCCGATCCCATAGGTGAACGTGGCTATCGATGACTACTGGAGCGAGAAGGGCATTCACCTGACTCATCCTTGCTCCTCCCTCACTGCCCGTTGGCTCGTCGTCAGGGCTGTCAAGAGAACGGGTGTCAACAAGACAGCTCTCCGGTTATCATCTTGACCTCTTTCCACAATTCCTCAGGAATCGGGGTTTCGATATGGCGGCGGTTCAGTATCGCCTCAGCCTTGCTCCTTGCACCGATCAACACAGTGCTGACTGCCGCGTGACGAGCCGCTAATTGCACGGCCGCGGTGGCGATATCCACATCGTGTCTCTCACAGATCTCTCGCAGAGCACGTACCCGAGCGACTACCGATGGGGAAGCCGGGGCGTAGTCGAAGTGGGGGGTTGTCTCGGCTCCGGTGAGAACGCCCGAGTTGTACACGCCGGCGGCTACGACGTGTACACCCCGAGCCCTGGCCGCCGGGAACAGCTCACGCTCCGCGGTCCGGTCGAGTAGCGTGTACCGGCCGGCGACCAACACGGCGTCGATGTCGGTTTCACGGATGAATCGGGTCGGCAGGCAGGGCTGGTTCATACCCACACCGATAGCGCCGACGGCGCCTTCGGCCCGTAGTTGTTCGAGCGCCGGATACGCCTCGTCAAGGGCTTGCCGGGCGTGGTCGTCGGGGTCGTGGATGAACACCACATCGACGAAAGTGCGTTGCAGCCGGCCGAAGCTGGCTTCGAGGGATCGCCTGACGCCGTCCGCGGAGAAGTCGAATACCGCGTCTCCCCTGGAACCGACGAACATATCGCCGGCCGGGCGACAAGCGGCTTCATCGACGACACGACCGACCTTGGTTGAGATGGTCACGTCGGTAGATATATCGACGAGTGCATCCCCTAGAATTCGTTCGGCGGCGCCGTAGCCGTACAGCGGGGCCGTGTCGAAGTAACGGTAGCCGTGGTCGACGGCTCCCCGAACGACGGTGACTGCTTCGTCGAAGTCCACCGGTTCATAGAGACCACCGAGCGGAGCCGTCCCGAAGCCAAGGGCAGGCAAGATCTTCCTGTCTGGCATTACTCCTCAGGGTCTGCTTGTCAATCCTGATAGATTCTATAGGATATATGGTCATGGCGAGCTTGCCCGAAGTCAGACGTACGACGCTCGGCAACCGCGTGTACGACACCATTCGGGCAGCCATCGTCGGTCACGACGCCAGGCCCGGAGAGCGATTGCGTATCGACGCTCTCGCCCGAGACCTCGGCGTATCCCAAACGCCGGTGCGCGAAGCGCTGGCCCGGCTGCTGACCGAAGCGTTGGTCACCTACGAGCCGCTGGTCGGTTACAGGGTGGCGCCGATCCTCGATCCGGTCGGCTTCGATCGTCTGATGGAGGCCCGGTTCGTCATCGAACCCCGCCTCGCCTCGCTCGCCGCCCAACGGGGACCTCTCCACGCAATACCCTCGCTCCGGGAACTCGCCCCCATCGATAACCGCGATTCGGGCGCCGATCGTTATGGCCGCTACCGCCGGCACACCGAGCGCGACGCTGCCTTCCATGCCGCGGTGGCCGCCGCAGCGGGGAACAGCTTCCTCGCCGATGCTCTTGCGCGTCTATACGTCCATCTTCACATCTATCGGCTACACCATCCCGTTGACGGCCTGGACTCGACCGAAGCAGAGCACCTCGCGATCGTGACCGCCATCGAGGCCTCCGATCCCGCCCATGCCGCCGAGGCCATGCTGGCGCATCTGGACGCGTCATATCACCGCCACGCCGCCGGGCTCGCGCAGAAGTCCACGCCACAGTGAGGGTCATGAGATCGGGGCCACAGTGACCCGTATAACGGACGCATCGGTGACCGATCTGCGGTTCCCGACCAGCAGGGACCTCGACGGCTCGGATGCCATGAACCCCGACCCCGACTACTCGGTGGCCTACCTGCAACTGAAGACCGGATACAGCGAACCGGCGAGCCACGCTTTCGTGTTCACCATCGGCCGAGGGAACTCCATACAGGTCGCCGCCGTCCAAGCCGTTGCCAATCGGCTGGTCGGCAGAAGCGTCGACGCGGTGTGTGAAGACCCTACCGCGATCAACCGGGAGCTCCTCTGGGACTCCCAGCTTCGGTGGCTCGGGCCGGACAAGGGTGTCATTCACATGGCCATCGGTGCGGTCATGAACGCCGTATGGGACCTCCGCGCCCGCCGCGAGTCGAGGCCCCTCTGGGCTACTCTCGCCTGTCTCGAGCCGGACGAAGTAGTAGCTCTGGTCGACTGGACATACATCGGTGACTACCTCGACCCCGGCCGAGCGCGCGAGATTCTCGAAGAGCGACGACTAACGCGCGACCGCCGCGTGAGGGATCTCCAGCTGAACGGGTTGGCAGCGTACGCAACGACGCCGGGCTGGCTGGGCTACAGCGACGACAAGCTCACCCGGCTTTCTGCCAAGGCGACCGCCGACGGGTTCGGGACCATCAAACTGAAGGTCGGTAGCGACCTGAGGCAGGACCGCCACCGTTTGGCTCTCGCTCGTCGTGTGGTCGGCGAAGAGGTCGGTATCGCCGTGGATGCGAACCAGCGGTGGAGCGTGCCCGAGGCCATCGAAACCATCCGCCGGTTTGCCGAGTTCAACCTGAGTTGGGTCGAGGAACCCACTCATCCCGACGACATCCTGGGACATGCCCGGATCGCTCGGGCGGTTGCTCCGATACCCGTGGCGACCGGGGAGCATCTCGCCAACCCCACCCTTGCCAAGCAGCTTCTGCAAGCCGGAGGCGCCCATATCCTGCAAATAGATGCCACCCGGGTCGGGGGCGTACACGACCTGGTGGCCATGCTGCTGCTCGCGGCCCACGCCGGCGTCGAAGTCATGCCACACGCAGGGGGGGTGGGCTTATGCGAAGCAGTTCAGCACTTTGCGTTCTTCAATGCCATCGCCATCGCTTCGGATCACCGCAAGCTCGCCATCGAGTACGTGGAGCATCTCCATGAACACATGGCGACGCCGGTCGAAGTCACGTCCGGCCGCTATCGGATGCCGACGGCGCCGGGCGGCGGAACGGCCTTCGTGCAGGCCGCCCTCAGCGCATACAAATACCCAAACGGAACGGAATGGAAAGGGACACACAGCAGCAGCCCAAAGAGCGTTTTCGCAGCAGGTCTATAGCCTCTGGAGCACGTATTCCATTCCGGCTCCGGCAGACGACAGGCCCCCATCAGTCGAAGTCTGCTCGAAGCCGAATTGCGCGCCGTGTTCACTCGGGAGGAGCTTACGTTCGAGAGGGACCTGATCTGCGACTTCGAGTGGGTCCTACCTGATCGACCGCTTACCGTAGAGATAGGCACCGTGCTGGAGGCGGGCTATCCGCGGCGTGCTGATCTGTGGCATGTCGACACCGCTCTCTATGTGGCCGGAGATCCGGCCGGTATCGCGTTCATAACCCTCAACCGCCGCCAGCAGTCCGTGGCGGAGACCCTCGGATTCCTGATCTGATCGGGATCAGATAGACCAACAGGTCCGTAGAGCCAACCGGCGGGTTCGGCACCCCGCGTCAAGCCCAAGCAGCGGCGAGCTTCTTCAGGGTTGCGGTCAGCATGGCGCGCTCGTCGTCGGTCAGCACGGACAGCCGGCGTTCCCGTTCCTCGGTACGACGAAGAACCATCCGGTCGGCGCAGGCTATCCCCTCCGGTGTGATAGCGAGCATGGCCGCTCTCCGATCGATCGGATGCGGCACCCGTTTCGTGTACCCGAGCCTCTCCAGCCGATCCACGATGTGTATGGTCCAAGCCGGCGGTTGCCTCCGACTGAGCTGGGGACGGCCGGTGACTGGACCGACACGGCTCAGCGGTGCATCACCCAGCGGGAGGCGATGATTTGGGCTTTGTCCTTGTCGTCGGTGACGGCGATGGTGCTGGTTGGGGTGCGGCGCCAGAAGGTCTCCTTCTGGCCCTTGTTGTCGTAGATGGGGTGGGCCGAAGGGTCGATGTGAATGCGGGCTAGGTCTTGGCCGTTGACTTTGTGGAACTGCCAGTCGACGAGTGAGAGGGCGTAGTCGCCTAGGCGGCTGCGGATGAGGTTCTGGAGGTGTTGGCCCCAGAGGTCGTGGTCGCCTACCTGGCCTCGTTTCGAGAAGGTCCGGTAGTCGTCTTCTAGGCCATGGATGGAGCCGTCGTCGGCTACGCCGATTAGGAGGGTGCCTCCGTAGGGGGAGTTGGCGAAGCCGGCGATGGTCTTGATGGTGGCGGTCTCGATGATCTTGGATTTCTGTTGTTGCTTGATGTCCCAGCGGAGGGTGGACTTGTACTCGAGGTAGAGGGACTCGCGGTCGGGGCCCAGCAGGTCGCCGATGGGGCAGGTTTGTTGCTTCGCCACGATGGCCTGTTTCTGGACCTTGGCCGCGTAGACGGCTGCCACCGCGGCCTGCATGTCCTTGTTGTCGAGGTAGGCGAAGACGACTTTCCCGAAGCGGTCCTGCCGGGATACCAGCGCCTTCTGGAACTCGTCGACGAAGACGTGGTCGCGGAAGGTGGCTTCGTCGTTGTTGACGGCCTGGTTCTGGATCTGCTCGTCTTGGACGAGGTCCTGGGCGGCGGCATCGAACACGAGCCGGTCTGCTTCGGACCAGTCGGTGCCGAAGCGTTCGTTGATACGGGCGATGATCTCCGACAGGAGTTCCTCATCGGGGTCGTCGAGGGGCCCGGTGCCGGAGTAGATGGTCTGGACTTCGCCTTCGTCGCCGGGGAGGGAGATGGAGCCTTCGAAGATCTTGTCGTGGCGGAGGTGGGTGAGTTCGACCTCGGAGCTGATATCGATGCCGGGTTGGATGCTGTGGTCTCGGATAAGCATGGCCAGGGCTCGGCAGTAGATGTAGTCACCCTCGAGGACCGGGTTGGAGAACTTCACGATCTGGGCGAGGAAGCCGTAGACGCGTACGAAACGAGTTAGGGCATCCCGGAACATGTCCTGGTCCTCTTCGTCCAGGTCTTTGAAACGTTCGACGGCGGGCTGCATGGCGGCGTGGACCTGATCATGGTTGTCGTCCTTGTTCAGGATGAGCGCCGCGGCTTGTTGCATCTCGCCAGGGTCCAGGATGTTGAAGTCGTTCAGCGCGTTGCGGGTGTCGAACATCAGGTTCGGGTCGGTGGGTGGTGCGACGGTCTTGCCGTGGTAGACGGCGAAGGCATCGCGGATCTCGTCGGTGTCGTTGACGAAATCCAGGACGAACGTGCCGTCCTTGTCCGGGTGGGTCCGGTTGAGACGGGACAGCGTCTGAACGGCGGCGAGGCCGGTGAGGGTCTTGTCGACGTACATAGCCACCAGCTTGGGCTGGTCGAAGCCGGTCTGGAACTTCTCGGCCACCACCATGATCCGGTACTCGTCGGTGTCGAACCTGTTGACGATCTGCGATTCAGGAAAGCCGTTGGCCCTGGCCTCGGTGAGACCCTCCACCTCTCCGGAAAACGCCACCAACACGCCGAGGTCGTGCCCGTTGTGGTTGATGTGCTTGCGAAGCGCCTTCCACATTCGCACCGCGTGGGGTCGGGACGAGCAGACCACCATCGCCTTGGCCTTGCCCTTCATCCGGTGGGCGATCTTGTCGAGGAAATGCTCGATAACGATGTCGGCCTTCTGGGCCAGGTTCTCGGGATGGAGGGTGACGAAACGGGCCAGCGCTGCACGGGCCTTCGCCGTCTCGTACTTGGGATCGTAGAGGAGCGTCTTCTCCAGATGGAGGTAGCGGCTGTAGGTGAGGTAGTTGGCCAGCACGTCCTCGATGAAGCCCTCCTCGATGGCCTGGCGCATCGGGTATAGGTGGAAGGGTTGGTGCTTGCCGTCCGAGCCCTTCTGGCCGAACAACTCCAGGGTGCGACCCTTGGGGGTGGCGGTGAACGCGAAGAACGACAGGTTCGGCTGCCTACCCCGAGCCGCCACCGCGTCGGCCAGCAACGTCTCCGCATCGGTGGCTTCATCCTCTATGTCCACCTCGGCGGTTCCCAGAGCCCGGCGGAGTTCCTTGGCGGCTTCACCGGTCTGCGATGAATGGGCCTCGTCCACGATCACCGCATAGGTGCGCTCCGGCAACGACAAGACGTGGTCGAACACGAACGGGAACTTCTGGAGGGTGGTGACGATGATCCGGGCCTGCTCGCCCGCCAGAGCCTTGGCCAACTGGGACGAGTCCTTGTCTATCGACTGCACGACGCCGAGGGCGTGCTCGAACTGGCTGATCGTGTCCTGGAGTTGGCGGTCCAGGATGATGCGGTCGGTGATCACCACCACCTTGTCGAATACCTTCTGATCGGCCTGGTTGTGCAGTGACGAGAACCGGTGGGCCAGCCAGGCGATCGAGTTGGACTTACCCGACCCCGCCGAATGCTGCACCAGGTAGTTACGACCCGCACCAGTCGTCTTGGCGTCGGCCTCCAGCCGGCGCACCGCGTCCCACTGGTGAAACCGGGGAAAGATCACCGTCGGACGGGCCTTCGAACCCAGCGACGGCTTCTCAACGTGGATGAAACGGCCCAGGATGTCCAACCACGCATCCCGCGACCACACCCGCTCCCACAGGTACGCAGTCCGGCACCCATCCGGGTTGGGGGGATTCCCCGCCCCCAGATCATGGCCCTGGTTGAACGGCAGGAACCGCGTCCGCTTGCCAGCCAGATGCGTGGTCATCGACACCGAGTACGGATCAACCGCGAAATGCACCATCCCCACCCGCTTGAGCGTCCGATTCCTCGGGTCCCGATCGTTGCGGTACTGCAACATCGCATGCTCGACGCTCTGGCCGGTCAAAGGGTTCTTCAACTCAGCCGTGGCCACCGGGATGCCGTTCACAAACAGTCCGAGATCGATGGCCTTGGTGCTCTTGGGCTCGTAGCGGAACTGGCGCACCACCGACAGGATGTTGGCCTCATACCGCTCCACCAGCTCCGGGGCGAGTCCATGCCCCGGCTTGAAGTAGGCCAGGCGGAACTTCACGTTGTAGTCGGTCACTCCCCGCCGCAGCACATCCACCGTCCCCCGCTTGTCGAGCTGCGACGCCAACCGCTGCACGAACTTGGCCCTCGCTGCGACCGGATCCCCGCCGTACCCCGAGTCCACCAACTTGTCCCACCGGTCACCCTGGGTCGCTCCGATGAACTCGAACAGATCCGCCGTGTCCACCCCGGCGTTCCCGTCGAAGCCGGACTCGTAGCCCTCGCCGGTGGTCTTCACGCGCCGGTAGCCGCCGTGCTCGACCAGCCACCCGGCGATCTGAGCCTCGAACGCAGCCTCGTCCACAGAGCTCACGCCGACAGACCCCCTAAAATTGGCTCACGCATCCCGTACGCTGGATCAGGATTGAAGAAGCGTGATTTGATGAAGCGTCGGCGCGAGATCGCCAATTCGGCCGATACCGAACTCGCCTTCGTCCGCGAAGGCAAGCACGAGGTTTGGAGTCTGGGTGGTGAGAGGCTGTACATTCCGCGGCACCGCGAGATCAGTGAAGGTGTAGCTGCGAGCATACTCAAGAGGGCAAGGAGCGTTCTGCGATGACGTCAGTCGCCGCGACCACGACCCACCGCGTCGAGACTTTCCAGGACGGCGACTGGTGGGTGGCCAGGGTGGCCGGGCTGGACGCCAACTACACCCAGGCCAGGACACTTGAGGAGGTGCGGGAGATGGCGCGGGACCTCATCGCCCTCGCGCTCGATATCGACGAAGCCGAGGTCGGTCCGATTGAAGTGACAGAGAACGACTGGCGCTGACCTCGATCCACCGAACCACCAC
>MKWU01003936.1_pt1 | contig 18472 bp, 20 predicted proteins | sample 809101 | NCBI WGS metagenome assembly MKWU01 (sample SAMN05860141, study PRJNA318959) | sponge metagenome | host: Aplysina aerophoba | place: Slovenia: Piran, Adriatic Sea, Gulf of Piran | collected 2013-05-07
GGCCTCGGCAATCGCAGTGCCCAAAACGCTGAAGTCGGCCCCTTTGGAAGCGCCACCTGCGATCAGCAGCAGGGGCGCGTCAAAGGCGCGGAGGGCAGCACAGGCAGCATCGACGGTCGTGGCCAGTGAATCGTTGTAATACGTAACGCCGTCGCGCTCGGCAACGCATTCGAGGCGGTGGGGAAGGCCCGCAAAGGTGCGGAGGGCCTCGGCGAAATGGGTCGCTGGCGCACCAAAAGCCAAAGCACCAGCTACGGCCGCGACGACATTGCTCCAATTGTGCCGTCCCCGCAGAGGAATGTCGGCCACCGGACAAATGGCGATTGGCTGCGCCCCAGAGCAGCAGGCCCACAACTGGCCGTCGGCAATCCACGCGCCCGGAATGCTCGGTGCGGTTGTGCTAAAGGACCAAAGAGTAGCTGGACTGTCTGCGGCAAAGTCCCGAGCCGTAGGACAGTCCCGATTGACAATGAGGATATCGCCGGGCGCTTGGTAGCGGCACACAGGCTTTTTAGCAGCGACGTACTCGGCGCGATCGGCGTGATAGTCGAGATGGTCTTCAGTGACGGAAAGGACCACGGTGATATGCGGGCTTTGGTCGAGGTCCTGCAATTGGAAACTAGACAGCTCTAGGACGACCCGGTCGGTCGGTCGTAACTCGTCCATGAATTCGATCGGCGGTCGGCCGATGTTGCCGCCGCTAAACACCCGTGCCGACGGATCAGTTTCCAGCAAGACATGCAGCAGTGCGGTCGTAGTGCCCTTGCCCTTAGTGCCGGTAATGCCGAGCACTGGGGCCGGACACAGTTGCAAAAAGAGGCGCGTCTGACTCGACACTTCGACGCCGCAACGCCGCGCCGCACGCAGGCGTGGGTCCAGCGTCGGCAGGCCCGGCGTGCGGAACAACAGGTCGAAGTCGGTCAGGTCGTCGAGGTAGCCTTCGCCGATGCGCCATTGTTGCACGCCCTCCACCGGAGTGACCGGGTCGCGGGCGTCGCACACGGCAAAGGGAATCTGGCGCGCGTGGAGAAAGCGAGCCAGCGCGCGGTTTTCCACGCCGAGGCCGAGCAGGGCAATGCGTCGCTGATGCAGAGCCGCGCTTGACTCTTTGGGGCCGGAGGATTTCTTTAGCGCCATTGTATTCGCAATACGCGCTTTAATTAAAACTTAGATAGCGAGAAGGTGCTGTGGCTGTAACAATTATGCGTACGGTGCGTCCTAGTCCGCAATGGCAAGACAGCTTGATCCGGCTAGAGAGCGGCCAGCGGGTCGTCATCGACGCCGAGGAAACTTGGTCGCCGGACATGCGCAACCAAATCGCCTGGTGTGGTGCCGATGGCTTGTACAACTTGCCGGCTGGCGAGGGGTATCTCCTGGCGGGGGCCAATGTCGGCGCGCTCGTTGCCCGCATTGGCGACGACGGGCCGATCTTTGCCGTGGGCAGCCGCTGCGACTTTATCGCCGACCGCGCGGGCATCCTGCATTTGGCTATGAATGAAAACCCGAACTTCAACAACCAAGCCGGCAAAATCGTCGCCCAAATCATCGTCTTTAGCCAATCATGAGCCCCGCCGACCGCGCGGCGACCGCAGCCTATGTGCGCGCTGGGCATCCACCTGTCCGCGCGATCGCTCCGCTCGCCGAAGGAGTCTGGCGCGTCGAGGACGCAGACGGCCGCAAGGTCGTGGTCAAGCATCAGCTCTTCGGCCGGCTGACGCAGGGCACGGCTTACGATCTGTTGGAAGTCGAGCGCGACGTGCTCGGCGTCCTGCACGCAGCCGGGTGTCCGGTACCCGCTGTCCTTGGCATAGACCCAGACGCCCACTGCATCTTCTTGCAATGGGTCGGCGATCGCACCCTCGACGACGCCATTCAGGACGGGGATCGTGCGGCGACGATACAGGCCATACGCGGGCTGTGCGCCATTGAGTGCGCGTTCTCTCATCGCACCGACCTATTAGAACCGAGGGTAGTGCCGAGCGCCAACCGCGCAGCCTTAGACGCCGCTTGGGACGAAGCGGGAAAACAAGCGCACGCGGGCATCGAACAGCTATGCAGCCGTCTCCAGCGGCCTTTGGATGCTGAGATGCAGCCACTACTCGAAGCCATGCACGATTGGTTGGCGGCGCGACCGCCCGCGCTGGGCAGCGTAGATTACAACGCGCGCAACGCAGTTGTCGAACCAGAGGGAACGCGCGTTTACTTTCTCGAATTTGCCAAAATTGGTTGGGACTGGACGGAAAGGCGCTTGACGCAGTATACTTCAAGTATGGGTAGCGGGCGGCAAGATGGGCGCATGCGCTCGCTGCTGGACGCGTCCGCAGCGCGTTTGTACGCCGAGGCGTCCGGGCGCAGCGACGGTGCGCGCGCGCTCGATTATCACCGCATCTTTTTTCTTTTAAACAGCGCAGCCCTGTTGTGCGCAGCCCTCGACGGTGAGCCGCACGCGCTGGCCCTGCGCCAACACTGGAAAAGGCCCCATGCGCGGCTGCGGCAATGCGCGGCCATGCTGGCCCAGGGCCTGAGCACAGACTCAAGTGCAGCCGAGTTCAGAAGCCGGTTGCAATTTTGTATATCACCACGCGGAGGTACCCTATGAGCGAGTGGAACACGCTCGACTTTAAGCCCCGGGCCCGGGGTATGATCATCGGCGATATTCCCTGGCTGGCGCGTATAGCCGACAAAGCGCGGGCGCACCAACAGCAACGCATCGGAGACTACGTATTTCCCTGACCGGCCGACAAGCACTTCCTGGAGGAAGTGGAGCTGACAGCCGCAGCATTCGAGGAGATGGTAGCCTCGTCCGCAGACGACGATGCCCTGATCGAAAAGATGAAAGAGCACTTGGACAGAAAGCGCTAGTATGAGTACCTCAGCACAAACAACGCGCACGCCAAGGCGGAGAGTGCGGGAGATGGAGGTGGAGGTCGTCCACGTGCGCCGCGACACCCCAGACACCACTACGCTCTTTATGTCCGCTGGCGACGAGCCGACTGAATACGAGGCCGGCCACTTCTGCACCATTGATCCGCATCAGTTCGGCGAATTGGAGCACTTCACCGCCTATTTAGAAGATCAAAAGGGACAGCGGGAAAAACCGCGGGCCTATTCTATGGCCTCTGCTCCGCACGAAGAGCACCTCGCCATCACGATCAAAGAGGAGCGCTACGAGAGCGGCGAGACGCCGTACCCGCCGCTGCTGTCGCCGCTGTTGACGTACTACATCCAAGAGGGTCGGCGGCTGGTCATCAGCGGTTTTACCGGGGCGTACACCTTTCCCGCCGATGTCTGCGAGCGCACTGATCACATTGTCCACGTATGCGCTGGCAGCGGCATCGTGCCCAACAGGAGCTTGATCAAGGAAAGCCTGCACCGCAGCGACCCGCTTCGGCACACTTTGCTGTTTAGCAACAAGACGCACGGTGACGTCATTTACTTTGAGGAATTCGAGACACTGCGGGCGCAGTATCCCGACCAGCTCGACGTGATCCACTGCATCACCCGCGAGGACCCAAGCGGCATCCGCGGTGCCCGCCAAGGGCGCATCTCTGGGGAACTCTTGCGCGAAGTCGCACCCGACCCCTCCAAGGTGATGGCCTACAGTTGCGGCCCAGGCATCACGCCTTACGAGCGCCGGGCGGCTAGAGCCAAAGGCGAGGTCCCAGAGCCGCGTTTCGTCGAAAACATGGTCGCGCTCTTGCAGGAGCACGGGCTGGACAAAAAGCAGATCCGGCAGGAAAGCTGGGGATGAATGAATGAAGTTAATCGTGCAGATTCCCTGCTTTGACGAAGAGCAGACCCTGCCCGCTGTAATCCGCGACATCCCGCGCCAAGTGCCCGGCATCGATCAAGTCGAAATCTTGGTCATCGACGACGGCTCCAGCGATCTCACCAGCGCGGTGGCACGCGAGTGCGGCGCGGATCACGTAATCCGCTTTGCGCACAATCGAGGGCTGGGGCAAGCCTTTAAGGCCGGTTTTGACGAGTGCTTGCGGCTGGGGGCCGACATCATTGTCAACACCGACGGCGACAACCAGTACTACGGCGGCGATATCGACAAATTAGTCGCGCCCATCCTCGGCGGCCGGGCCGACATGGTCATCGGCGACCGGCAGACGCAGGCCATTGCCCACTTCTCCGCCCTCAAGCGCTACCTACAGAGCTTGGGCAGCCGGGTGATTAGCCGCCTCGCCGGCCTACAGGTGCCGGATGTGGCCAGCGGCTTTCGCGCCTTTAGCCGCGAGTGCGCGCTCCAGCTTACGACCTTTACCAATTTCGACCATACGGCCGAACACGTAATCGAAGCCGGATACCGGAACTTAGCCGTGACTTCTGTCGCGGTCCGCACCAACCCCAAGACGCGCGAGTCGCGCCTTTTTTCCAACATCGGCAAGTTCGTCTTCAAATCCGGGGAAATCAGTTTGCGCACCTATGCGCGCTACGCCGCGCTCAAGATATTTTCCCTATGCGGTATTTTGACCTTTGTCGCGGGTTTTGGCCTCGGCGTGCGCTTTCTCTACTTCTTATTTTTTACTGACGAAGGTATGCTGCACGTGCAGTCGCTTATTTTAGCGGCGATTTTGTTGTTGGCCGGGTTTCAGATGTTTCTCACCGGCGTCATAGCCGATCTGATCGCCACCAATAGGGACTTACTCGAAGATGCGTTGCAGCGGGTCAAGAAGTTGGAATTGCGCGATACGGGCAAAAAATAACCGAGGGCTTTGTTACCAATCGACGGACGGCAGACGGCGGTATCGACGGGCGCATCTACTTCGACGGCGACAAGGGCGACAATCTGGAGAGTATGATTTTGGAAGTGAAGGGCGGTAAGAGCGTCGGTCAAAACGATTTGCGAGGGCTGCGCGGCGCACTGGTCGACAGTGGGGCGTTGCTGGCCGGTCTGATTATCCTTCAGCCGCTAGGCCAGACCAAAGAACGGAACTTCAAGCGCGAGATGGCCCGGGCTGGCTGTCTCACCATTCGCGGGCGTGAGTTCCCCGCCATGCAACTGCTCACCGTCGAGGAACTGCTAGAGGGCAAGCGGTTTGACACGCCGCCAGTACTGGGACGCCAGCAGAAGGCGCAACAACAACTTGTTTTTTAGGGAGAAACCCCAAAGGAGGCGATATTATGCCTTACAATATACCGGATTATCTTTCAGAAGTGCAGCCCGCAGAACATGCTTTTTTGCTTCTTAAGTCTCGACGCAAGAGGGCCACGCGACCAAAGATTCAACGCAGGCGGCCTCAGCTTGATGATTTGGAAGACATTGACTTTGAATACTTTGAGTCCGCAGGCCAGAGAGTTCAACGCAGGCGCAACTTATGACCGTCGAGTAACTACTATAGGGCAAGCGGTTTGATACGCCTCCCATATTGGGTCGTCAGCAGAAGGCGCAGCAGCAGCTTGTGTTTTGAGCGATAGTTCACCCTTTTACGAGAGAGGGCTTTAATGCCAACAAATAGCAAGAATCAAACCGAGATCGCAGAAAAGGCGGCGTACTTTGCCGAGAAGGCAAAGTTCTATGGCGAAACAAGTCAATTTGAAAAGGCCGAATCTTGCGCCAAGCAATCGGAACGGCTAGCGCGGACGGCACTGCTATTGGCCCTTGCCGAAAATCCCAACTCGCCCGCTGCCCGCGAATTGGCTAGAGAGTTAAAGCGCAGTATGGCCGGATAAGCCCATAACTTATCATTCCGAAAAATAATTCCCCATGAAAAAACCTGCGGTTTACATAGACGGCCAAGAGGGCACAACCGGGCTGCGCATTCGCCAGATGCTAGCCGGGCACGAGGATGTGGAGGTGCTGCTCATTCCACCGGAGCATCGCCGGGACCGGAGTGCACGGGCCGAGTTTCTCAACCGCGCGGACTTGTGCGTGCTCTGCCTGCCCGACGATGCGGCGGCCGAGGCTCTCGACCTGCTCGAAAACCCGCAGACCAAGGTCATCGACACCAGCACAGCGCACCGGGTCCACCCCGAATGGGTCTATGGCCTGCCCGAGATTTCACCCGCGCACAAAGAACAAATTCGCCGCGCGCAGAAAGTCGCCAATTGCGGTTGTTATCCCGTCGCCTTCATCCTCGCCGTGCGGCCCCTCATCTCGCAGGGGCTGCTCCTGCCGACCGCGCCGCTGGCCATCAACGCGGTGTCCGGCTATTCCGGCGGGGGGAAAACGATGATCGCCGAATACGAGGGGGAAGGCGACCACAAGCCTTTCTGCCTGTACGGCCTCGACGGCGACCACAAGCACTTGCCCGAGATATGGAAATTCAGCGGGTGCGAAAAGCAGCCACTCTTTGTGCCGTCCGTCGATCATTCGTTCTGCGGCATGATAGTAAGCACGCCAGTGCCCACGGAATTTTTCGTCACTTCCTTCGTCAGTCGCGAAGCCGTGTACGATGTCTGGCGCGAGTACTACGCGGACTGCCCCTTTGTGAAGGTAGTCGCGCCCCAAGACGCTGTACTGCGCGACGACAAATTCCTCGACCTAACGAGATTGAGCCACACCAACTTCGTCGAGCTATCGGTCTGGGGCGACCTAAAGCAAGGGTTGGTTTTGGTCGGGCGGCTCGACAACCTCGGCAAAGGAGCGTCGGGCAATGCCGTGCAGTGCCTCAATTTGATGCTCGGCTACGACGAGACCGCAGGGCTGCGCTAGATGCTCGTCGATAGCCACTGTCATCTCGACCAATTCGCCGATACCGACGCCGTACTTGCGGCAGCCGCCCAAGCCGGGGTGGGGCAGGTCGTCGCCGTTAGCGAGAGTGCGGAGTCAATGAGAGCAGTCCTCGCACTCAAGCGGCGATATCCAGATCAGGTGCTAGCCGGGCTGGGCTTGCATCCGGCATGGGTCACCCAAGCCACAGACGCCGAACTCGCAGACGCGCTCGCCTATCTGGCAGCGCATCTGCCCGAGGCCGATGTCCTCGGCGAGGTCGGCCTCGACTACAAATGGGCGACCAGCCCGGAACAACAGGCCCAACAGCAAGACATCCTCACGCAGCAACTCGACCTAGCGGCACAGTGCGGCAAGCCGATCAACCTGCACTCGCGCCGCGCCCAGCGGCAGAGCTTGGAGCGGGCCGTGGAGTTTCGCCGCCACACCAAGCTCAACGCCCAGCTACACTGGTTCACTCAGTCCAAAAAACTCGTGCGGATCTGCCGTGCGGAGCGGATCTACGTGTCCGTCGGCCCGTCCGTCCTGTGCGACCCGCAGACCCAAGCCGTGGCCGCCCAGATCGACCGCGAGTTGCTGCTGTTGGAAACGGACGCGCCCGTGCCCATCGGCGGAGCCGCAGGCCATCCAGCGCGAGTGGCAGCAGTCGCGGCAAAACTAGCTGAACTCATTGGGTTCACCGAGGAGGAGGCTGCGGCCAATTGGGTGCGCTATTTGGGCGAGTTGCCGTGAAAACATCGACATTATGGGAAATACTATTAGCGCAATTAGGCAAACAGGAGGAACCATGCCAACAAGCATTTTTGTCCTTGCTTTCGCCCTCGTCTTTGGCGGGCTAGTAGGGCCAGCAAGCGCCCAACAAGGCCTAGGCAGCTTAGAAAGTCTGATCAAGCGAGGCGAAAAAGAAGTCAAACCACAGGCCCTTTCCGCGTCCGACCTACCGGCCCTAAATCAGGATTTGATCTCCGATAAGGCGCGCCTGCCCGGCAGCTTAAGCGCGGATAAGACGCGCATCGGTCAGGATCGCGATATAGACCCAGACGCGTACATCGTCGGCCCTAACGACGTACTTCAGCTTTACATCTGGGGCGAATTTGACCAGCCCTACACCTTGCAGGTCAACCCAGAGGGCAATGTCCTCATCCCCACCGTCGGCTCGTTTCACATTTCGGGCCTATCGCTGACCGCGGCCAAAGAGCGCCTCTCGACCGCAGTCCAAAACAAATATCCTAACGTCGGCATCAGCATCTCCCTCGTGAGTATGCGCTTCTTCACCGCGTACGTCACCGGTGCAGTGCTGAACGAGGGCAGCTTCACTATCTATCCGACTACGCGGGTTTTAGATATAATCAAACAGGCTGGCGGCTTTGAGAATCAATTGCAACGGATCGCGTTGCAGGACCAAGATGCCGGTGGAGCCACTAACCGCAACACAGGCCGGCGCTCCATCCAACTAATCCACCGCGACGGCACCAGCGAGCGCGTGGATCTCGATATGTTCCTCGCCACCGGCGACCTCGCGCACAATCCCTACGTGCGCATGGGCGACGTGGTCCACGTCTCATTTCGCAAGCATTCGGTGTCCATCTTCGGCGCGGTCAATGAAGAGGGCAAATACGAGTTCCTACCCGGGGATACCCTCGGAGACCTCGTGACATTGGCCAAGGGCTTGAACCGCTCCAAACCGCTGATCAGCGCCGAACTCTGGCGCTTTCAAGAGGGCACCGAGCAGGCCGAAGTCATTGAGCTAGGCAGCGCCAAAGAGATGCTGGAGGAACTGAACTACGAGACCATCCGCCACATTGAGCTGCGCCCCAACGACGCAGTCTTCATCCGCGCGCAATCGCTGTGGCAGTCCACGCACACGGTCGTGATCTCTGGCGAGGTCAGGTTCCAAGGCCCCTACCGCATCGAACCCGGCGTTACCCGCATCAAGGACGTGGTGGCCGCGGCCGGCGGCCTAACCGATCAGGCGTCTCTCATCGGTGCCCGAGTAATCCGCACGAGGGTCCGGGCCGAAAGCGATCCGCAGCTAGAGCAGCTAAAGAGACAGAGCGAGGTGGCGGGCCTCACCTACATGAACATCGAGGACCGGGCTTATCTCAAGACCAAAACCCGCGAAGAAAAGGGGCGGATCGCAGTCGATTTCGAGCGATTGTTTATCGATGATGACGAGGGGCAAAACATCTTGCTCGCCAGCGGCGATGTGATCTTTTTCCCCATGCAGCGGCGCACCATCAACGTCAGTGGTCAAGTGCAGCGAGCCGGGCTGATCGACTACGAGCCAGGCCGCAAAGTGCGCTACTACATAACCAAGGCCGGCGGGTACTTGTACGACGCCGACAAACGCAATGCCCGCCTAGTCCGAGCGCGCACGGGCGTCCGCGAGAAACTCAAAGACAACCTGCTAGTCGAGGTCGGCGACGAGATATGGGTGCCCCAGAAGGAGCGCATCGATTACTGGGCACTCACCCAAGAGACTATTCCCACCGTCTTCAATATCCTCACCCTCGCGGCCTTGTTGAAGGGGGCTTTTTTCTAGAATAAGAATCCCAAGGAGCACTACTTAATGAATACTGAAAAAAAAGAAATCGACATCATTGATCTGCTAACGGCACTGCACGCGGGCCGATGGCTGATCATCGGCGGTACCTTGGCCATCTGCGTCTTGGCCGGTGGCCTCAGCTTCCTCTTGCCAAAGGAATACGAAGCCACCGTGCAAATTCTGCCTCCCCGCGAGAAGAAGGAGAGTTTTGGTTTTTCCAGCATGCTCGCGTCCTTACCCATACCCGCCTTGCGCCTCGGAGAGAGGGGCACGCCATCTGACATTTCTCTCGCCACCATCAAGAGCACGACGACGCGGCGGCAGATGATCGAGAAATTCGGTTTGATGCAGCGCTACGAGGCTCGCACCCTGACCGACGCGCTTGAGGTCCTCGCCGACAATACCACGGCCGCCATGACCGAAGAGGGCATGCTTGGAGTCTCAGTTCTAGACAAAGACCCGCAAATGGCCGCCGACATGGCCAATTACTACATCGTCCTGCTCGATAGCACCAACAAGCGGTTCGCGCACAAGACGGCCTCCGACCGCTTGGACTTTATCCGCGGGATTTTGCAAGAAGAAGATAAAAGGCTCGATGACAAGATGAAGCTGCTGGAGGAGTTCCAGTCCGAGCACAACGCCATCTCGATCGACGACCAAGCCCGCGCGGCGATTCTGACTGCCACCTCGATGCGCACCGCCGCAATGGAACTCGCAATTGAGCACCAGCGGCTCATTCTATCGGGGCTAGGTCCCAACCACGACAAGGTCAAACAGCTCGAGCGCGAAATCCTACTGCGGCAGGGGACCATAGCTTTCTTGCGCGACGGCCTCAATCCTGCCGACAACACCATGCTGCAAAACAAAGCGCTGCAACTACAGCTAGGCGACGAAAACCTCTTCCTACCGCTGAATCAGATCCCAGGCGTGGCCCAAGAGTACGCAAACCTCGAAAAGGATGTGCTCGTGCAGACATCCCTTATGCTGGTCCTGCTGCAACAGGAGGCCCAAGCCCTGATCGAGGCCAAGGACGCCACTTCGACCGTGCAGATACTCGACCCAGCCACACCACCCGAAATCAAGGCCAAGCCCCAGCGCGAGCTGATCGTATTTCTCGCCGGCTTACTCAGCCTCATCGCCTCAGTCTCCTATGTGCTGGGGGCGGTGTACATGCGGGGCCTGCAACAACGCTGGCGCGAGCGGCGCGAGACGACGCCTGAAGTTCTATGACTATTCAAGTAAAGGTGATCAACAAGGGGGGCCAACCACTGCCCACCTATGAGACGGCGCACAGCGCGGGCCTCGACTTGCGCGCGGCGTTATCAGAGGCAGTGGTGTTAGCACCCGGCGAGCGCGGCCTCATTCCCACGGGCCTGTTCCTCGAAATTCCCCCAGGCTACGAGGCGCAGGTCAGGCCGCGCAGTGGCTTGGCCCTCAAGCGCGGCCTAACGCTGCTCAACGCCCCGGGTACGATTGACGCCGACTACCGAGGCGAAGTCGGCGTCATCATGATCAACCTTTCGGCTGAGGAGCAGCACATCGGCCCGGGTGAGCGCATCGCCCAGCTCATTTTCGCGCCGGTGACGCGCGGCGAGTGGATCGAAGTCGAAACGCTTGCTGAAACGGAGCGCGGCAGCGGCGGCTTTGGCTCGACCGGGGCGCACTGAAACTGTCCAAAAGTGGGTAAAAAAAGGAAGAGGCCGGTACTCCAACAAGAGTACCGGCCTCTTCCTGTTGCATCCGTTGCGGCTGACTAACTCGCGCCCCCCGATATAGCCGGCAGGAAGTGGACCTCGCTTTGCGGCCCCACCTTAGCCCTCAACCCAGCGGCGACGACTTCGCCATCTACCGCGACGGCAATCTCGGTCTTGATGCGGTCGCCGTCGAGAACCCGCTCCTTGAAGCCAGGGTAGCGGGCGTCGAGCGCAGCAACGACTTCGCGCACGGTCGCGCCCTCTACCTCTACTTGCTGCTGGCCAGCGGTCAGCTTCTGCATCAGCGAGGGAATCCAAGCTACAGGCACGGCTTTTAGCTACTCCCTGCCAACGCAGCGACAATGCGGTCCGGCTTCATGGGCAATTCCTGCGGCCGCACCCCAACGGCATCCTCAATGGCCGCGGCGATGGCCGCGGGCGGCGGGGCGATGTTGGCCTCGCCAACGCCGCGCACGCCGTAGGGATGGCCCGGGTTGGGGACCTCGACGATGATGGTCTCAATCATCGGCAGGTCGAGGCTGGTGGGGATCCGGTAGTCGAGAAAGCTGGAGTTGTCGAGGTGGCCGTCTCCACTGTAGAAGTACTCCTCGTTGAGCGCCCAACCAATGCCTTGCACCGAGCCGCCTTGCATCTGGCCCTCGACGTACGCCGGGTGAATCGCCCGGCCAGCGTCTTGGACGACCGTGAAGCGCAAAATATCCACCTTGCCGGTCTCGGGATCGACCTCGACATCGGCGATATTGGCCGCAAAGGAGCCGCCGACGCCCGAGTCTGGATCCACGGAGGCGCGGCCAATGACCGGGCCGCCGGTCTCTTCGAGTCGGCCAGCTAGTTCCTTAAAGGTCAGTTCGTTATCGCCAGCACGGAAGACGCCGTCATCAAACTCGACTTGGCTTACTTCGACTTCCCAGAGCTGGGCCGCGCGCTCGCAGAGCTGATCCTGCACGTCGAGGGCGGCCTTGTACGCGGCCCAGCCAGTGGCGTACGTCACGCGGCTGCCGCCGGTTACATCCGTGTGGCCAATCGAGTCCGTGTCGGCCACCTGCGGTTTGACGTCTTCGGCCCGCAGACCCAAGGTCTCGGCAAACTGCATGGCGACCGATGTGCGCGTGCCGCCGATGTCGGTCGAACCCTCGACTAAGCTGACCGTGCCGTCTGAGTTGACGCTAGCCGTGCAGGAGGACTTAAGCCCGACGTTGAACCAATAGCCGACCGAGATGCCGCGCCCGCCGTTGGGGCCAGCGGGTGCCGGACTCTGGTAGTGCTCCGAGTCGCGGATGGCTTCCAACACCTCCTTGCAGCCCATCTTCGGATACACCACCCCGTCAATGCGGCGAGTGCCGGTAGTTGCGCTGTTTTTGAGCCGGATCTCCAGCGGCTCCATCCCCAATTCAGCGGCCAGCAAATCGACCACGTGCTCAGTAGCGAAGGCCACCTGCGTCGAACCGGGGGCGCGATACGCAAAACTCCGCGGTTTGTTGACCACTACGTCATAGCAGTCGATCCGGCCATCGGGGATGTCGTAGCACGAGAACACACACATCGCAGCCGCGCCGACCAAGCCGCCGGGATACGCCCCAGACTCAAAGGCGATATAGGCGTCGGCGGCCACGATCTTGCCGCTGTTGTCAGCACCCATCCTGATCTTGATGTACGACCCAGGCGTCGGGCCGGTGCTCTCGAAGACGGCTGGCCGGGTCATAATCATCTTGACAGGCTGGCCGCTCGCCTTGGAAAGCAGCGCGGCGACTGGCTCCAAGTAGATCGGGATTTTGCCACCAAAGCCGCCGCCGATTTCCTGTGGCACGACCTTGATCTTGGAAATGGGCATGTCCAAGACCGCGCCGACTTGGGCGCGCGCGGTGAACGAACCTTGGGTGCTGGTCCAGACCGTCAACTGGCCATCGGCGTTCCAACTCGCCGTGGCGTTGTGCGGCTCGATGTACCCTTGATGCACAGTGGCGGTCTGAAACTCGCGCTCCACAACCACATCGGCCTCGGCAAAGGCTTTGTCTGCATCACCGAGCCGGTGCTCAAAGTGAGTGGCGAGGTTGCTCTTGCGGCCGGTATCTTCCCCAAACTCTTGAGTGGTCATGTCGTCGTGGAGTTGGGGCGCGCCCTCCTGCATAGCCTCGCGCACATCGAGCACGGCCTCTAGTTCCTCGTACTCGACCTCGATCAGGTCGAGGGCCTCTTCGGCAATGTGGACGCTAGTGGCGGCAACCGCGGCGACGGGATGCCCGCTGTACAGGGCCTTATCCGTGGCCAGCACGTTGTCGCGCAGGTATTTGAGCCGAGCGGGGCCTTCGCCGAGATCGACCATTTGATCGCCGGCATCGGGCAGATCAGTGCCCGTAAGGACGGCCTTGACTCCAGGCAGGGCCGCGGCTTTAGAAGTGTCTATGGATTTGATGCGCGCATGGGCGTGGGGCGAGCGCAGGACCTGTCCGTAGAGCAAGCCGGCCAACTGGGTGTCGGCGCCGTAAATGGCGCGCCCAGTGACCTTGTCAACGCCGTCGTGGCGGATGGGGCGGGTGCCGATGACTTTGTAGCCGTTGTTGGCAGGCATGGCGTTCCTCCTCGTTGGGTTCAGGCGCTTTGGTGCACTTCCTCAGCGGCGTCGAGGACAGCGCGGACGATCTTGTCGTAGCCCGTGCAGCGGCACAAGTTGCCAGCCAGCCAGTGCCGCACTTCGTGCTCAGAAGGGTTGGGATTGTGGTCGAGCAGGGCTTTGGAGGCCACCAAAAAGCCCGGCGTGCAGATGCCGCATTGCAGCGCGGCGTGTTCGAGGAACTTCTGCTGCACCGGGTGCAGGCTATCCGGGCTGGCAAGGCCCTCGACCGTGCCGATCTGCTTGCCATCGGCTTCGACGGCCAGCATTAGACAAGAATCGACGAGGACGCCATCGACGACGATGGAACACGCGCCGCAGTTGCCGTCGTTGCAGCCTTCCTTGGTACCGGTAAAGCCGAGCGTCTCGCGCAATACTTCGAGCAGGCTTTGGCGCGGTTCGCAGAGAAATTCGGTCGGCTCCCCATTGATCGTGGTTTGGACGTGTGTTTTGCTCATGTACCTTAACTCCGAATTTGGGCCGCTTGTTGCGGCGAGTGAGAATCTTCTATCGCCGACCAAATGGTCGGTGCAACTTCCTAAATTTTTAGCCAGCCGCTTCCTGCACGGCATTGGCGACGAACTGGCCGCGAGCCCGCGCGATAGCACCCGCGAGGGTGCGCTTGACCAGCACTCCAACGAGGTGAGTGCGGAACTCGGCTGGTCCGCGCATATCGGAAATCGGACTGGCCACGCTCTGGGCTGCGGCCGCAGCCGCAGCGATGGCTTCGTCTGAAACGGCTTGACCCGCTAGCCCGTCGCCGGCCTCGCGGGCAAAAATCGGCGTGGGGCCGACCGCGGCGAGCGCAATGCGCGCGGCCTTAAACTCCTTGCCGCGATTGGCCAAGGTGACATGGGAGGACACCCCGACGACGGCGATGTCCATCTCGTTGCGCGGAATGAAGCGCTGGTAGTGCGAGCCGGTGTTCTTCCTAGCAATCGGAATCTGGAGAGCAACCAAGATCTCCCCAGGCGCGAGCACGCTGCGGCCCGGAGCAGTGCAAAAATCCTCTACCGCGACTTGGCGCTTGCCGTCCGGCCCGGCGATGTGGCACACGGCCGAGTGGGTAATCAGGCTGGGAATCGTGTCCGCACTCGGAGAGGCGTTGCACAAATTCCCGCCAAAGGTAGCGCGGCCCTGTATTTGGATGCCGCCGATAATGGCGGCCGAATCGACGAGCCCAGGGTAGCGCGCGACGATTTCGGGGTCATTGTACATGCGCCAGCAGGACACGCCCGCGCCAATGACCAAACCCCGGCGAGACCCATAGGAAAGCTCATTGGCCTCGGGGACGTTCTTGATGTCAATGATGCAGTCGGGCGTAAATCGCTTCCCGCGCAACTGGACGATCAAATCGGTGCCGCCAGCAAGGACGCGGGCGGCCTCGCCCTTTTCGGCCTTGAGGGCCACGGCCTCGCGCAATGTGCTGGGGGCGCAGTATGCAAAATCTTTCAAGGAAAGACCTCCTCGCTTATAAGTAGTGATCGCTGAGTTCGCGCCTAATTATGGAACGCCCCACCCCCGCTGTCAAGAGCGGCAAAAGGCGCGGCGCAATGGGCTGGATAGCTGGATTTTTCTGGGGGAAAACCCTAGGTGGGGGCGTACTAGGTGTGCTGACGACTACGTTTTGCCTCGTATTGTTCATATTGCTTGATAAACAGCCTTTTTTCCTCTTCTGTTGGTTCGGGGTTTCGGGTTCTCTTGGAATAGGACCGCGAACCTAAATCAATGGACGAGCGTTCTAGAAAATTTTTCAGCTTATCCATCTCAGAGATACTAGGATAAATATTCTGTCTCATACATTCCTCCTTGGTCATCTAGGGGTTATATGGCCTTGGAGCTTATAGGCTTCCTCAGAAATAAACCTGAATCCGTCCTTCCGGTCAATCATTGCCACATGTATATCGCCACCAACCGTAGGCATTGAATCTCCAAATTCTTGTACTCTAACCATGAGTTCGACAAGCCAATATACGCAATTTATAGCGTTTTGTGTGGAAAAATCTCCGAAGTCCGCATTAAATCCATCAAGCCTCCAAGGTTGTTTATTGCTAGTGTCATCGGGGTTTTCCAAGCCAAATATATGGAACTTCTCGGAAAAATTATCTAAATCCGGCAAAATTATATCTTGGTCTAGATTTGCTTCCTGCAATTCGTTTACAAATCGGCTTAGGAGCAACTTATACCTATCTTCTATCAAACGCATGTTGAAGACATCAGTTCCATGGACGAGACGAGCAATTTCTCTGAATTGTCCGCCAAATGATATTCCATAATGGCCATCTAATTCAAGTTTGATATCACCAGAAGGGAATTCGACACGATAAATTTTAGGGGGACTGTCATTAGACTCCCAACCTCCAATAAGAAGCTCAATTTCTGGTTGAGGTACATTGTCTGGATATTCTTCTTTATAGTACACCTGAATTTCATCGACTAATTGTTGGGTAATACAAGGAATTGTATAGGAGTCATCAGCAGTAAAATTTTGAGCAAAATTTTGAATAATACTTTTCAGGGTTGTATTTCCAATAGATATAATGCCAGAAGTCATAATACCGATATTCTCATGCAGCTCAAAGAGCTTGTCCACGTGCGTCAGGTGACTGTAAGGTATATTTTGCGGATGAATCTGTTTCCAAAAATTCGATAGCAGCGGTTCTCCATTATCATCTCTTTTGAGTTTGCCTTCTTCGTCAAAATATTGGAATAACTCATAAGGGTCAACCATGGTCCTACTGACAGTGCCAAGACTATCGCATCCCATCACAATGACATCTTTAGTCGAGAAAGCAATGAGTGTTGTCATAATATCGTGCTTTATCCTTTCTTTTTTTTCTTTGTCTATAAAATTTGTCTATAAAAAATGCTTTGATCTTTCAATTTTTGCCAAAAATTCAGTTTATGAATAGCAATGGACCATGTCAAATACTCTCAGCCAATCGTGTCCTCTCCTAGCGCTCCACAGCATTCGCCTCTATGCTCCAATAGACCGTTTCGATCCAGCGCTGCGCTGGCACGAAAGACCACGACCACGACGCCCATTGAGCGTCGAGTCCCTCGGCGCTGATCTGGTCGAGCGACATACCCGCACTCCGGCGCGTGCGCACGCTATCCGTAGTTTCCACCAACATGCGGTGGTAAGCCTTTAAATCGTCGAGCGTGGCGACCGGGCCGTGGCCGGGGATGATTTTCGCATCCGCGGGAAGCTGGTCAATGAGCCTGGCGATGTGCTGCGTCAGAGTCTCGACATCGCCGCCGTACTCTAGATCGACAAAGGGAAAGAGGCCGTTGAAGAACAGGTCGCCGAGATGGGCGATTTGGGCGTTGACAAAGAATACGGCGATGTCCCCGTCGGTATGGCCGTGGGGAAAGTGAACGGCGCGGATTTCCTCGCCGTTGAAGAACACAGACGCCGACTGCTCAAACGCAATCTGTGGTAAGGCTACCGCCGGCGCAGGCTCAATGTGCCGCTTGCCAAATTCACCACCCGTCGCCAAGCGTTTGCGGACATTGACGTGGGCCAAAATCGTCGCGTGCTGGCCAAAGGCCCGGTTGCCGCCGGTGTGGTCGCCGTGGAAATGCGTGTTGAAGATGTACTCGGGCTGGCCGTCAAAACGGGCTAGCGCGGCGCGCACCGCATCGGTCTGCGACGCCAATTTGTCATCCACCAAAAGAATGCCATCGTCGCCGACGCAAACCCCCACATTGCCGCCACCGCCTTGCAACACATACACTGCGTCGCTGAGCTGGTGAAGCGACAATTCGGCGGTCGCTGGACTAGCAGCCAACAGCACCGCGATTAATGGGCAAACATTTAAGAAGCGCATGTTTTTTACCTCTGTGATTAGAAATTATTTATGTAGGGGCGACATGTAGGGGCGACATGTAGGGGCGACTCTGAGAGTCGCCCCTACTAGAAACGAATCACGGATCGCTCATTCTCTCTTCTATCGTCCAGTACCGATTGACCGGCAGGTCGGTAAAAATTTCGCGGTGCTGATCGGGCCAGCGCACTTCGAGCGTATCGACTCGACTGACGCGCCCCAGCCCGAAGTGCAGGCGGCGGTCCTCGCTAGAGAGGAAACTGCTGCCGCAGATGAGGTCGCGTACCTGCGTCCGCTTGCCAGCGACGAGTCGCGCTCGCGCGCCAATGCCATCTCGATTGCCGCGCGTACCAACCAAGCGCAAGCCCAGCCAATTCCGCCGGTTGCCCACATCGTTCCGCAACAGCGAGGGGCGATCGTCGAGGTTGGCCACGAAAACGTCCAAGTCGCCGTCGTTGTCAAAGTCGAGCACGTTGGTTCCTCGGCTGACTCGGGGCACTTCAGAGCCGAGCGCAACCTGCGTAAACGTTTCGTCGCCAACATTGACAAAAAGATGATTGGGCTGGGCGTACGCACTGCCGCTGCCGGCGCGGTCAATCTGTGGATACACATGGCCGTTGGCCACCAACAGATCGAGGTCGCCATCGTGGTCATAGTCGAAAAAACCCGCGCCAAAGCCCACGTGTGCCCACCCCGCGCGCCCCAAGGCAGCTTCCGCGCTAACATCCGCAAAGGTGCCGTCGCCTTCGTTGCGATAGAGGGTATTGTACTCGTCTGCAAAATGCGTGGCGAGCAAATCGGGGTGGCCGTCGTTGTCGTAGTCGCCCCAAGCTATCCCCATGCTCGCTTGGATTTGTCCGCTGCGGCCATAGGCCAAGCGGGCCGGAAGAGAGCGGTCGGTAAAGCGGCCATCGCCGCGATTGCGATAAAAAAAGTTCGGGCTGGAGTCATTGGCCACGAATAAGTCGGGCCAGCCGTCGGCGTCCATGTCCGCGAACAGGACGCCCAACCCGTAGCCCGGGGAAGGGTGGTTGAGGAGCGCCCAAGCAGTGATGTCGGCAAACTCGTCGCCGTCGTTGCGATAAAACACATCCA
>MKWU01003939.1_pt1 | contig 18436 bp, 9 predicted proteins | sample 809101 | NCBI WGS metagenome assembly MKWU01 (sample SAMN05860141, study PRJNA318959) | sponge metagenome | host: Aplysina aerophoba | place: Slovenia: Piran, Adriatic Sea, Gulf of Piran | collected 2013-05-07
ATCTCCTTCTCGTCGCGCTCTATCGGTTGCCCGGCGCCCTGCCGGGCGGGGAGCGGCTGGCCGCGATCCCGGCGGACGAGGGGTTCGCGCCGGTCGCGGAGCTCCTCCGCCACTCCCTGCACGGACCGCGTGAAGATGCCGCAATCGCCCGGGACCTTCCCGTCCTCGCGGAGGTCCGGGACTCGACCTCGCGGGTGGTCCGGGCCCAGTACGAGGAGAATCCGTATCCACGGTGGATTTCGCTTCCTCCCGGTCCCGATCGCGACCTCGGCGAGACGCTCTCGCAGATGTTTCCCGACCGGTCCCTCCGACGAGACTTCGAGGCGGTGCTGGTCGCGGGCGGAGGCACCGGCTACGAGCCGCTGCTCACCGCGCGCCGGAATCCGGAGGCGCAGGTGCTTTCGCTCGACCTCAGCCGCCCGAGCCTTGCGTACGGCGCCCGGATGGCCCGCCGGCTGGGAATCGACAACGTCCGCTTCATGCAGGGCGACCTGCTGGACGTCGCCGCCCTCGGCGAATGCTTCGACGTCATCCTCGCGAGCGGCGTGTTGCACCACATGGCGGAACCGGATGCCGGGCTGCGCGCGCTCGCCGGGGTCCTTCGTCCGCAAGGCGTCATCCGGATCGGGCTCTACAGCGAGCGCGCGCGCGCGCTCGTCGCCACGGCGAAGGCCGCCGCGGCCAGGCTCGGGCTGGACGGTTCCCCGGAGGGAGTCCGGGCGTTCCGGAAGGAGATCCTGGAGCGCGGAGAAGGGGAGCTCGCGGGGCTTCTCCGGAGCGCCGACTTCCATACCGTGAGCACCTGCCGGGACCTCGTGTTCCATGTGCACGAGCGCCGGTTCACGATTCCCGCAGTCGGGCGCATGCTCGCGGCGGCGGGCCTTCGTCCGCTCGGTTTCGAGGCCGGGAGGGAGACGCGAATCCGTTATCGTCGCAGGTACCCCGAGGATCCCTGCATGCGGTCGCTGGAGAGTCTCGCCGCGTTCGAGAAGGACCATGAGGAGGCCTTTGCCGGCATGTATCTCGTGTGGGCCGAGGAGGGACGCGGCGAACCTTGACGGGCTCCCCGGCGATTGCGCCGGCGCGGACTTCGCAAACCCGTTTCAGTACGATCGTCGCGAACAGCGGAAATTCGAAGGAGACGAGAGTCGTGGAATACCGGTACGTGAGCTTCGAGATGGACGGCGGCATCGCCCGCATGACCCTGAACCGCCCCGACGTGGGGAATGCGCTGCACATCGACATGTGCAAGGAGATGATGGACGTCTCCATTCGCTGCGACGAGGACCCCGAGGTCCGGGTCCTCGTGGTGGATGCGGTCGGGCGGATGTTCTGCGCGGGTGGAGACCTCAAGGCGTTCGCGGATCACGCCGACAACCTCGGCCCGATCCTCAAGGAAATGACCATCTGGCTCCATGGAACCTTCTCGCGCTTCGCGCGGATGCGCGCACCGGTGGTCACCGCGGTGAACGGAATTGCCGCGGGCGGCGGGTTCGGGCTCGCGATGTGCTCGGACTACGTGATCGCGGCGGAGTCGGCGGGGTTCGCGATGGCGTTCACCGCCGCCGGGCTCTCGCCCGACAGCAGCTCCACGTGGTTCCTGCCGCGAATCATCGGGCTGCGGCGGACCCAGGAGCTGATGCTGACGAACCGCCGCATCGACGCCCGCGAGGCGCTCGACTGGGGCCTGGTCACCCGGGTGGTGGCGGACGACTCGCTCGCCTCCGAGGCGATGGGAATTGCCGGCAAGCTGGCGAGTGGCCCGACGGAGGCGTACGGATCGGTAAAGCGCCTGCTCGCCGCGACGTTCGACAACGGATTGGAGACGCAGATGGAGATGGAGGCCCGCGAGGTCACCGAGAACGCGCGGGGAGCGGACGGCCGCGAAGGGGTCGGCGCGTTCCTCGCCAAGCGCAAGCCCGGGTTCACCGGGCGGCGCTGAGTCTCGCCGCAAACTGCCGCCCGGCGGAACGCGACCCACGACGAAGTCAGGAGGATCCCGTGACATCGCTACGCGAACACCCGAAGAAGCACGTCGAAGTGCTGGGAAAGAAGATGGCCTTCGTCGAGATGGGGGAGGGCGATCCGATCGTCTACCTCCACGGAAACCCGACCTCTTCGTACCTGTGGCGGAACATCATGCCGCATACGGAGACCCTCGGGCGGTCTATCGCGATCGATCTCGTCGGCATGGGAGATTCCGAACCGCTGGACGACTCGGGGCCGGGCCGGTATCGCTTCGTCGAGCACCGCGCGCATCTCGACGCCGCGCTCGACGCGCTCGGGGTCGGCGCGGCCGGAAACGCGGTGTTCGTGGTGCACGACTGGGGTTCGGCGCTCGGCTTCGACTGGGCGAACCGCCACCGCGACCGGGTGCAGGGACTCGTCTACATGGAGGCCCTGGTGCGGCCGGTGACCTGGGAGGAGTGGCCGGAAGCGCCGCGCCGGGTGTTCCAGGGGTTCCGCTCCGAAGCGGGCGAGGACATGGTGATCGACAAGAACGTCTTCGTGGAGCGGGTGCTTCCGGGCTCCATCCTCCGCGACCTCGCTCCGGAGGAGATGGAGGAGTACCGGCGTCCGTTCCGCGAGCCCGGGGAGTCGCGCCGGCCGACCCTCACCTGGCCGCGCGAGATTCCGATCGAGGGAGAGCCGCCCGACGTGACGGCCATCGTCGGCGACTATGCGGCCTGGCTTGCCGAGAGCGACGTGCCCAAGCTCTTCGTCAACGCCGACCCGGGGGCGATTCTCATCGGACCGCAACGCGAGTTCTGCCGCGGCTGGAAGAACCAGACGGAGGTGACCGTCCGGGGCAGCCACTTCATCCAGGAGGATTCCCCGGACGAGATCGGCGGCGCGATCGCGCAGTTCGTGCGGGGGCTGCGGGCATGACCCCGGCCCGGCCACGCCCACTCGAAGGGGTCCGGGTGCTCGACTTCGGGCGCTTCATCGCGGCCCCCTACTGCGGGATGATGCTGGCCGACATGGGGGCGGAGGTGTTCCGGGTGGACCGGCCGGGAGGGGAGGAGGACCGGCGCTACGGACTCACCGGGCCGAACGGATCGAACTTCGTGTTTTCGAACTTCGGACGCAACAAGAAGGGGATCACCCTCGACGTGCTGCGCCGCGATGCTCCCCGCGAGGTCCTGGCCGGGCTCGTCGCGCGGTGCGACGTGTTCCTGCACAACTTCAGCCCGAGCGCGGTCGGGGCGTTCGCGCTCGGCTACGACGACATCCGCGCGATGCGCGAGGACGTCATCTATGCCGGCATCTCGTGCTATGGCTCTACCGGGCCCTATGCGACGAGGAGCGGCTTCGACCAGATCGCCCAGGTCATGTCGGGGGCCTGCGCCCTCACCGGCTACGACCACGAGCCGCCCATGCGTTCCGCCGTTCCCTGGGTGGACTACAGCACCGGGCTCCTCGCGGCGCTCGGAATCGTGCTTGCGCTCCGGCACCGGGATGCCACCGGGGAAGGGCAGGAGGTGGACTGCGCGCTGCTCCAGACCGCGGTGAGCTACACCTCGCCCATGATCGCGGAGGCACTCGTCGCCGGGCGCGAGCGCCCGCGCATCGCCAACCGCATGCCCTACGTGGGGCCGACCGATCTCTACCGCTGCCGGGACGGATGGGTCTACATCGCGACGGTGACGGACGGGATGTGGCGCAGCCTGATGGACCTCATCGAGCGCCCGGAGCTGGCCGCGGTCCCCGCGTACGCAACGGACGAGGGCCGGTTCGAGGCGCGCTCCGAGATCGATCCGCACGTCGAGGCGTGGATGGCGGAACGGGACGTGGCCGAGGTGGTCGGAGCCATGGAAGCGGCCCGGATCCCCTGCGGGGTGTATCGCACGACCGCCGAGGTGCACGAGGACCCGCATGTCGCCGCGCGGGAGATGCTGGCGTGGGTGGACATGGAGGCCCCGGGGATGGAACGCGTGCCGGTGAGCGGGGTTCCCGTCAAGCTCTCGGCGAGCCCGGGCGCGGTGCGTCACCGGGCCCCGCATCCCGGCGAGCACAACGACGAGTGCTATCTCGGCCTTCTCGGATACACTCCGGAGCGTCTCGGAGAGCTGCGCGCGGCGGGGCTCGTCTGACGAAGGCGCGTTTCGGGAATCGGCGGCCGCGGACCGGGAACGCGGGAGGGCCGGTTCGCTTCCGAATGAGAGCCGAGGGGTCGCGTGCATTGGCGGTGACTTCGATTCGTCGCCCACCGTCGGGGAGCCGGGGTGGCCGGTTCCCGTCCGTGCGCCGGTGGCGATGACGGAGACGATCCCGGTTCCGGTCTGGGTCGCGGCGGCCGCCGCGCTCTTCGTGATCTGGGCATTGCTCGATCGCCTGCTGCTTCCCGGCGTGCGCTGGTTTCTTCGCCGGCGCGTGGACCGCGCTTTCGACGAGCTCAACAAGCGTCTCAAGCTCCGGGTCCCCGCCTTCCACCGGACCCGTCGCCGGGTCCTCATCGAGATGCTGACCCGCGATCCCGCGGTGACGGCGGCGATCGAGAGCCACTCGCGGGAGTCCGGCCGGTCGCGGAACGCGCTGGCTCGAGAGGTGGAGCGCTACGCTCGCGAGATCGTCCCCGCCTTCAATCCCTACCTCTATTTCCGGGTCGGCTACTTTCTTGCCCGCCGCACCGTCCAGGTCCTCTACCGGGTGCGCATGGGGTACTCCGACGACCGGTCGCTCGCCCGGATCGAACCCGGCGCGAGCGTCGTCTTCGTCATGAATCACCGCAGCAACATGGACTACGTGATCGTCGCCTACTTCGCCGCCCAGCGCTCCGCGCTCAGCTACGCGGTCGGCGAGTGGGCGCGAGTGTGGCCGTTGCAGGCCCTGGTCCGTTCGCTCGGCGCGTATTTCGTGCGTCGTGATTCGCGCAACCCCCTGTACCGCCGCGTGCTGGCGCGCTATGTGCAGGCGGCCACCGCGGCGGGGGTGGTGCAGGCGGTGTATCCCGAGGGCGGGCTCAGCCGTGACGGTCGCCTTCGTCGACCGCGCCTCGGCCTCATCAGCTACATGGTTTCCGGATTCGATCCCGCGGGAGAACGCGATCTGGTGTTCGTCCCGGTCGGCATCAACTACGACCGGGTGCTGGAGGATCGCACCCTCGTCCGGGAGCGAGATTCGAATGTGGCCGTGCCGCGGAGCCGCGCCCATGTCGTCCGCACCCTGTTCGGGTTCGTCCGCCGTCAGGCGGCGCTGCGGTTGCGAGGGCGCTGGCATCGATTCGGCTACGCATGCGTGAGCTTCGGCACGCCGATCTCGATGCGAGGCTGGTCGCTTCGCCACGGCATCGACCTTCGGGTCCTCGAGCCGGATGCCCGATTCGAGGCGGTGGAACGGCTGGGCCACGAGCTGCTCGCCGCGATCGGGGGCACCGTCCCGGTGCTGCCGGTGCCGCTGGTCGCAACGGTGTTTCTCCGCGAAGCGAAACGCCCCATGCACGAGCTCGAGATCAAGGCGAAGACCCAGGCGCTCATCGACGAGCTGGAAACGGCCGGGGCGTACGTCCACGTTCCGCGTGCCGACCGCGACTACGCGGTCGCGGCGGGGCTGCGGATGCTGGTCCTGCGGCACTTCGTGGAGGAGTCGGACGGGCTCTATCGGGCCCGCCCCGACGAGGTCGAAATGCTCAGGTACTACGCCAACTCGATAGCCCACCACCTGTCCGGCCCGGACCCGCGGTCCGGAGACGGCGACCGCAGTGGGCGCCCGCAAGCCGTCGGCGCCCGGGGATCCGTGGTCAGCCCGGGGCGGGGCGGCGGCGAATCCGGCCGGGCAGGGCGCGAAGAAACGGCACCACGGACGGAAGGCGAAGAGCGAGGAGGAGGACGAGCACCGCCGCGTAGATGAGGGGCTCTCGCACGTCCGCCTTCACCAGCCACCAGAAGTGAATGACGCCGCCCGCGGCGGCGACGTAGACGACGCGGTGGAGCGCCCGCCAGCGCCGGCCCCCGAGCCGCCGGATCATTGCGTTGGTCGAGGTCGCGGCGAGCGGGACGAGCAGCACGAACGCCGCGAAGCCGACCATGATGTACGGCCGCTCGGTGAGGTCGTCGAGGATCTCCTCGAGAAGGAGCGATCGATCGAGGACGAAGTAGGTGGCAAGGTGCAGGCTTGCGTAGAAGAACGCGAAGAGCCCCAGCATGCGCCGCAGGCGGACGGCCTGGTTCCACCCGGTGAGCCGGCGGAGCGGAGTCACCGCGAGGGTCGCGAGCAACAGCCGCAGGGCCCAGTCGCCGAAGTGGTGGATCAGCGTCTCGACGGGGTTCGCCCCGAGATCGCCCGACCACGCCCCGGCCGCGATCATCCCGAAAGGGACGAGGGCGGCGAGGAAGACGGCCGCCTTGAGCCACCCGAAGCCCGGACGCAAGACAGTGGCGGCGCGCGCCACGGCGCTGCCCTCAGTGGTGCTCGATGAGATCCATGCCGGCGTAGAGGGAAGCGACTTCCTTCTCGTACCCGTTGAACTTGAGGGTCGGGATCTTGCGGGCGAAGAGTCCGCCTCCAAGCCGCCGTTCGCGTGCCTGACTCCAGCGCGGATGAGGCCGTTCCGGGTTCACGTTCGAATAGAACCCGTACTCGTGGGGCGCCTGCCGGTTCCAGGTGGTCGGCGGCTCGTCCTCGGTGAAGGTGATCGACACGATGGACTTGATGCTCTTGTACCCGTACTTCCACGGCACGACGAGGCGGACCGGCGCACCGTTCTGGTTCGGGAGCTCCTCTCCGTAGACGCCGACCGCGAGCAGCGAGAGGGGATGCATCGCTTCGTCGATGCGAAGTCCCTCGACGTAGGGCCAGTCGAGGAAGCCGCGCTTCTGTCCCCGCATCTCCTCCGGCCGGTAGACGGTCTCGAACGCGACGTACTTCGCCTTCGAGGTCGGCCGGAAGCGCTGGAGCACCGAGGCAAGCGACACGCCGGCCCACGGCACGACCATCGACCACGCCTCGACGCAACGGAACCGGTAGATGCGCTCCTCCACCGGGAACGAGCCGATCAGGTCCTCGTAGTCGATGGTGCCCCGATCCTCGCACTCGCCGTGGACCTGAATCGACCAGGGAAGGGGCTTGAACGCCCCCGCGTAACGGGACGGGTCGTCCTTCCCGGTTCCGAACTCGTAGAAATTGTTGTACGTCGTGATGTCCTCCAGCGGAGTGAGGACGTCGTCGACCACCCAGTCGGACTTGACGAGGTCCTCGAGCTTCCGGCCGGCGTGGGCGACCCGCGGCCACAGGGCGGCTGGCGCGGCCAGCGCGGCCAGCCCGAACCCGGCGTTCCCGAGGAGCTCGCGGCGGTTCAGCCAGACATCCTTCGGTGCAATCTCGGACGGGCGCACACCGCCCGGTCCGAATCGGGAATTCTTGATCAACATGGCGTTCGGCCTCTCGAGTGGATGTACCGCCCGGCCGGCGGCGCAATCGATGCCGTCTGCGGCCGCGCCGCGCGGTGGTTGCAGCGAGTCTTTCGCGCGATCATATGCTCCCTCACCCTCGTGTGCACCACCTGAGGGCGTTACGGAACATTTCCATCCAGGGGCTCTCCTCGCTCCAGTCCGGCGGATGCCAGGAGAGCTGAACCGTGCGGAACGTCCGTTCGGGATGGGGCATCAGGACGGTTGCGCGGCCGTCCCGGCTGGGGCATCGGTGGGGTGGCGCGGCCGCCCCGGCGGGTGAATCGGGTGAGCCCCCCGGGCGAGCCGTTGGGATTGGCCGGATAGCGTTCCGCCGGCCGATGGCGGTTGTCGACGAATCGAAGGCACGGCGCGCGTGCGCCGGTGGCGGGTACGGCTCGTCCTTCCCCGTGCGCGACCACCACCGGCAGCTTCGACCCGGCCATTCCCCGGAAGAATATCGACGGGGAATCGAGGATCTCGCACATCACCAGGCGCGCTTCGAACTGACCGGAACGATTCGGGGCGAATCGCGGCCAGTCGTCCGCCCCGGGAATGAGGGAGCGGAGACGGGCCAGCATCTGGCAGCCGTTGCAGACTCCGAGCGAGAAGGTGTCGGGACGGCGGAAGAACTCGCGGAACGTTTCGCGAAGGTCGTGGCGATGGAGCACCGTGGCCGCCCAGCCGCCGCCCGCTCCGAGCACGTCTCCGTAGGAGAAGCCTCCTCCCGCGGCCAGTCCCGCGAATGGTGCGAGCGATTGTCGCCCATCGATCAGATCGCTCATGTGAAGGTCGACCGCGTCGAAGCCGGCCCGGTCGAAGGCGGCGGCGAGCTCGAGGTGACCGTTCACCCCCTGCTCGCGGAGGATCGCGACCCTCGGGCGGTGCGCGCGCGGCTTCGAGGGCTTCGTCGCGGTACACGGAGTGGCCGCGCCCGCGGCCGCGCCGGCGCGGGACGACGTTCCGTACGGAAACGTCAGGCTCGCTCCGAGCCCCGGATCCGTGTCGTCGAGGAGCGCGTCGAATGCCTCCCGGGCGCACTGCGGATCGTCGCGGAGCGCCTGCATTCGATAGCTCGTCTGCGACCAGGCCCGGTGCAGATCGACGCGCGCGGTGTCGAGGATCGTCGTCCCGCGGTGCTCGAAACGAATTCGTGAGCCCGTGCACGCCTCGCCGATCGCGTGGACGTGCGAGGCGAGGCGAGGAACCGCGCGGAGGCGTTCGAGAACCGCGGCGGCGTCGCGGCCGTGTACCTGCAGCACCGCTCCGAGCTCCTCGCAGAACAGCACGCGCATTGGATCCGGCCCGAGCGGCGTGAGGTCGATGCGGACCCCGGCCCGTCCCGCGAACGCCATCTCGCACACGGTCACGGCGAGACCTCCGTCGGAACGATCGTGGTAGGCGAGCACGAGGCCGTCTTCGACGAGGGACTGGAATGAATCGAAGAAACCCTTCAGGACGCCTGCGTCCGCATCCGGGGGCTCGCCCCCCGGTGCGCAGCAGACTTGGGCCAGGGCGGAGCCCCCGAGCCGGCCGCGGCCGAGACCGAGGTCGACGAGAACGAGGCGGTTGCCGGAGTCCTTCGCGAGCACCGGAGTGAGGGCGCGGCGCACGTCGGCGACCGGGGCGAACGCCGACGCGACGAGCGAGAGCGGAGCGCTCACCACCCTTTCGCGGCTCCCCTCACGCCATGCGGTCCGCATGGAGAGGCTGTCCTTGCCGACCGGGATCGGCACGCCGAGCTCCGGACAGAGCTCGAGCGCCGCGGCGCGAACGGCGTCGTGGAGGGCGGTGTCGTCGCGACCGGCATCCGCCATCCAGTTCGCCGACAGCACCGCCTCCGAGAGCGATCCGATCCCGGCCGCCGCGACATTGGTCAGGGCCTCGCCGATCGCCATGCGTGCGGATGCGGCCGGGTCGAGGACGGCGACGGGGGCGCGCTCTCCGACCGCCATCGCCTCTCCCGCGAAGCCGCAATGGTCGGCCGCGGTCACCGCGCAGTCGGCAACCGGAACCTGCCACGGCCCGACCATCTGATCCCGGGCGACGAGGCCCGAGACCGAGCGGTCGCCGATGGTGACGAGAAACGACTTGTCGGCCACGCAGGGAAGGCGAAGCACGCGTTGGAGCGCCGCCGGGACGTCGGTTCCCCCCGGCAACTCGAGCTCCATTCGCGCGGAGACGGGTCCATGGCGGGCTTCGCGCGCGAGCCTTGGCGTGCCGCCGAGGACGAGGTCGACGGGAACGTCCACGGCGGGGCCGTCGCCGCCTTCGTCCTCCAGGGTCAGGTGGGGCTCTTCGGTCACGGTGCCGATGACCGCAAACGGGCATCGTTCGCGTCGGCAGAACGACTCGATACGGGGCCGGTCGTCGGGGTCGAAGGCGATGACGTATCGTTCCTGGGCCTCGTTGCACCAGATCTCCATCGGGCTCATGCCCGGGTCCGCCGTCGGGATCGCCCGGAGCGCGAGCCGCGCTCCGAGCCCGTCGGCGTGGACGAGCTCCGGGACCGCGTTGGCGAGTCCGCCCGCTCCCACGTCGTGGATGGACCGTATCGGGTTGCGGTCAGCGAGCCGTGCGCAGGAGTCGATGACCTCCTGGGCGCGGCGCTGCATTTCCGCGTTGTCCCGCTGGACGGATCGAAAGTCGAGCTCCCGGCGGTGATGGTCGTCGCCAGCCTTCGACGAGTCGTGCCCGGCACGGTCGATCTCCTGACGATGACGTCCGCCGTCGTCCCCGATAGGTTCGTCCCCGGCGGATCCCGGCCTTCGACGACGCACATCTTCGTCGAAGGCTTCGGGCGAGCCGGCGCGGGGGGGGGAGGGGTCCTGCCCGGGGCGGGCCGGGATCGGGGCCCTTCCGGGGCCGCGGCCGGGGGGAGCGGCGGGGCCCTGCCGGGGGCGCGCCGCGATCGGGTCCATTCCGGAGCCGCTGCCGGAGGAAGCGGCTCCGCCCCCGAGGCCGATGAGCATCGCCGGGCCCCCCAGCACCCCGATCAGCATGCCGGGCCGCAGGGCGTCTTTCGCGACATGGCGCCTGCGGACCCGGCCCATTCCCCCCGCGATCATGATCGGCTTGTGGTAGCCGTACCAATCGCCGCCCCCTGCGTCTCGCGGCTGCTCGAAGGAGCGGAAGTAGCCGCCGAGGGCGGGCCGTCCGAATTCGTTGTTGAAACGCGCCGCGCCGACCGGCGCATCGAGCATGATCTCGAGCGCGGACGCGAGGTGGGGCGCCGCGCCGGGTCCGTCCGCTTCCCACGGTTGCTCGAAACCCGGAATGCGCAGGGCGGAGACGCTGAACCCGACGAGTCCGGCCCGGCTGCCCGCTCCGCGTCCGGTTGCCGCTTCATCGCGGATCTCACCGCCCGAGCCGGTTGCGGCACCCGCGAACGGAGAGACCGCGGTGGGGTGGTTGTGCGTCTCGACCTTCATGAGAAGCCCCGCGGGCTCGCGGACGTGGCGGTAGTCCCCGGTCTCGGGGTCCGGCCCGAACCAGGCCGGGCACCCGCCGTCGACCACCGCGGAGTTGTCCCGGTAGGCGGAGAGCACCCGCCCGGGGTTCACCGCATGGGTGTGCCGGATCATGTCGAAGAGGGAGAGCTCGGACGGGCGTCCGTCCACGGTCCAGGCCGCGTTGAAGATCTTGTGCCGGCAGTGCTCGGAGTTCGCTTGCGCGAACATCATGAGCTCGGCATCGGTGGGAGCGCGGCGAAGCGCGGCGAAGCGCTCGCACAGCCATTGGACCTCGTCATCGTTGAGTGCAAGTCCGAGTCGCCGGTCGGCGTCGCGGAGGGTGAGCTCCGGATCGCTTCGCAAGGAGATCCGCACGAGCGGCCTCGCCCGGGTATCGCCGAACATCCCCGCAGGAGCCGCGAGCTCCTCGAGGGCTTCCAGGCGAGGTGCGTTCGGGGCCGCATCCGCAACCGGAAGGAGCCGCTCGGTCATGCGGTCGTACAGCGGCTCGAGCGCCGAAGCGGCGACGCCGGGTGAACCGGATACCAGCCAGAGCGTACCGCGCTCCACCCTCCGGACACGTGCGAAGCCACAGTTTCCGGCGATGTCCGTCGCCTTGCTCGACCACCCCGAGATGGTCCCTTCGCGAGGAATGACCAGTACGCGAAGAGCATCGGCAGGATCCGGCGGAGCCCGGGCCCCCGAATGCGGCGCCGTCCGGATCGATGGGTCGAGCAGCCGTCCGAGCGCGGACAGCTCATCGTCGTCGAGCGGCACGGCCGCATCGACGAAATATGCCGACCATGCGAAGAGCTCCGTGATCGCGGGGTGTTTCCGCCGCAGCGCGACGAGCGTCTTTGCGAGTCGGAATTCCGGGAGCGCGGCAGCTCCCGGGAGGTAGTGCACGGTCATCGAGAAACGTGCCGCGGCGGGCGCGAGGGGAGGGGTGCGGCACCGGCCGGGCAGTCGTGCCCGCAGCGCGCAACGCCCGTCATCATCGGTTCAACCGGGAGGTCCGACCTTGCCGGTCGGGGTCGTCCGGCTCGTCAGAAACGATACTTGATTCCGAGTGACACGACCGGATACCACTCGAACCTCCCGTACGTTCCGGACAGCCGGTTCTGGCTGTTCGCGAACGAAGCGGTGTCGCACTCGGCAAGGGATGATCCGGGGTCCAGACAGGCAATGTCGCGAAGCGAATATTCCCTGTTCCCGGGCAGGAACGCTCCGACATCCAGGTTCACGTCCAGCCCACCGTCGTTGGTTCGCCATCCGAGTCCGAAGTAGGGAACGGCCTCGAGACCTCCGGTGAGGGAGATGCGTTCCTCGGAATCGAAGCGGAACTCCGGGAACAGCGGCCCCGGCCGGAGACTGCCGGGCTCGTCCGGTCCGAGCGAGTCGAAGTACATGGCGAAGTTGAGACGAAAGCCGTTGCGGAACGGCCGCCACTCGCCGCCGAGTCCGAGCCCCTGCAGACCCGCCGTGCTGGTCTGCACCCACAATTCGCCCGTTGTGCCGCGGATATCGGGGAAGAAAGAGGGTGTGGTCTCGTCGAAGAGATGCTCGGAATGGAATCGGATGCCGAGGGTGCCGATCCAGGGCCGGAACACGGCCCCGCTCCGCGCCTCGGGCGACGACTGTTCCGCATGAGCCGCACCGGCCACGCCGCCCGATACGGCGACGACGGCCAGCAAGGATGAAATGATGCGGTTGTGAAGCTTCATGCCTGTTCCACATGTTCCCGACGCGGCCTTGCGGGCAGGATTCCGGTCCGAGGGGACGGATCGTATCGAGAAATCCGCTCGGTCGTCCACCCTGTTCTTCCCGGGAACTCCCCTACCAAAAGCTTACCGTAATTAGCCGGGATCGAGCTTTCTCCTGTCAAGGTCATTTTTGAAAAGATGAATATAATATATTGATATAGTAAATCATAATCAGGTCAGCTCGTCAAGAAGTTCATCTGCACCCAAATCGGGATATTGGTCGCGTGCGAGCGATTTCCCTCCGTACGGGACGCCTGCGGCGGCATCTCGACCGCTGATCGAAGGCGATCCCGTCCTCGAGAACGCGGCTGCCTTCGTGCCGGACTCGGGTATTCCGGGACGGCTCGGCGAAGCCGGCCATCGTGTCCCGGGCCATGGAACATCGAGCGGATGGGGCTCGTCGCCTTCGCATCCTGCGGCCTCCCCGCCTCGACGAGTCGGTCCGTTCGAGGGAGCCCGGACAACCGATCACCGATTGACATGCGGTTCCGGAGGCATCATAAAGAGAACCTGAAAAGAACCAAAGAGAACGGAGCAGGGGGTCGCAACACCGGCATGAAGCGGACAAGGGAAGAATTGCGACGCCTGATCGGAGCCTTCGAGGGGAGCCGGGAACGGGCTCGGGCCAGCGTTGACGAAGGGGTAATCGACGGTTGGCTCGGAGGTGGACTGGTCCGAGGGCGGGTGCATGCGGTGGCCGGATCGGCCGCCACCGCGTTCGCTGCGGTGGTCTGTTCGCGTCTGCGCGGCCCGGTCTTGTGGTGCACGGCCGGGCACATGGCCTTTCCTCCCCTCTATCCCCCCGGGCTTGCCGATCTCGGCCTCGATCCGTACCGGATGGTGATGGTTCGGGCGGGTGACGAGGCAGCGGCACTCGGGGCGGCGGAGGCAGGACTTCGCGAGCCCGGAGTCGGTGCGGTGGTGGTCGAGGCGGCCGCGGGTCCGTCCTCCGTGCGCGGTCGCCGGCTGCAGCTCGCGGCCGAGGCCGGGGAAGGGCTGGGGCTCGTGCTCCTTGCGGGCGCGGGCGAGATGGGTTGGGCGGAGAGCGGCTGGGAAGCGATCCCCGCGCCGCGCCACCGGGGAGCGCTCCGGTGGCGGTGGACGCTCCGGCGGGTGCGCCGGACGAGGCCGCATGCATGGCTGGTGGAGCGGGACGATGCGACGGGTGCTTTGCGTGTGGTTTCCCCGGCTGGCGACGGAGTGCCTGGCCCCGTCGGTTCGGGGAGGCGGCCGGACGGCGGCGGTGGCGACGGTCGTGAGCGGCGGAACGAAGGTGGAGGCCGTGTCGGAGGCGGCCGAGGCCGCGGGGGTGAGGCCCGGCATGGGGTGGGGCGACGCCCGCGCGCGGTGTCCGTCCCTGCTGGCGAATCCGCCGGATCGCGAGCGTGAAGCGCGGGCCATGAAGGCGGCGGCGCGGTTCGCCGAGCGATACGGACCCTGGGTGGTCCGGGGAATGGACGAGATCCTGGTCGATGTGACGGGGACCGCCCACCTCTTCGGTGGCGAGCCGGCCATGCTGGAAGACTGCCGGCACGTTCTCGCCACCCGCGGATGGTCGATACGGGCGGCGGTGGCGGGTGGACCCCGCGCGGCCCGGGGGCTCGCCCGTTTCGCGGAGACGAGCCTCACCGTGGGCTCGCCGGAGGAGGTGAGAAAGCTTCCGGTAGAGGCTCTCCACCTCGACCCCGGAACCGCGGCGAAGCTGCGCCGGGTCGGGCTGCGGCACGTCGGCGACCTCGCGGGCCGATCCCGACCGGCCATCGCCGAGCGTTTCGGCGAGCGGTTGGTGCGGCGTCTCGATCGGCTGCTCGGGGAGAAGACGGCCGGCTCCGAGCCGCTCGGGGCGTGTCCTCCTCGACCGGAGCTTCGAGCGAGCTGGGAGGACGTGGAGCCGCTGCGGGCTCCCCCTTCGGTCGAAGCGGTGTGCGCCCGGCTGCTGGAGAGGCTCTGTTCCCGGCTCCGCCGGGGAGATCTCGGAGCCCGGAAGATGGTCCTGGTGCTCGAGTTCGACGGGCCGGGGGCGGAACCGCGGCGGATCGAGGTGCGGGCGGGCCGGGGGCTGCGTGCCGCCGGACGTTGGCTCGCCCTCTTTCGCGAGCGTCCCGAAGCCTTCGATCCGGGAAGCGGAGTGGTCCGCCTGGAGCTCGCGGCGGCGGCGGTGGAGCCCTTCGATCCCGTGGCCGATTCCGAACCGCAGGAATTGTGGGAACGTCTCGCGGCCCGTTTCGGGCCCCGCAACGTGGTGCGGTTTCAACCCGTTTCCCGATACCGGCCGGAGACGGCGTTCGAAGTCGAGCCGGTGCTGGCCCGGAAGTCTCGTCGATTTCCGGCTGCGGACGCCAATGCTCTCGCAGAGGCGCGAAAGTCGCCGATTTTCGCGCCTTCGCCGCATCCTGGCGCCCTCGCGACGGAAGTTGGCGAGATCTCCGGGCTGACGCGCACCTCGCGCCGTGTTCCCGCCCCGGGCGCCGCACCGGAGCACCGCTCCGCCGCGTCCGTTTCGGGCTCGGAGGCGACGGCTCCCGAGCGCCTCGGTGCAGGGCCGGCGCTGTCCTCGGGTCCTTCCGGTCTCCGAAGCGGGGTGAGCGGGCGCGGGTCGCTGCCGCGAGGCATCGATATTCTCGGACCGGAGGCAGGCGAGGGGGCCGGGGGGGGCAGGCGGGGGAGGGGCGGGTCCCGCCCAACCCTCCCCCCCCCCCCGCCATTCTTCGCCGGAAAGGCGGCCGTCCGGTCCGCCTGCGCCGCGTCCGCGGCCCCGAGCGGGTCGTTCTCGAATGGTGGTGCGACGGGAATGACGGGAGCGAGGACCGGGGCGGGAACGAAGCCTCTCCCGCGGGGCGCGACTACTGGCAGGTCGAGACCGAAGAGGGGGTGCGCTTGTGGATTTACCGGGAGCTGCATCCCGGCGAAGCGGCGCGCTGGTTCCTGCACGGGCTCTTCCCTTGAGACGGCCCGCGGATGGCGTGTCCCCCGCTCCCCGCCCCCGCACCGTTTCCCGGGCCGGCGGCTCCGGCGGGGGCGTCGCCCGCTACGTGGAGCTCGAGGCGATCTCGAACTACTCCTTCCTGCGGGGCGCCTCCCATCCCGAGGAGCTCGTCCGGCAGGCCGCGGAGCTCGGCCTGGAGGCGCTCGGAGTCGCCGACCACGACTCGCTCGCCGGGGCGGTGCGGGTCCATGCGGCGGCGCGCGCGGCGGGGGTGAGATCGATTGTCGGGGCCCGGCTCGATCTCGTGGACGCGCCGGCCGTGCTCGCCTATCCGCGCGATCGGTCCGCCTACGGCCGGCTGTCCCGACTCCTGACCAGGGGGAAGGAGGGCAAGGCGCGGGCGGGGAGAAGAAGCGGGAGCCGGAATCGGCCGTCCGGCCGGACCCGGGACGAGCCCGGGAGCGGGGACGAGGCCGCGGGGGGGGGGGGGGGAGGGGCGGGGGGGGGGGAAGGGGGGCGGGGGGGGGGAAGGGGAAGGGTCCGGAAGCCGGGGGGCCGCGCGCGTATTTCACCGATCTCCTGCCGCGGATGCCGGTTCTCTCGCGACGAACATCGGCGAAACATGCGCGCCGGGTGCCGGCGACCTCCTCGCGGCGGCGCAGGGGATGGTGCTCATCGTGCTGCCGCCGGCCCTCCCGGAAGCGGACTTCGTCCGGACCCTCGCCTCGTGGCGGGCGGCCTTCCCCGGACAGGTGTGGCTCGCGCTTCGCCGTTTGCTCACCTCGCCACCGAACGGCGGCCCGGAAGAACGGGTGACGCGCGCCGCCCGGGCGGCCGGGGTGCCGCTCGTCGCGACCAACGCGGTCCTCATGCACGAGCCGGGCCGGCGTCCCGTCGCCGATGTGCTCGCCTGTCTTCGCGCCGGACGGTGCATCGACGAGATGGGTCTCGACCTTCTCAAGAATGCCGAGCGCCGGCTCAAGTCCGCGGCCGAGATGACCCGTCTCTTCCGGGACCGCCCCGAGGCGATCCGGGCGACCCTGGACATTGCGGGGGAGATCGGCTTCTCCCTCGACCAGCTCCGCCTCGACTACCCGGACGAGACGGGCCCGGACGGACGCCCCGCCATGGCGAGGCTCGAGCGGGCGGTGCACGAGGGGGCGGCCGAGCGATACGGATCCCGGGTCCCCGCCCGGGTAGAGGCCCAGGTCGAGCGCGAGCTCGGGGTCATCGCCCGGCTCGGCTACGCCCCCTACTTCCTCACCGTGCACGACCTCGTCCGCTTCGCGCGCTCGCGCGGGATCCTCGCCCAGGGACGGGGGTCGGCCGCCAACTCCGCGGTGTGCTACGTGCTCGGGATCACCGCCGTCGACCCGGCCCGGAGCGATCTCCTCTTCGAGCGCTTCGTTTCGGAGGAGCGGGGCGAGCCGCCGGACATCGACGTCGACTTCGAGCACGAGCGCCGGGAGGAGGTGATCCAGCACGTGTACGAGCGGTGGGGCCGGCACCGCGCCGCGCTCACCGCGACGGTGATCCACTTCCGGGCCCGGCTCGCGCTCCGCGAGGCGGGCAAGGCGCTCGGGCTCTCCGAGGAGGGGACCTCCGTGCTGGCCGCCCCCCCGGGCGGCGAGGGGCCGCGCCACGAGCGGGCGCTCGGCCCCGCGGAGGAGGTCCCCTCCGTGCGGGCCCCCCACGCGGGCGGCGAGGTGCCGGGCGACGAGGCGGTGCGAGCCCTCGGTCTCGATCCGCGAGCCCCCCGGCTGCGGCACGCCCTCGCCGTGGCCCGGACCCTCGTCGGGTTTCCACGCCACCTCTCCCAGCACCCCGGGGGGTTCGTCATCGGGCAGGGACGGCTCGACGAGGTGGTCCCCATCGGACCCGCCGCGATGCCCGGGCGCACCGTGATCGAGTGGGACAAGGACGACCTCGAGGCGCTCGGGATCCTCAAGGTGGACGTGCTCGGCCTCGGCATGCTGAGCTGCCTTCGCAAGGGCTTCGAGCTCCTCGCCACCCACCATGGCCGCCGGCTCGATCTCGCCGGCGTCCCCCCCGAGGACCCGGCCGTCTACGCCATGCTCCGCCGGGCCGATTCGCTGGGGGTCTTCCAGGTGGAGAGCCGGGCGCAGATGAGCTTCCTCCCCCGCATGAAGCCCCGCACCTTCTACGACCTCGTGATCGAGGTGGCGATCGTGCGACCGGGTCCCATCCAGGGGGGGATGGTCCATCCTTACCTTCGCCGGCGCGACGGCCGGGAGGAGGTCCGCTATCCGCTGCCGGAGCTCGAGCCGATCCTCGGCAAGACCCTGGGGGTGCCCATCTTCCAGGAGCAGGCGATGCGGATCGCCATCGTCGGAGCGGGGTTCACGCCGGCGGAGGCGGACGGGCTGCGCCGGGCGATGGCGACCTTCCGGCGGGTCGGCACCCTCCCGCGGTTCCGTCGCCGTTTCCTCGGGCGGCTGGTGGAGCGGGGCTGCGCCCCGGAGTTCGCCGAGCAGTGCTGGCGCCAGATCGAGGGGTTCGGGGAGTACGGCTTTCCCGAGAGCCACGCGGCGAGCTTCGCGATCCTGGTGTATGCCTCGGCCTGGCTCAAGTGCCGTTACCCGGACGTGTTCGCCTGCGCGCTGCTCAACAGCCAGCCGATGGGCTTCTACGCCCCGGCCCAGATCGTGCGCGATGCGCGCGAGCACGGGGTGGAGGTGCGCCCGGTCGACGTCAACGCGAGCGAATGGGACTGCACCCTGGAGCCGGTTGCCGGTGGGGGCGGGTACGCGCTTCGCCTCGGCTTCCGGCTGGTGAAGGGGCTCGGCGAGGAGCCCGCCCGGCGGCTGGTCGCGGCGCGCGCCAACGGCTACCGCGAGCCGGACGACGTTTCCCGCCGGGCCGGTCTCGGGGAGCGGGCGACGGCCG
>MKWU01003940.1_pt1 | contig 18432 bp, 16 predicted proteins | sample 809101 | NCBI WGS metagenome assembly MKWU01 (sample SAMN05860141, study PRJNA318959) | sponge metagenome | host: Aplysina aerophoba | place: Slovenia: Piran, Adriatic Sea, Gulf of Piran | collected 2013-05-07
ACTGTATGCGTTTCATGCCGCGCTTGCGCGCGTCGGCATGGCGCCGTACCCCGGTCACGCCCCCGGAGGCGTCGATGTTCATGCCGAATGAAATGATGTACTCGCAGCGTGGCGTATCGGGCAGGATGGTAAAGGCCCGGTGCCAGAGTTCGCCGAACATGTGCTCGGTGTGGTAACACTTGACCGTGCCGCCGGCGCCCAGGCTCTGGTCGAACGGACCCCAGGCGAACAGCAGGGCCGGAAAACTGCCCATGTACTTGAACGGGGTGGCCGCGCCGCCGGTGGTGAAGGCCAGGCGCGGGTTGCCGTTCTCGTCCATGACGCCTTTGGCCCGGGTCGCGTTCATCTTGTCCGCGACGATGTCCAGGGCTTCGTCCCAGCTTATCTCCACCCAGCCCGGCTCTTCGTGGCGGCCTTTCTTCGGGTTGGTGCGTTTCATGGGCCGTTTGATGCGGTCGGGATTATACAGTTTCTGCACCAGTCCGAAGGGCTTGACACAGACCTTGCCGTCGGCGGGGTGTTCCCCTTTCAGGTCGAAATTGGGTTCTATTTTTGTGGCGACGCCGTCAACGGTCTCGACGGTGAGTAAATCAGGACCGTTAACGCACTGGTAGCAATAGGTGGAAACCCGTTTTACTTCAGGTTCAACTTTGGCATGCATCCGTAGTTCCCCCTTCTATATTCACATGGATGAACAGGATAAACAGGATAGAAGATTCTGGTTCAGGTTACGCCGCGCGGTTGTGGGTGATGGCCTCGCGCAACCCATCCAGCAGCCCTTCCAGGTGCGCCATGCGTTCGCGCAAATCAGCCATTTGTTCTCGCAGGGTAGCTATGTCACGCCGCATCTCTCGTTGTGCCGCGTAATTCTGTACAGCCAGCATAACACCAACTGTAATGATACCGATTAATTCAGGGGTCATATTTTGTTTCCTACAATATCAGGTTTTCCATAGAACTTACTACACTCAGTCTAGCAGGTTTGACCCTCGTATTCAATCCGCAGTCATCGTCAGGCATCGACCACAGCCGTTGCAGTAATCTCGATCAGAAACTCCGGCATGGCCAGGGCATCTATGCCCAGCAAGGTATTGGCCGGCAGGTGGTCCGGGTCGAAATAGCGGCTCATGGCCGCGCCGATGGGCGGTATTTTATCCGGGTTGTAGTCCACCACGTAAACATCCAGGCGCACTACGTCTTTCATGGTGGCGCCCGCCGCGGCCAGGGTGGATTTTATGTTTTCCAGGGCCTGGGCCGTCTGCGCTTCCAGGTCGTCCCCGCCTACCAGGTTCATGTCCTTGTCCCAGGCAGTCTGCCCGGCGCAATGGATGATCTTTGTCCCCGTGGAGACGACAACCTGGGAAAAACCGAATTGAGCGGAAGGCCAGACGTCGTCGGGTTGGATATGCTGATTTGCCATGTGTCACCTTTATAGTTGTGCAATTGCAACGCTGTTGCGGAAATTGTTGCCATCAGACATTTATCATAGTATATTTATGAGTCGTTTACATGTAAGCCTTTTTATTGTATAAGACACAAAAGTCAATACAATTTCAATATAATTTCCAAGTTTAAACGGATAGTAGGGGAGAACCATGCTTCAAACTACAGTTAACCGTTCGGCCAAGCTGCTGAAACTCTCTCTGATCGCATTTCTGCTAAGCCCGGTCACACTGGTATTTGCACAGGGTAGCGCCCTTGAGGAAGTGATCGTTACCGCGCAGAAACGTGAGCAGTCCATCCAGGACGTAGGCATTGCCATTACCGCGTTTTCCGGCGAGCAACTGGATGCCCTGGGCATTACTGACAGCACAGCCATTGCTGAGTTCACCCCTGGCGTGCACATTTCCGGCAACAACGCCGGTTACACACAGCAGTACACTATCCGCGGCGCCACCCAAAATGACTTCAACGACCTGGCGGAGGCGCCCAATGCGGTCTATGTGGATGAAGCCTACCAGGCAGCAGGCCAGGCCCAGTTGTTCTCCCAGTTCGATATGGAGCGGGTGGAAATACTGAAAGGCCCCCAGGGCACGTTGTTCGGTCGTAACGCAACCGGCGGACTGGTGCACTACGTCACCAAGAAGCCTACGGACGAGTTTGAAGGCTACGGCGATATCCAATACGGCCGCTATGATACAGTGCGTTTTGAAGGCGCGGTCAGTGGCGCCCTGACTGAGGGTATCAAGGCCCGGATTTCCGGATTTTATCGCAGCCATGACCCGATCCTGAAGAATGTTTTTACTCCTGATGATCTGCCGGAGACCCCGGCTTTCCTGGCAAGTCAGGGACGCGGCCCTCTCAATGGTTCACTGGATGGCCAGGCCGATTTGTGGTCTGAGGATTCCCATGCAATCCGCAGCCAGGTAGTGCTTGAACCCAGCGATACAGTCCAGATAGAGATCAAGGGCCAATATGCCAAGCGCGTTACTTCATCCGGCCCCTACCAGAACGTCGCCACGATCAGCGAAGTCGATGCCAAAGGCCGAGTGGTCAACACCTTGTACTCCAATGAGCAGACCAATCCCCAATCCTGTGAACAACTGGTGGTTGGTACGACTGATTGTTATGGCAATCCATTCTTTGCAGGCTCACCGCTCGACCTGGACTTTGATCCGTTTCGTCCGGCTCCGGATACGGATTTTTTTGGATATAAGGATCGTGATGGTATCGAAGGACTGACTACTTCCACCGACCATGCCCTGTCCGACTATGATACCTATGAGATCTGGAGTGTTACCGGCAAAGTGAGTATTGACTTGAATTTTGCCACCCTGGTTGCCGTGCTCAACTACTCGGACCAGGATAAGGATACTTCACTGGACGTTGATGCAGGGGCGGGGCCACAGTTGATCGTGACCGGCGATTCGGTCATCGACTGGTATACCCAGGAACTGCGGCTTGAAGGCGAGGAGGACCGTTACCGCTGGATATTCGGCACCTATCTCATGAGTATCGACGGCGAGTTCTCCCAGAACCTGTCGGACACAATCGGCGGCATCAATGTCTTCGGCGCGAGTCCACCGCCTAACGGCGCTGGAGTCGCACATTTGTATCTGGATGGTTCATTCGATGCGTTTCTGAAGACTAAATCCTTCTCCCTGTTCGGCCAGGTGGATTATGATCTGACCGACAGGTTGATGTTCTCCCTGGGTGCTCGCGGCATCTGGGAGAAAAAGGATTACGAATTTTACAGTAATCTTTTCATCAATACCCGTGATGCAACAGTGGAAGGTCTCAGGAGCGGAGATACGCCGGTGGCTCCATTTTTTCCAAACCACGAAGAAACGACGGATGATTTTCTCTGGTCGGGCAGGGTCGGGTTGCAGTATGCCCATAACGACGACCTGATGCTCTATGCCAACTTTAACCGCGGTGTGAAGGCAGGCAGTTGCAATTCGCCGTTGCTGACGTTCCTGACCCCGGCAGAATACTGTTATGACGAGGAGATATTGCTGGCCTATGAGGTAGGCTTCAAATCCACCTTGATGGACGGCAGAGCCCGAGTAAACGGTTCGTTTTACTATTATGATTATTCCGATTACCAGGTATTCCAGTTTATCGGTACTTCCGGCGCCGTGTACAACTCCGATGCTGAATACTACGGCGGCGAGGTAGAGATCTACGCCAACCCCATCGACAACCTGGACCTGATCTTAGGTATCGGCTACATCGATCCGACCGTGAAAGACGTAGGTATTGCCGCTTCATTTGAACCGGACGGCAGTATCAGCCGGGTAATCCGTGACGTGGAACCGTCATTCACTCCGGAGGTGCAGTTCAATGCCCTGGGCCGCTACACCTGGCCTTTGACAGTAGGCGGCAGTGTGGCGCTGCAGGTGGACGGCAACTATGCTTCGTCCGCGTTCCACAACATCAATAATTTCGATACCCACTACATGCCCAGCTACTGGCGCGGCAACGCCAGCCTGTCCTGGTACAGCGCCGACGAGCGCATTGAGGTAACCGGATTTATCGATAACTTCTCCGATACTCGCAACGTGAATATCGGATTCGAACTGGCTGCAGTCTGCGGTTGTGACGAGCAGTCCGTCGGCTTTCCTCGTACCTACGGCATCAAGCTGAGGTACAATTATTTCTAGCAGGAACAGGGGACAGATTTAAATCTGTCCCCCGGCGTTTATAAAAAAACCGGGGTCATCCCCGGTTTTTGTTTTTAAAGGTGACACGCCGCAAAAGCAGTGGCAGGAAAAAAAGGAAAATTGCAATCGGATGTTATGGTTCCTATAATCTGTAGATAGTCTTCATTAGTATTAGCAAATACGACCAATCACAAGACTGCTCACGGGCTGGGGGGCTGAGTAATGAGCGACAGACTGCTTTCCGTTTCAACGGTTTTTTCCCTGTTTCTGTTTCTGACTGGTTTCAATACACCCGTACTGGCGCAGGGCGGTATCCTGGAAGAAGTGATCGTCACCGCGCAGAAACGCGAGGAGTCCATCCAGGACGTCGGTATTGCCATTACCGCGTTTTCCGGCGCACAACTGGATGCGTTCGGTTTTACCAACAGTACCGAGTTGACGGCGTTTACGCCGGGCGCTCACATGTCCGGCAACAGCGCCGGCCATACCCAGCAGTTTACCATCCGGGGCGCGACCCAGAACGATTTCAACGACCTGGCCGAAGCGCCTAACGCGGTCTATATCGATGAAGGTTACCAGGCCGCGGGCCAGGCGCAACTGTTTGCCAGTTTCGATATGGATCGTGTGGAAATCCTGAAAGGACCGCAGGGCACCTTGTTCGGGCGTAACGCAACCGGCGGCCTGGTGCATTACATCACCAGGAAACCGACCGAGGAGACCGAGGCCTATGGCGATATGGTCTACGGCAAATATGACCAGGTGCGGTTTGAGGGCGCGGTAAGCGGCGCTTTATCAGAAAACATCAAGGCGAGAGTATCCGGTTTTTACCGGCGCCATGATCCCATCCTGAAGAATATCTTCACGCCGGAGGATCTCCCGCCCACGCCGTTATACCTGGCTGTCCCGTTTACGCCTAACGGGGGGCCGCCCCGCGGTCCCCTGAACGGTTCGCTCAGCGGCCAGGATGATCTCTGGACCGACGACCAGTATTCGATTCGCGGGCAGGTCCTGATTGAACCCAACGAAGACCTGGAGATCCTGCTCAAGGGTCAATATGCCAAGTCCACACTGGCTTCCGGCCCGTACCAGAACGGGCCGACAATCGGTGAATATGACGACCAGCACCGGCGCGTCAATTCCCTGTTGTCCAACCACAGGACCAACCCCAATTCCTGCGAAGCCCTGATCGTCGGAACCAAGCAGTGTCTGCCGGGCGGTGAAGTCTTTGACTTTGATCTTGATGACTACCGGCCGGCTCCCGATACGGACCTGTTCGGCTATCGTGACGTGGATGGCGGTGAGGGCCTGACTACCTCTACCGACCATACCGTGGCCGATTTTGATACGACCGAAACCTACGGCTTTACGGGCAAGCTGACCTGGGACATGGACTGGGCAACCCTGGTGCTGGTCAGCAACTATGCGGACCAGGAGAAAATACGCACCCTGGACGTGAACTCCGGTCCGGCGCCGCAATTTGTCGTGACCAGCGATTCCGTGGTCGACTGGGTTACCCAGGAAGTACGCCTGGAAGGGGAGACCGACCGGATGCGCTGGATAGCCGGGTTCTATTACCTGAACATCGATGGCGAATTCAGCCAGAACCTGGGCGATACCGTTGGCGGCATTAACGTTTTCGGCGCCAGCCCGCCGCCGAACGGCGCCGGCGTCAGTAACCTGTTCCTGGAAGGTTCGCTGGATGCGTTCCTGAAAACGCAGTCCTACTCCCTCTTCGGCCAGGTCGACTATGATCTCACCGAACGACTGGAGTTGAATGTAGGCTGGCGCGGCATCATCGAGGAAAAGGATTACGAGTTCTACAGCAACCTGTTCATCAACACCGACGACCGGTGGACGGAAAGCCTGCGCCGCGGCGGTACGCCAATCGCATCGCTGCTGCCGGATCATATCGAAGACACGTCTGACTTCCTCTGGTCCGGCAAGGTGCAGTTGAACTACTCCCACAGTAATAACCTGTTGCTGTACGCCGGTGTCAACCGGGGTGTGAAAGCCGGGAGTTGTAACGCACCGGTGCTTACCTTCCTGACACCGGAACAATACTGCTTTGATGAAGAGGTATTGCTGGCCTATGAGATAGGGCTGAAGTCAACGATTTGGGACGGGAAGGCCCGTATTAATGCTGCCGCTTACTACTATGATTATTCCGATTACCAGGCCTTCCAGTTCGTCGGCACCTCCGGCGCGGTATTCAATGCCGACAGTGAATCCCTGGGGTTTGAGGTGGAGATAGTCACCAACCCGGTCGATAACCTGGACCTGTTGTTCGGCATTGCCTATATCGATCCCAAGGTGAAAGACCTGTCCATTGCGCCGGGCGTTTTACGCGATGTCGAACCGTCCTTCACCCCGGAGGTACAGTTCAACGCGCTGGGCCGCTATACCTGGCCGGACTCAATCCTGGGTGGTTCGCTGGCCCTGCAGGTGGACGGCAACTATGCATCCAGCGCGTTTCACAACATCAACAACTTTGACGCCGACAGAATGCCCGATTACTGGCTGGGCAACGCCAGCTTGACCTGGATCAGCGCAGACGAGCATTGGGAAGTGGGCGGGTTCATCGATAACTTCTCCGATACCCGCAACATGAACATCGGTTTCTCGCTTCCCTTCGTCTGCGGCTGCGACGAGCAATCTTACGGTTATCCGCGCATGTACGGCGCCAGGGTGCGCTACAACCATTTCTAAAAATCAGTGAGTCTGAACCCATTGATTTAAATACCGGGGTCATCCCCGGTTTTCGAATGGGTCCAACACGTCCACGCCGAGTTGGGTGAAATCGTTGACGTTGCGGGTTACGACCGTCAGCCGGTGAAGCACGGCTATCGCCGCGATCATGGCGTCTTCCATCAATGTATCTGACCGGCGGTGTTTGAGCCGTGCCCATACTCGAAAGGCAGCCGCATCCATGGGCAATATGTTATAGGAAGTGAGCACCCTGCCAAGCCAGTCTTCCAGTTCTGCCGCCTTTGCGGAATCCGGTTCACGCGTCAACTCGATACCTGCCTGGATCTCTCCAACAGTTACCGCGGAGAGGTAAAGCTGTTCGGGGGCTGCATCGGCGATCCAGTTCAGGACGCCTTTATGTGGTCTGGGACGACGCAGTTCCGAAACGACGTTGGTGTCGAGAAGATACACCTGTTTACTCGAAGCGCGGCGATGTGCGGTGCCGGCGTTTCTCACGCGGCGGCGTCAAGGCATCGGTCCTGGCTTCGGGTGCAAGCAGCAGTTCCTTGAGGTCCGGCCTGGACAATTGCTCCAATCGGCGCCACTGCTCGATCGGGACCAGCACCGCCGCCTCCACGCCGCGTTTGGTTACGATTTGCGGCCCTTCGGCCAGGCTCGTCTCCAGGAGCTCGCTGAACCTTGCCTTCGCGTCCTGTACTTGCCATGTGTTGTTCATATTTCCTCTGAAATGTTTTAGCTTATCCTGACTAGACATATAACTAGTCCATATCAAAAAGTCAAGTTATATCAAAACGGGTCAACAGAAATCACCGTCAAATCAAAGGGGTAAATCAACATTGAATTTGATTTATCCAACCGCGTCTGTTATCTTCAGACGACATCAAACACGTAAAAGGAGACCGCCCTCATGGACAATCAACTGCCTCAAGAACCTGCCACCCCCGAAGAGATCTGGGCCATTCTGCGAGAGGTATCCAGGACCCAGAAAGAAACCGCTCTGCACATGAAGGAGACCGACCGGCAGATGAAGGAAACCGACCGCCGGTTGAAGAAGACGGAGGCGCTGTTTAACAGTCAATGGGGCAGGCTGGTAGAGAGTCTGGTGGAAGGCGACCTGGTCGCCTTGTTGCAGGGATACGGGATTGACGTGGAGTCGATGTCCCCCCGAGTCAAGGGACGCCGTAATGGCGAGCACTATGAATATGACATTCTGGCCGTTAACGGTGAGGAAGTGGTCGTGGTGGAAGTGAAGACCACCTTGCGGTCTGAGGATGTGACACATTTTCTGGGCAAGTTAGCCAAATTCACGGTACATCAACCGGTGTATAAGGGGAAGAAGATTTTCGGCGCCGTGGCATACCTGACGGTGGATCATGACGTGGAGTTGTATGCGGAGCGGCAGGGTTTGTTTGTCATCCGGGCTACGGGCAGCAGCGCCAGCATTATCAACCAGGCAGATTTCCAGCCTCGGGCGTTCCACTGATTGACCGGTTTTCAGATTATCCTGTTTTACGACAATGCCTTGGTCAATGCGCCATGCAGGTCGTCCCTGAGGTCAGCCACGTCCTCGTGGCCGATGGACAGGCGGAGCAGGCCGGGTTCGATGCCGCTCCGGGCTTTCTCTTCATCCGTCAGCCGGTTGTGGGTGGTGGTGGCCGGATGGGTAATGGTGCTCTTGCTGTCGCCGAGATTCGCGGTGATGGAGAACAGTTCGGTGTTGTCGATAAGCCGCCATGCCGTTTCTTTCCCGCCGTTGACGACGAAGCTGACGATGCCGCCGAAGTCCTTCTGCTGGCGCTGTGCCAGTTCGTGTTGCGGATGATCGGCAAGCCCCGGATAGTAAACCTTTTCTATTCCAGGCAGGCCTCGTAACCACTCGGCGATCTGCGCAGCGTTGCGGCTGTGGGCCTGCATTCTCAGGCTCAGGGTTTCGAGCCCTTTCAGGAACACCCAGGCATTGAACGGGCTCATGGAGGGGCCGCCGTACTTGAGGACAGGGTACACGTTCTCTCCCAGCAATTCGTCGCTGCCCAGTACGGCGCCGCCGACGCAGCGTCCCTGGCCGTCCAGGTATTTCGTCGCGGAATGGATAACGATGTCGGCCCCGTGCCGGAAAGGTTGCTGCAGGACGGGCGTACAGAAACAGTTGTCCACCACCAGCAAACAGCCGTGGCGCCGGGCCATGTCGGCCAGACGTTGAATATCGGCAATTTCCGTCAAGGGATTGGAGGGGGTTTCGAGGTATAACAGCCGCGTCTTTGCGGTAATTGCGGCCTCCCAGGCGCCGTAGTCACTGAGCCCGACATAACTGGTCGCGATATCGAATTTACTGAGGATTTTATTGAACAGGTTCACTGTCGTACCGAACACACTGTGGGAAGAGACGATATGATCGCCTGCTTGCAACAGGCCCAGGCACGTGCTCAGTATGGCGCCCATTCCGGAAGAAGTTGCAATACACCGCTCAGCGCCTTCCATCGCAGCCAGCCGCTCCTCGAAGATGCGCACCGTGGAATTGGTGAACCTGGAATAGATATTGCCCGGTTCTTCCTCGGCAAACCTGGCCGCGGCCTGGGCCGCGTCCCTGAATACGTAACTGGACGTCAGGAACAGCGGTTCACTGTGTTCGCCTTCCCCGGTAGGTTGCCGGCCGGCGCGCACTGCCAGGGTGTTCACCCCGTACCGATCAGGATCGATTTTAGCCATGTTACCTCCTCGACCCGTCTGTTTCCGGCAGTTCCACCGGAGAAAAACAGGTCTGACAGTTGAAACAGCAAGAGACCACCTGTCGAAAGTACATGGCTGAGTGCGAGTTTTACTGGCGGAAGGCGCAAAAAAACCCGCATTCAGCTTGGACGCTAAAGCAGGTTGGTTCTCTTTAGCCGTATTTATAATGCGCCCGCAAGCTGAATATCAAATCGGCGCACAACTCAGAGCAACGATATTACAATTACTGGTCCGTGTCAAACATTTTGGGCGAGGAGATAATCTCCGTATTGTTCCCGCAGAGTCAGTTTACTGACTTTTCCCGTGGCCGTGTGAGGTAATTCCTCAACGAATATCACTGCATCGGGTTTCCACCAGCGCGCAACTTTACCGTCAAACCAGGCCAGCAGGTCTTCTCTGGACACGGTTTGATCGGGCTTTTTAACGGCTATCAGCAAGGGCCGTTCGGTCCACTTCTCATGTGCGGCGCTGATCACGGCGGCGTCGGGCATGGCGGGGTGGGTCATGGCGCAGTTCTCAAGCTCTATGGAACTGATCCACCCCCCGCCGGACTTGATCAGGTCCTTGGACCTGTCGGTGACCTGGATGGTACCGTCAGGGTCTATGGTTGCAACGTCCCCGGTCGTGAACCAGCCGTTTGCGTCAACACCGGATTCCGCTTCCGTTGCCCCGAAATAACTCTCGCATACAGTCAGGCCTTTCACCTTCAGGTGTCCGGCCGCGACGCCGTCCCAGGGCAGGGCGTTATCCCCATCATCGGTGATCTTTACCTCCAGGCCGAAGATGGGCTTGCCCTGTTTCAGCGGGTACTGCCTGCGTTGTTCCTCATCAAGTAATTCAAAGTCCGGACCGGGCACATTCAATGTGCCGGCTGAGCAGAGTTCGGTCATCCCCCAGCCCTGGGCGAGTTCCACTCCATAATCGTCCCTGAAACGTTCGAACAGGGACAGCGGGGTGGCCGCGCCGCCGACAACTGCCTTGCGCAAGGTATCCAGGTTGCCACCTGACCGGTCCAGGTGATCCAGCAGCATCTGCCAGATTGTCGGCACACTGACGCCGTAAGTGACTTTTTCCTGCGTGATAAGCCGGCCTACCACCTGCGGATTGCCCATGTAGCGGCCCGGGAACACGATGCCGGCGCCGACCAGCGGCGCGCGGAAAGGCAGGCCCCAGGCGTTGACATGAAACATCGGCACGAGCGGCATAATGACGTCGTTCGCGCCGGGGCCGCCGGCATCGAGTACCGCGGTGGACAGGGTGTGAAGCAGCAGCGACCTGTGGGAATACAGCACTCCTTTGGGGTTGCCGGTGGTGCCGGAGGTATAGCACATGGCGCAGGCCGAGTTTTCACCCGGTTCCGGCCAGGCGCAGGTGTCATCCTGGCCGGCCAGCAGGTGTTCATAGACATGTACATTCCGGAAAGAGGCGCCCGCATCATCGTCTGTGTCCAGGACCACTATGCCGTTGACATGTTTGATCTGTGGTTTCAGCCGTTCCAGGGTTGGGATAAACTCCGGCTCGGTAAATATCCATTTGTCTTCCGCGTGGTTGATGATGTAAGCGATCTGGTCGTCGAACAGGCGCGGGTTGATGGTGTGCAGTACGTAACCTCCGCAGATGACCCCGTAATAGAGTTCAAGATGCTGCTGGTGATTCCAGGCCAGGGTGGCGATGCGGTCGCCCGGTTGGCAGCCAAGTGCCTGCAAGGCGTTGAACAGCTTGCGGGCGCGCCGGAATACACCAGAATATGATGTTCTCCGGACATCCTGTTCGGATACTGCGGATACGACTTCACGCTCGCCGTGGTACATTTCCGCATGGCGCATCACCGTGGTGATGGTGAGCGGCATGTCCATCATTAATCCTTTCATATCCGTTGTTCCGGGTGGGTGATTGAACCGTGAAACAGTGCGCGTCCCGGGAACTTAAAGAGACCCGGCAAACTCCAGGTATTGTTGAGCCAGGTCGTTCAAGAGTGTATCCACCTGTTCCGGCGATTTGGCATAATGCAGCAGTACCAGCTCATCCACCCCGAGTTCATGATACTGCCTGATCATCTCGCGGTCATATTCATGGTCGAAAGGGCAGACATAAACGGAAATATCTTCCCTGGGGCGTCCTGCCTCTGCCAGCGCCGCTTCCAGGTTCTCAAGTTGTGGGGCCAGTTGCTCCGGGTCGGCGCCGATGGCAAACCAGCCCTGGCCTTGCTCCGCCACCCGCCTGAAGTTGGGCCGGCTGTTCCCGGCGAGAATGATAGGCGGATGAGGACGTTGCACCGGCTTCGGGTAGAATCGGCAAGGGGGCAAATCATAAAAATCATCGTGGTACTCGGAAACGCGGTCACACCACAGGCGTTTTATCACTTCTATATAAGAGCGGGTGCGCGCCCCGCGTTGTTCAAACGGCGCGCCCACAACCTTGAATTCCTCGGCCATCCAGCCAAGGCCGACCCCGAATAACAGGCGCCCGTTGGAAAGCCAGTCAACGTTTCCGGCTTCTTTTGCGGTGTAAACAGGATTGCGTTGCGGCAGGACGCAAATTGCGCTGCCCAGGCGTATCCTGCCGGTGACCGCGGCGAGATAGGCCAGTGACGTGAATATATCCAGTTCGACGTTGTCTTCCACGTTCTCCAACGGCATCTGGCCGTCTTCAGACACCGGGTAGTTTGCCTCGTAGTTATCCGTTATGACGACATGTTCGCCAATCCAGAGGGAATCAAAGCCCAGGGCTTCGGCGGTTATGCCGAACGTGCGAATTAATTCCGGGGTGGAGTAGAGATTGAGAGGAACCAGTACACCGAGTTTCATACTATGCTTCCTGATTAAATAACAAGAGATTAGGCCATTCTTGTCCGGCAACCCGGCAACAATGGTTTATAACTTTATGATATATTGGGTTTTGGCCGCATCAAGGTTTTTATTTTAGGCCGACGCACTATTATTCGCAAGCATTTTTCGAGTATCATGCAACATCATGGGCGGATAAATACCGATATAATGAACGCAGAACAACCGGAAAAACCGGACAAGCCACAATCGAACGATAAAGTCACCGGGACCAAGGGGCAGAAACGCCGCCAGCAGATCATCGACGCCGCGAAACAGGCTTTAATCGAGGGCGGGGCAAACAGCCTGGTCCTGCGCGATGTCGCGGACCAGATTGGTATTACCCACGGCAATCTTCAATACTACTTCCCCACGAAAAACGATTTGCTGATAGCGATATTCGACCAGGCGGTAGAGAAATACACGGAGAGCATGAAGGTGGCAGTCTCCGAAACGTCCACCCGCAAGGGCAGGCTGGATGCCATCATCGATGCCGGTATCGCCGAGTTGAAGGCGCCCGAAACCGCACTATGGCGCATGATGATGTCCCTGGCGGACCACAACTCGGACATGGCCTCGATTCTGAAGAAGGAAAACGACCTGTATGAACAGGTCGTGGCGGAGGAACTGGCGTTAATCTCCCCGGACCTGTCGTTACAGCGCAGGCGCCATATCGCCCGGATCATCCACGCCATACTCGATGGACTCGGCATCCAGTTCTCCTATGAAGATGCCGAAGGCCCGGAGATGCGGGCGCTGGCCAGCGAGATAAAGATAGCGTTGTTCGCCATGCTGCAGGCGAGTTAGCGTTTGCTAATCATAAACGAACGTAATTCTTCGGTAGTGTATGTCTTTACAACTTTGCCGTAATTCAACTCAGCATTGGCGCGGCCGTATTCGAAAGAAATCAACTCTTTGACGGGTAACATGGAATCGGAATGCGCGCCGAACTGCAGGTTCCCCGAACCGGTATAGACTTCTGCCTTCCCATCCGAACCAACGATCGGGGTGGCCGTATACAGTTATCAGAACATCACTTCCTGCCCTTTCTCAGTAGGTCTTGAGAATTTTCCCGTAGGGCAGGTCGGCCGTCATTCTCGCATATTTGGCGTCGACAATCTGCACTACCGGCAAGTTCACATCGGATATTCTGTCAACTTCCAGCGATGCCGAACCGTTGTATAACTCGTCCTTGCCATCAGGGCCCTTGTGGGGGACGCCGGTAAACAACACCGAGTTCAACTGCGCCACGGCGGGCGTATCGCTGCCCTCGACATCGGGTATGACTTTAAGGACCGCGAGCGGCAGTGCCTCCAGTTCCGAAGCGGGCAGGTTTCTATCCGGAAGAAAAAAGGTTTTGGCGACTATGTGGCCCGGTTTGACCTCCACAATACCCTCGATCTCACCGGTCCCGTGCTTGATCAACTCGATACGGTGGGCGAGTTTTTTTCCGAAACCCCAGACTTCCCGGCCTATGATGAGGGCATTTTCCGTCGTCACGTACACGGCGTTGGTGTAACCGTATACCTGGCCTTCATGCATACACAGGATCCCGGTGTATACCTCGCCGTAAGGGCCGCCGCTGGTACTGATATTATTGACTTCCAGCACCATGAACGCGGTTGCAGGTTCAATCAGTTCAAGCTCCGGCGGCATGATATCAAGTGCCGCATCTTCATCGGTCAGGTAGGTAATCACCAGCGCTTCGGTATCGCGGTAATACCAGGGGCCTTTCTTGTAAGAAGCATTGTGTGCGGGCATTGTTGAGCCCCATTGATCGGGTGTCAGTCTTCCCATTTTTGCCATGATGATAATCTCCGCTGTTGCTTTGTCCTTTATGTGTAAAGAATGTATATCTTCAAATCAAATAATATTTGATAAAGTGTTGGTGAGTATAGGCCAAACTATTTATTTTTGCAAACTGTTCAGTTAGTCATTTAACCTACTGAATAGTATAATAAATCAGAGGTATTATAGCGTTTTTTATATAAAAGATCATAAGATACGTATGTTAAAATTAGGCCAATGGCATAATAATATTCATTATCCACGGGACGATAGTCAATCAGCCGGCGCAGGTAAAGTTAAAAACGATAATGCAGCATTCCAGTAAAAAATCTGGTATTGCCTTAATAATTGCGGTCGCGGCCGGGACATATGTCAGTATCACCTCGTCTAATTTCTCCCCGCTATTAATCGGCATATTAGCGGACTCAGGCATAGTAGCTGAAATTACCGGAGCCTATATTTTAGCACTTGAAATTTGTGCCATCCCTGTTGCGACGCTCGTAGTATTGCCTTTCATACAGCATGTTAATCGGCAAAGGTTAGCAATTGCAGGTGTTATGTTCGCTACGATTGCTCAATTGATCAGTCCGTTTTTCCTGGAGAATTATGAGCTCTTCCTGACACGTTTTTGTGTTGGGCTTGGGCTGGGTTGTGTTTATGCCGCGGTCAATTCAGTAGGCGCAACGTCCGAATATCCGGATAAGGTATTTGGCTATTCAACAGCTATTACATTTCTCCTGTACGCAATTACGCAACCACTGATGTCCATGATCATCGGGAGTTTTGGGTTTGGCGGTGCATGTATCTTTCTTACGGTAGCAGGATTGATGTCCCTGCTGTTTATTCGCAACTTTCCCAGTGAGCCCAGCATAGTCAAGCAGCAAAAAATAGAGGTGCATTGGCGCTATTACATTGCCTTACTGATTACAATTATATTAATTAATCTTGCCGCCGGTACAACCTGGGCATTTGTGGAAAGAGTAGGCGTCAGCAGGTTTGGATTGGATATTGAAATAATCGGTTTGATTCTCGGGACAGGAACAGCAGCCGGGGTAGTGGGGGCTTATTCAGCTTCATGGGCTTATACCCACCTGGGTCGCATAAATTCAATATTGTTTGGCCTGGTCTTGTTTGGAGCGACAAGTTACGGGATCACAAATTCAACTACAATACCAGCCTATACCGGCAGTATAATTCTTTACTGGTTTATCTATCTGTTTCTTTATCCGCTGCTGTTCAGCGCTGCTGCTGAGCTGGATCGTTCCGGACGTCTGGCTACCGTTACCGGTGGTTTATTATGGTTTGCTGTTGGCATCGGACCTGCGGTTGGCGGACTGATTGCTTCCCGATATAGCTACGGCGTGATTGGATGGTTCAGTTTTTTCTGTTGCGTTCTGGCAGTGCCTTTTTTCTATAGGGTAGGCCGGTACTTGGAGACCCGTTATGAAAGCTCTTCAAAAGCTTGAGTTTTTACCTTTGGTCAAGCGGAATACGAAAGGATAAAACAGGTGGTATTCAGTCCGTCAGCGAATCGCCCTTATTGCCTGTATGTTCCCCGCTGAGGCCTCTGCTTCTGCCGCTTCGAACTCTTCCGCCGTGTAGGTCTTCAGGATCTTCGGGTACTCCAGCACGGAGTCATAGCGCGAAAATTTGAACGATGCAACACCGCGAATGGGCAACTGAAGGTCGGACGGCCACCCGAAGGCGAGATGTCCGGGGCCGCTATAGACCATGGCACGGCCCTGCGCATCAACGTGAGGATGGACCGGATACGGCTGAGAGACGAGTTGCGCCAGGGCAGGACGGTCTCCACCCTCAGAATCAGGGAATGTCTTGAGAAATATCATCGGAATAGACTGGTGCGCGCCCAGTGCTTCCGCCGGCTCGTGCGTAGCCGGCCGCATGACGGCACATGCTGCCCGGTCACCGTTCTTGATCTCCATGATCGCCTGGATGTCCCCATCCTCGTGCTGAGTAACCTCGATGCGCTCAGCGGTCTTCTTGCCACATCCAACGATTTCCCGGGCAACCACCCGGGAAGCGACGCCGCTCGTGTACACGGCCGGGATGTAACAGCAGTCTTCTCCCTGCCACTTGCACATGATGCCCATGTAGGCCTCGCTATAGGGCCCCAGCGTCGTCCAATGGTTGTCCGCAATTGAGACGAATGCCGTCGCCGGCTCGACAAGCTCGAGATCCGGAGGCATGAGGCTGCGCGCCGCATCCTCGTCTGTTTCAAATTCAATGATGATCCCTTCGGTGTTGATATAATACCAGGGACCCTTGGATGCACAGGAGTCATGAACCGGCGAGAATGGACCCCACCTGTCCAGCGTAAGCGTACCCATTTTACCCATCTTTCTTATTCTCCTCTGTTGGTTGAGGCTGATATAGAATATAGGCCATTGGCTAAGTCTTATCAAGTCTCAACATTGTTGATAACAGGTCCGGTGCTTATAATGTTAAAAATAAACTAAATAAACTATGCGCAATAAAATAAAACTTCAGGAAAGGTATTTTTATGCATATTGATCTGAGTGATAAGCGTGCGCTGGTTACTGGAGGAGCTTCAGGTATTGGCGCTGCGATTGCCGAAGTATTTGCTGACTCGGGGGCACATGTCGCCGTTCATGCCCGTACCCTTGCGAAAGCGGAAGCAACTGTAGAACAGATTAAGGCGGGTGGCGGGCAGGCCTTTGCTGTTGAAGCCGACCTGACCGACCCGGCGGCTATCGAAGCCATGTGTGATGCCGGGGTCAAGGGACTCGGCGGCATCGACATCGTCATGAATAATGCCGGCCTGTATATCCCGGAAGCAATGGTGGAAAGTGACATCGATACCTGGCGCAGGACCATGGCGGTCAACCTGGAAGCGCCGCAACTCATCACCAGGATTACGCTTCAAACCATGATCGAACAGGGCACGGGGGGAAGGCAGTTATATGTCTCGTCGGTAAGCGCAATCATGGCGGAAGTACTGGGTAGCCCTTATTGCGCATCCAAGGCAGGGCTGAATGCCCTGGTCAGATGCCTGGCCGTAGAAGCCGGCCAATACGGCATAACCGCAAACAGCATCAACCCCGGCTGGGTGGATACGCCTATGGCGAGGAAGGCGTTTGACGATATGAAGGAAGAAGGGCAGACGCTTGAAGAGATAATTGAAGAGAGTATGAGTGATAATACCCTTGGTGTTGTCATCAAGCCGGCGGATATAGCCGCCATGGCGGCCTATCTCGCCAGTGAGCATGGTCGTTGTATTACCGGGCAGGATATCAATATCTGCGCCGGCTTGAGCCTCGTACGCTACGGAGACTGATTACAACGTATAGTTGGGGTCAGAGTAAAATCTTGAAGAACATTGCCGGTGGCAGGGTCAGGGATGATTTTACTCTGACCCCGAGTATTCTATTCAAATGTTACTCAGGCGCCTGGCCAGGTAACGCTGAAAATAAAACAAGCAAGCTTCCTTGGCACTGAGGGGACCTGCTTCAGCATAGCGTGAGCCGATGGTTCTTTGCAGCCGCCAGGTGGCCTGGTAATCCTCCGGGTTGAGCACCTCGAAAAATTCCCTGTTGTAGCGGCTTAACTCGTCATTCAGTTCTTCTTCAGGTACCAGGGCGCCCATCATTACGCGGGTACGGTCGATGCTGAGGGGCAGGATCCGTTTCCAGAAGACAATCCCCGGTGATGCATCGACGGTGCTTGACGGATAAATAACATAGGTCAGCGTCTCTTCCCTGTCCCGTGGTTCGATGTCTGCGCTCCAGCGCTCCATCAGGTCGGCGTAGATCGGCGCCTCAGCGCGTACCAGGTCCAGCATCAGCGGCGTACGCAACAGGCTCCAGTTCTGCTCATCCTCGCCGCAGTGCGAGTCGTCACCAGGCATCCACGGCTGCAGGGTCTCCGGGTGCAGGGTGCGGTGATGGTGCGCCTCGGCGTTGTTTTCCATGGTCAGCTTCCAGTTCCCCTCCCATATTTCGTCGTACATCGAGGAAATCCGCATCCTGTCGATGTGGTAGGGAGCCAGCCGGTCACCCAGTTCCTGCAACCGCGGCGCCAGGGGTTCTGCGTCGGGATCGAGATTGACAAAAATGAAACCGAGCCAGGTTTCCAGCCTGAATTCCGGCAGCCGGCAGTTGTCCTTATCCAGGATACGGCTTTCACTCATGTTGGTTGCGCCCATTAACCTGCCGTCAAGCCGGTAGGTCCAGCCGTGGTAGGGGCAGGACAACCGCGCTGCGTTCCCCTGTCCCATGACAACCTGCATATAGCGGTGGCGGCAA
>MKWU01003941.1_pt1 | contig 18431 bp, 22 predicted proteins | sample 809101 | NCBI WGS metagenome assembly MKWU01 (sample SAMN05860141, study PRJNA318959) | sponge metagenome | host: Aplysina aerophoba | place: Slovenia: Piran, Adriatic Sea, Gulf of Piran | collected 2013-05-07
TGCTGTCCTCTCTGAATCTAGTGACGGTCTCGCAACCACCATTAGATCAGATGACAGCATGCACGTCGATCCCCTAACCGACTGTATTTCCGCTATTTCATGCCGAAATTCGTGGGGATACTTCAGCTCCTTAGCTTGGGTGAGAATCAGGATCTGTTTTACGGGCGGTACTTGATATCGCGAATACCTATGCTTGACGTTCTTTGATATCTTCCCAATGCAGGTCCCCTCAATTCAAAATCGTCAGATATCTGATAAAAATTAATCGAGAATGTTCTTCTCACAATAAATTTCTCAGTATTACCATTCACAAATTTGATTGACATCTCTCCCGACTCGCAACTGACATCGGCATTGAACCCAACTACTATATAAGGTCTCGATGTGTAGTTTCCTGACTCGTCGCCGCCGATTCTTCCAATGTTCCAATCCTCGATTCGGCAGGCATGAACAGCGTTCGCGCCGAACACAAACGCCAAAGCAGATGCAGCGACGGCGGCTCGGATGATTGTCTTGAGCATGATTACTCTCCGTATTTGACATCTCTGGTCTGTGCATTCGTACAAATGCATACCCTATTACCTTCAAGCTAAGCGAAACTTGAGAAGCTCTTCGCGCATCGGCGGCATTCGCAGCGCTACGTAGGCGAGTTTTGGAATGATGTCGGGCAGGTCGAATCGGCGATTGAATCGGTACTCGAATTCGGCTAGATATCGCTGAGTATGTTTGGGGCGAACCGCATGGTAGATGCCACGCATGGCGTTCACGCCGTTGCCGAGAATCGTGTTGACCCATCGAAACTCGGGGCGCACGACTGCGGTTTTGCCGACGCTCAGGTGTTGCTGCGCCCAACTGGCGATTTCTCTGAGTCGGCGGCCCTCGACCGCAGTGAGCTTCATCCGCAACGGGTGTCTCTCGTCGTAGGCCTCGATCGCGGCGATGAAGGGCGTCTTGCCGGGTGCGCCACGACGGCGCTTGCTCCTGCTTCGCTCGCCGCCGAGATAGGCATTCGACAATCGCTTCACAATCGTAACGCGGGACCTAAGTTTCGACGGTAATATGCACCTAGACAATAGCATCGTCAACGAGCGATTTCTCGCCCCGCGTGTCTGGATCACCGCTTAGGCCCGGATTTGACACCACCTAGATACGTAGATCGGATTTCTGTCGCCAGATCAGTTCCTTACGAGTACTCGCGCAAACCGCTTGTCCCTGAGCTCCTGCGCCAACTCCGCAAGTCACAACTCCCGCCCCCGCGACTCAATCGCCTCGAACGTCTCGTCGTCCACTGGAGTTGACCCGCTTTCGTGGATACCGAACCCTTTTGGGAGGAGGAATCCACGATGCCACGAACACATCTGCCGTATCCGCCTGAGTTTCGCCACCAGATGGTAGAGCTGGTTCGCTCGGGGCGCGCGATTCGAGAGCTCGCCCGCGAGTTCGAGTGCTCGGACCAGACCATCCGTAACTGGGTCCGCCAAGCCGATTTGGACGAAGGTGGCCGCGACGATGGGCAAGGGACGGCTGTGTTTGGGCGGTGTGGGTCGAGTCGGGAAGTCGGGACGCACCTTCTCGTCGTGCCCGGGTCGGTCTCGCCCAGGCAATCGTCCTTCGCCGAAGGGGATGCGGACACCGCGTGCGGGAAGTGCGTTCGTCCGAGCGGATGCCGGGTGCACTGCGCGCAAGTCCGCGAAGGTCGGGAGGCCGATCCGTCGGCTCCCCGCGTTCACACGCAAGAGGGTCCCGACCGCACCGCGCGGGCTCTCGTGACCGGAAGCCGGCTGTCGCTCGCAGCCCGCGACCATGTCCGGCCTGTCCTGGCCTCCGCCGCCCGAGTTCGTTCCATCGGATCGGCCGTGCCCGCACCCGGCCGCGCCCGCGCGAAGAGATCACAGCCGGCGACAACCGAGGGGCCGCGTTCTGCGACCCCCTGTGTAGCAACCTCACACGCTCGACTCATTGCCGCACCTGCACCGAACCTCTACGAACTCGAGACGGTCGGCAACGAAGCGGTTGGAGAGCGGACACATCGTCAGGGCAAAGCCTCGCCGCACGATCTCGTCGCACAGCGATTCGTCCTCCCGCGAGGCGACGCCGTGTGGTCGATTCGCTCGTCCGCGGTGTCGTCGGGGGTCTGGCGGATGGGCCGGGTCGAGTTCCGCTGGTCCACGTCGTCGTGCCTGGTCGATTGGAAGCCTTCAACGCGCGGGCCTCTGCTGCTTGGCCCCGCGGCACGTCGAGACCGGGAGCACCGCCACCGCGACCACCACGACCGCGGCTGCGAACACCGTCTCGGGCCCCACCCTCGAGCCCCGTCGTTTCATCGCTTCCCTCGCCCCCGTGTCCCCTGCGCTCCCGCCACCGGCATCTGCCTGCCGAGCGATTGCGCAACCCCCGGCAGCAGCAGCCCAAGCAAGGCCCGTGCAGGCGCCGACAGCGCCTTGCCACGGCGCGCGTACACGCCGAAGCTCCGCGCCTGAAGATGCGCCTCGAGCCGAATCACCGACACGTCGTCGGCCTCGTGCAGGCAGATGCTCGGCACCACGCAGATCCCGATCCCCCGCTCCACGTAGCGCTTGATCACCCCCCAGCCACCGACCTGGAGCACCGCGTTGACGTCGACCCCGAACCCGCGCGCCGCGCTCTCGCCGAACTGCCGGCTGTACGTGCCCGCCGCCGGCACGATGGCCGGCCACTTCGCCGCCTCTTCCGGCGTCACCGTCTCGCGGCCCGCGAGCGGGTGATAGCGCAGCATCTGGTGGTACTCAAGCGCGCAGCCCTCGAGCGGCTCGCGCGCCCCGAGCACCAACTCCACCTCGCCCGCGCTCAGAAGCGCCAACCCTTCGCCGAGGGTGGAATTCCTCACCCGCAGGCGCACGCCCGGGTACCGCTCGCGCAGGCGCTTCACATACGGTGGCAGCACGATGGCCGCGCCGGCCACACTCGCCCCAACATCCACACGCCCGGTCACGTCGTCCTCGACGTGTTCGACGTGTTCGACGTGTTCGACGAAGTCCTCCGGCAGCGTCTCCATCGCGTCCACGAGCGGCCCGGCGAGCGCATGGAGCCGCTCGCCCGCCGCGGTCAGCGTGACGGCCCCGCCCCCCCGCCGCGGTCAGCGTGACGCCCCCGCCCCCACGGTCGAACAGCATCGCGTCGAGCTCGTGCTCGAACTCGCGCACGTGAAGCGCCACCGCCGGCGGGCTCAGCCCCAGCTGCTCCGCCGCCCGCGCCATGCTCCCGAGCCGCGCCGAACGGCAGAACGCGCGCAGTTGCCGGAACCGATCCCGCTTGTGGACGATCCGCTGCCGATTCACGGCCATCGTCAGCGCGTACACGAAAGCTCCGGCACCATCACGCTCAGGAACCGCCGCGCGGACAGCGGCAGCTGGGCGTCGCGACGCGTCATCGCCCCGTAGCGGCGTGGCGGGAAGGCACCCTCGAACGGGATCCGCCACAACCGATCGCGCTCGGTCAGGCACAGATCGGGCACGAACGCGATCCCCACCCCCGCCGATACGTAGTGCGTGATCGCGCCCCAGCCGTCGACCTCGACCGCGATTTCGGGCGCGGCACCGTGAAGGCGAAACAGGGTCTCGGCGAGTTGACCCACGTAGCGCGTGCAACTGTGTCCGACGAAGGGGTAGGACGCCGCCTCCTCGATCGCGACCGAGGCGCGTCCGGCGAGCGCATGGTCGGCGCCGGTGACGAGCACGAACTGCGAGGCGCGCACCGGGTGAAAGTCCACGTCGCGCGGGGCAACGTCCACGCTGCCGACGACAAGGTCCACCTCGTAGCCCCGAAGCCGCCCGAAGGCCCGTGCCGCAAGATCGGCGTTGCACCGGTCGCGGATGGGGATCGGCGCGTCCTCGAACGTGAGCGGCGCGCCATGCGCCGCCCATGCCTCCCGGTACTCGGGGCTGCGCCCGAGATACCCCCGGGCGAGCGCCCCGTTGCCGGCGGCCACCGCGCCGGAGCCCTACCATCGTGCGCTCACCCTGACCCCGATGCTGTCCATCGCCTTGAACGCGCGGCGCACGGCGCCGGGCGACCCTGTGGCGGACACTCGAGGTCGGAAACCGCAGCGGGATCCAGGTCGAATGTCCTCATGCGAGACATCGCTTCTGTCGACTGTCACCCGTCCGCCACTCCGTAGCACCACATTGCATTGAATATGGGGGGTATAAAGTACCTTATTAATCGGCATAATACTTCCTCATGGTGCTCGCTGTCAAGGCTGGAGCAAAGCAGAGTGCGCCAGGCGAATTGACGGTCGTGCGGCCGGTGAGCGTCCGGCGGCGAGGAGAAGGCTCCGGACGCAACGTCGCCTGGGCCGAACATGGCCGGACCGTCTTGCCGTTCAGACCAAACCGACGTACGAGGGCCGAGACCGACAGCCCTTCCACCGAATGCGCTCGACGAAGTTCTTCCCACCGCTCGCGACCGACCATCCGAGACTCCCCCCGTTGCCAGCGTGGCGTTCGGACTTGCCAAAGTGTGCCGTCGCGAATCGGTGCCCGGGTCGCCGCCCACAGGCCGCAGCGTGGAGCGCCGTATTGCCCGCATGGTGTCTCGCGTTCGAATCGGCCGCGGCCTCGATGAGCGCGTCGATGGCCTCGACGTCGTCGATCTCGGCCGTTTTGTGCATCTCAGGTGTCAGCCGCTGCGACATGACGCGCTCCGCACTCTCGGCCCGTGCCGGGCCCGGCGGTGTTGTGGCCACCGAACGTCTCACGCCACGCAACTCGCCCGATGCCTTGAATCGGCCGGTTCCCAGCCATACCCGGCTGCTTCATCGCCGCGAATCCGCAGCTTTCGCTCATTGTGTAGGGTATAAATTACGGCTCAAACACGTATATGACACCTGTTTGGCGCAGACTGCCGGTGGATGTACCGAAGTCGCGTTGGGCGGCAGGTGGCATGGGGGGTTCGACGCGAATGCGGTGCCCGGCGCGTCGGTGGGGATGAGCACCGGAACTGTTGCTGCGACGCGGCAGTCAGGCTCGGGAATCGAGGGTGGCGATGTCCCTGGGATGCGATGGGGTGATTGAGGTCTCACCCGATGTGCGGTGAGGGCTGGCTCGCCCCCGGACAGCGGCGTAGGCGCCGCCCGCGCGCGAGGCGCCCGACAGCGGATTGTGAAGCCGCGTACCCTCGGGGCAAAGGCCGGCGGTGACGGCGCGGGCTCGGCCTCGGCGGACGGATGCGAACGCACGAGCGCCTCGAGCTGGTCGACGCACTGGCCCCGGCTCTCGTGGAAGCCCATGCGCTCGTGCTCCTCGAGCGTTTCCCGGTCCCAGTGCATCGCGCGGGCGATGTACCGGGTCTTTCCCCCGCCCGCGTCCTCGAAGAGCGTTTCGGTGGCCATGAACGCCCGTCCGCTCGGGGTCCATCCAGGGCGGAACGCGTCGGTCGTGACGAGGCGCCGGAGCGGCTCGACTTCGAGAAACACGTTGGCATTCTCGAACGATTCTCCGTCCGGGCCGTTGAATACCGAATGGAACTCGCCGCCTGGGCGCAGATCCATCCGCACGTCGGTGACGTACCAGGGCCGGGGGCAGAACCACTGCTGGAAGAGCCCGGGCTCCGTCCTGCAGCGCCACAGCTTCTCGACCGGGGCGTCGAGCAAGCGGTCGATGGTCAGAACGTGTTCGGGTTCGGACCTGAGTCCGGCGTTCATAGTCACGTTGCAGTCCTCTTGAAATGGTGTCGGCGTCCGCGACCTCCCGCACACGGCGATAGGCAAAGAGTATGGCGCGAACGCCGCTGCGGGGCACGGTGGATACGACGACGATTACGTGGTGTGGCGCGCCCGGCGCAACGCCTGGACCGTCACCCGATCGGATGCAGATGGATTCGGCCAAGGACGACATGGAGGGGAACGGTGACGGTCAGCCGAGTGTTGAACGGCAAAGCTGACACGAGACTCTGTCGTCGTTCCGGGTAGTCGCCGGGGCAGGCCGCGGTCGGCGCGGGTCTTCGGATACAGCGCCTCGAACCCGCCGGTGCGGTACAGGCTCAGCCAGTCGCGCATGGTCTCGACGGCGACGCGGGTGCGCCGGGTGCCTGGGATGACGTAGGTGCGCTGGGCCTTCTCGTTGAGGGCGCGGCGGATCTCGCCGCTGCCCGGCGGCACACGGAGCACGTCGGCGATGAGGCCGTAGCGGAACAGCGCCACGGCCTTGCGCAGCTCCTCATCGGTGGGGTGCATGGGTGAGGTCCTCGTCTCAGGGGGCGCATCGGCCCGGGAGACGCGACGCTATGCAGGCGACGGCGGCGGGTCAGGCCCCATCTTGTGTTGGAGGGCGCGATTGCGATTCGTCGTGTACAGACGGTGGGGGCGGAACCCCAACGGGGCGGGCAGCACGGGGAGCTGCTCGGCGACGAGCGTGCGTAGTGCTCTGAGCGCGGTCTCGGTCTCGAGCCGCGTGCGCACCGCGCCCACCTCGGCGATGCACCGGGCGAACGGCTCGGGGAGGAGTCCGATGACGATCGTCAGGACGTGATGGACGAGACGAACCCGGCGCTCGACCCAACGCATCGCCCCCGGGAGTTCGACCGCATCGTGGCGCAGCGCATTGGCCGCGGCGGCCAGACTCGCAGCCTGCTCGGCGTGGGCCACCGCCGCTTCGACATGGTCGAGCTCGCCCGGAAGCCGCGCGGCCAGACAGTCCGGCAGCAGGCTGAAGGTGGTGTGGCTGTCGCGACAGTACCAGCGAGCGATGTGCGTCCCGCGCGGGGTCTTGCGCGCGTAGGTGCCGTGGCGCGCCAGCGAACATCCCCCGTGGGGGTGATTCGGACAGCGATCGAGCCTTGCATCACGCCACGCCTCGGCACTAACGTATTGCACGCCGGTAAGCCCCGTCTCGTAGCGAAGCTGCACCGGCCGTGGCCCGGCGGGCGGCTACCCGCGCGGGCCAACTCCTCTCTCATCCCAAGGGGCGTCGAGACTACGGCGGCGACCCTCGCGGCGCCAAGCGGTGAGGATGTGGGGGCGTCTCCCAGTCAAGCTGGGGGCAGGCTCTACGGAGCGTGTGGACAAGCCCTGGAAAAGCTGGCGCTTCCCCACCGCTTGCCCACACTCGACGCTCTCGCGCCCACATCCTCACCGCTTCTGCAACGACGATTCATCAAAAAGGCGACGGCACCGGCTCCGGTCGGTTCCCGGATTGCTTCGTCCTCTCACGCAATCCGTCTACGGAACAATCTGGTCAAATCGTCAGGGGATCCCACGAGACAAAGCGAGAAACAACACATTGTCATCCGCGACAGCGGCGGCGGCAGTCACCCCGACTGGTACCGGCTAGTCGGCGTAGGGAGGGTGATCCGGGACGTGCAGACGGGGGCTGCTGGTGAGGCACAAGGCAACGCGACAGCGGTGACGGGACCCGCGGAGGATCGTGGCAGGCAGGCGGAGACGTGATCGTAGTGCTCGTCTTCAGCGAACCAGTGACGGTGGCGGTCTCGCGGGGCGTGCCGAGCCTGACGCTCACCGCCGACGGTGAGGCAGTGCAGGCCGGCTACCGGGGCGGGAGCGCGAGGGAGTTGCGCTTCGACGGACGGTGCCCGACGGCGGGGACGCGGTCGCGGCGGCGTCGCTCGCGGCCGACAGCCTCGTGCTCAACGGAGCGGGAATCCGGGACAGCGCCGGCCGGAACGCGAACCGGAAGCACCCGGGACCGTCGGATGAGGCGCATTTCCGACGTGGACCCCGACTTTCGCCTACAACATCCTCTGATCCCGAATCCGAAGAATCAACGAAATGCCGGTGGACTAGGTTCCGCAGCCCCTCGACGGGGGCAGCGAAACGCCGATGAGCCAGTAAGGATGGGCGCAGGCCCACCGCACGAGCCGCCAACACCGCCGGCCGGACAGCGCGTAGATCATCGGCGGATGCATCGTGCATTGTGTCGCACCGTGGGCGCCGCGATTACCGCCGATTGCATTTAGCGCAATTATTCCGTCATACCGTGGGCAAATGGGCTAGTACGAATTAGTTGCCTCCACACAGATATATTACGCCATATCGTATTGACGAATGTGTCCCTGCAGGTGAAGATAATCACATAAGCGCGCCATGAAGGGCGCGACGAGTCCTGAGTGGCCCACTCAGGACTCGATATCGGCCAGCAAAGCTGACAGAGAGACGATGGAAGGAGCCGCAGACATGTCGCGTAGCAACGGAATCAATTCCACCTGCCACCCCGACCGTTCGGCTCACGAGGTATACGCGCTCCACCCATGAGTGTCGTGGCGCGGTACTCGACGGGCGATGTCTCGCCTAGTCGATTTACGGATGCGTTCGTCCTGCCTCTAGCCGGTGCAGCACCTGCTACATTGGAGGAGAGGGCGGGATTCGAACCCGCGATGGACCCCTGGCAGGGTCGCTGGTTTTCTAAGCCAGTGCCTTCGGCCGCTCGAGCCACCTCTCCAGGACAACCACTGCAACGGCCGTGCAACGGAAGGCGTCTTGACGTTTTCCAGCCGAACCTACGGCTTGGAAGGTAGCCAAGCGGTCACTACCCACGCCGGGTGAGGGGCTACTCACCCGGCGCGGGATCTTTCCGCCTCCGACCCGGTTGTACAAGGTCATTTAACACCAGAACCTGTGGGCAAGCAACTCGCGAAACCACAAGATGTAGTGGTTCGAACGGTGGACAAAGCGCGCGAAACAGTGGGAATTCCTGTGGAGAACTCCACCGGGACGTAGCCGGCACTTATTCTCGCCGCAACCACATGATTTGATTCTGAATTTAAGCGGTCGCCACGATGGATGCCCGCTGCTCACCTCCTTGTAGCGGCGCTGTCAGCGCACGAGTACGGCAGTCGCGGCGACGGCCGCGTAAACAAGCACGACGATCACTGCGGACATGGGTTCGAATCCCACGGCGCACGCCGCGAGCACGACGAATGCCGCGACGGCGACGGCCTCGGCTGCCGGGTGCTCGCGCATCGTCGCGTCGATTCGCCGCACGTTTCTCGCGTCCCGCTTCCACAGCGACACGACCCACTGTAAGAAGCTCATAGAGGCTCCTTCGCGATGCGCTCGCGTGCGCTGGCGCTTGCGAATTCGAGCGCGTCGGCGTCGGTGCGAGCCGCGACCTCGACGCCGAGCACAGCATCGCGCGACGCGTGCCCGTGTCGGTTTCACCGGCTCGTCGGCCGGCACTGGCGCGGCCTCGATGAGGTGGTAGCGGTACCGGCTGTCGGTGCGTGTCTGCGTGTCACCCTTCGGTGCGAATGCTGGCCTTGCCGAACAAGCTCAGGTCGTGACGGAGCAATCCGCCAGTCGAGCCGAGATCTGGCCGGCGAGCCGTCGCGCTTGGCACACAGGGCACGGATATACGCCCATGTGCAGCCGTCGCGCAGCAACGCCATGAGTCGGCCGAGTCGCGAGTCGGGTCCGACACGCGGCCCCGGTCCTTTCGGCTCGACATTGATCACCGGATCAGCGTCGCTGCGTTGCCCCCTTCGCTCGCGGTATCACGACACCGCCGGTTTGAGGATGGTATTCGCGGCATCCGACATCGGCACCTTCTCGGCGAACGTGACGGTGGAAACGGCGTCGATTGAATCGTTTGGCGCAGGATCCGAGCGAACATGGCCGGCGAGCCCATGCGACGTGGTTGGTGCGGGAGACCGGCAGCTGCTTGGTGGTGTGGGCCGAGCGCGAGCGTAAGGACTCGTTGCTGTTCATCCACCTTCTGTACCGACCCAAGCGCATCTACCGTCGGGTACGGCGGATCGTGCTCATCGTGGACAATTCCATCATCCGCAAGAGCTCCATCACCCGGCGCTGGCTGGCCGATCGTGGCTACCAAAAAGTGCGTCTATAATTGTGCAGGTCAGGTATTGACGCAATCTGCGAAGGGCGACCGAGCACGGGCTGAATCGTCCCGGCGACACCCCGCTCAGGACGTGCTTCCCACCTGAATCGATGTTGCCGATTCGGAGTGCCGCCGCCGTGCACCGTCGCGATGACGGCGCGGTGGCGTTGGGGTGACAATGCCGAATCGCGTCGTCTACCCCGATGGCCCTGACAAAGACGCGAATTTCCCCGCTGGGCTGGGGCCGAATTTAGCGCTTGGGGCTGGTGAGGATCTCGTCGACGACGGATATCGTACGGTCGCGCTCGATCTCGAGCAGAAACACCGCGCTGGCGGCAGCGCCCCGGCCCGTGAGCGCCCTAATGTTCACGTAGTGGGTGACGAGAATAACAATCTCTCCCGACCGGAGACCGAACAGGAATTGCCGCAGTTCGGCGGTCTGCTGGTCGGTGAGGTCCGGGTTGTCGGAACAACGAGCTGAGCGCGGGCAGCTCCTCGACCGGACCCAGGTCGAGGAATCGGGCTAATTTTCGGCAGCGGCACCATTGGCTGGCTGGTGAGGACTGGGTCGACGGTCACGCCGGCAGCGCGAATCGCCGCCCCGATCTCTCGTGCCTGTTACCTGCCTGCCGCGCACGTCGAGATTGCGCTGGGTGGTGCAGTCGTCGACCATGAACGTTGTGGAATCATCGGTTCCCAGCGCATGGGCGTGTCGCACGATGGCGACGATGCTGGGCTGGGACAGGCAAGCGAACCGCGCGTCGGCGGTTGTCGCCGCTGGTGGTAGAAAGAAAGCCGCAATTGGGGGCAATGGCTGGAAGTAGCGTGCCACAAGCAGGCGTGGAATGCGAAGGTATCGCGGAGGTACGGACGGGAAGGGGTTCAGTTCACCGCAGTGACGCTCGGCAGCCACGAGGATGCTGCGCCCGGTTGGCTGGAGGACACGGTCCAGGGGTAGGATAGCCATGCTTCAGGTCCATGAGGGCGGAGGCCACCCTTGAGGCGACCAGTGAGGTAGTGACTATTCAGGGTTGCGTTGCATCGGGTAGACCGCCTCGATGATTGCTCCTGTTTTCTTCAGGACGTTGCGAACACGGTCGGCGCCGGTGACGTCGCCCACGACTACGTGGTACGCGGGTGCATGGGTGTTTGCGAGCAGGCGGACCAAAGCTACTAGAATGATTTTCTCCGTCGTGCCAAAGCCTGTCGTCCCGAGCGAGTACCCGTTGTCCGGCTCCGGTGCTTGATCGTCATGGGTTCCACCGACTATGTGGGAGACGTTCGACTTCTGGCCGAGAATGTAGGGAACGCAGATTTGGCGAAATTCCCAGGGATCGAGCTGTGTCAACACCTGCCCATAGCCGATTTTGGCGAGCAACCGGCCGAACTCTTGGGGCACGTGCCGGAAGTGCAGGGTGAGCTTTTTCGCAGGGTGTTTACCCAGGAACCTCCGTCTTCGTTCATCGTCATCAATGACCACCATTTTCCACCGGCCCGATACGTCGACATCCGGTGGAAGTCCTTGCAGGAGCCCTGCTTGGGCCATCTTGTAGAACACAAACCCTGCCGGGTACTCCTCCGCCGGGATGGCGAACACTTTGCCGCGCCCGGAGGGATCGGGCATGACCAGTCGTTTCTGGCGTTCTTTCTTCCGACGTGATGGAGCGTTGAAGGCGGTTCTAGCCACGCCCCATAGGTCTCGCGCGACCTCTTGCTCGAACTTCTTGGTTATGTCTGCGCAGCGGGCACAACTGGCCTTTCGCAGAACGTGTGATCCTCCGAGCGAGTAGGGCACGATGTGTTCGTCCGAGAGCGGTAAATTTGTCGCTCTGCAATAGATGCAGACACCCTTGGAATCGAAATGGAAGGGGCCTCGGGGCATGGGTATCTGAACCGCTTTGGTTTCTTGGTTTTTTCCAGAGACTACTTCGTTTGAGGCGTGCTGCTTGTTGCTGGGCGTTTGGCGGTAAAGGCGCTGTTCATCAGAAATTCAACCAGCTCACACCACTACGTCGATTGTATCCGCCAGTCTTCGCCCAGTATGTCTGCGGCAAGGCTATCCGCAACCCGGGCTGCCGACTCGTGAATTGAGTCGCGTGCCAAGTGAGCATAACGGGCCGTCGTCTCGACTTGGCTGTGACCCAACAGCTTGCCGATCATCGGTAAGCTCTCACCGAGCGCCAACGCTCGGGAGGCAAACGAGTGCCTCAAGTCGTGAATCCGCACGTCGCGCAGCCCTGCGCGTGTCCGGATGACGTACCAGGCGTGATTGAGGTCGCGCAGGTGCGTGCCCGGCTTCCGTCCGGGGATAACCCACGAAGCGTTCGACGCCTGTCGGATTCGGGACAGAATCTCGATGGCCGGCGGGGACAGCGTTACCACACGAGCTCCAGTCTTCGAATCGGGCAACCTCAACTCGGCTGCGTCGAACGCCACATGCTCCCAGCGAAGGGTGAGGATTTCGGACTTTCGACAGCCGGTCAGCATGAGAAGCCGAATCGCGGCCACCGCGGTCACCGACACGTCGCCGCCGGTCTCGACCTCGTCGAGCACCTTGCCCAGCCGAGTGAACTCGTCGGCGGTCAGGAAGCGCTCACGCTTGCGCTGCGGGTACTTGTCCACCGAACGGCATGGGTTGTATCCCTCGGGCACCATACCCCAGTCCTCGGCGAGCCTGTACATGAGTGACAAGGTGCGAACCACCGCGTTCCCGATGGACGGGGTCTCGTACAGTCGGTGGTGCAGCTCCACGACCTGCGCACGTTCGAGCGCAGTCAGCGCCAGCTTGCCGAATTCCGGAACGATGTACCGGGCGATCACCGTCCGCGTCCATGCCATGGTGCCGGGCTTGTAGCGCACCGCCGCATACTCTTCGAGAAACCGCTCGGCAAGCTCGCGAATCGTCGGACCGTCATTGTGCTTGACCGCCAGCGGCTCGGGCACCGGCGTCTCGCCCGCCTTCACCCGGGCGATGATGAGTGCTGCGCGTTGCCGGGCCTGTTCGGCTCCGAGCACACCATGTCGACCGACCGTGACCCGTTTCGGTCCGTCGGGTCCGCGCGCCTGCGCAACGTAGACCTTGCCACCGGTCGGATAGACCCGCACCCCGAAGCCGGTGAGCTCCCGGTCCCAGAACACGGTGTCCTTCTCGACGGTGAGCTTCTCGACGACGCGGTTCGAGAGCGTCCGATACTGAAACGTCGCCATCTCCAATCCATCCCGTGCTCAAGCCGCTTCGGGAACCTTCCGCGCGAGGTGCGCACCGATGCTCTCGCCCACGCGCGTCGCCGCCACCTTCTCCGCATCGCGCATCAGGTGCGCGTACCGCGCTGTCGTCGACACCTTGCGATGCCCGAGCAGCTTCCCGATGGTGGGTAGACTCTCTCTGAGTGCGAGAGCCCTCGAAGCATAGGAATGACGACAGTCATGAAGACGCACGTCATCGAGCTTGGCCTCTGCCCGGATGCGATGCCATTCGTGCTTGACGCTCGACATGCGGCTCCCCGGAGTCTTGCCCACAATTACCCAGGGAGTGCCGGGCTCCCGCCGGATGCCATCGAGCACCAGCGCCACCGGCGCGGTGAGCGGCACCATGCGTGGACCCGACTTCGCGTCGCGAAGCCGAAGTTCGCCGGCGGTGCGGTCCACATCGTCCCAACGCAACGAGAGAATCTCGGAATGCCGGCATCCGGTGAGCATCAGCAACCGGATGGCGGCAATCGCTGGTGGCCACACCGCTCCGCCGGCTTCCGCCTCGCTCAGTGCGCGGCCCAGGCGCCGGTACTCTTCGGGCGTGAGAAACCGCTCGCGGGAACGCTGCCGGTACCGACGTACCCGCCGGCACGGATTCCATCCTGAGGGAACAAGCTCCCATGCCTCGGCACGCTGAAACATGCTCGATGCGATTCTGACCGCCGCATTGGCGGTGCACGGCCGGTCGCGAAGCCGGTGATGCAGCGCCGCAATCTCCCGGCGCCCGACAGCGCTGAGCGCCATCCCACCGAGCGCCGGCAGGATGTGCCGCTTGAGGACGCCGCGATAAGTTGCGACGGTTCTCGACTTGCAATGCGCCGCTACGTGCACGCGCATAAAGCGTTCGGCGAGCGCGGCCACGGTCAACTCCGTCTCAGGGACCACGGGCACCGGGTCCTCGCCTCGCTTGATGCGGTCGATGACGACGGCGGCCTGCTTTCGGGCCTCGTCGGCAGAGAGATCGCCGTGGAGCCCGAGCGTGATTCGTTTCGGTCCGGACGGGCCTCGCGACTGCACGACGTAGGTCTTGCGCCCCGAGGGCTGGACCCGCACGCCGAAGCCTGCCAGGTCCCGGTCCCAGAAGACGGTATCCTTCGCGCTGACGGTGAGCGCATCCACCGCGCGCTTGGTGATGCGCAGCTCGCTTCGTCGAGGCACGATGCTTCCCCGGAGGTGGATTCTCGATGCTTGACAGCGCCGAGCGTCCGTAATCAAACCGCAATCGACAGACATCAAATTGGCGCGTATTGGAGCGCAGAATCGGCGGGAGTGCAAGGCCAGCCAGGAACGACAGTCGAAAAATACCTCAGTAATTATAGTAGCTTATCGAAATGAAGCGAGCTCCGTACAAGTGCAGCGTAGGTCAATTCGCGTGACACTCTTTTTTCACCAGTTATCGGCTCCGGATGGAGATTCCCTGCGGTGGCGGTGGCTCCGGGTTCGCGGCCTGATGAGAAATGCGGGCGAAGGTTCGTCTCAAACGGACACGCACCGACCCGCATTTCTCACCGATTCGCAAGGCGAGGGCGCGGTTCATTCAACGGCTGGGCCCGCAGGTGTAACCAACAGCGGAATCGCGGCCCGGAGCTGCGGGCGTTCATCGAGACGGCGCCTCAATCTCCCGCACGAAACGGCGGTCCTCGGAACCTGAACGCTTTGAAGGCGCGGGATACGGCGGCTCATCCTCGCGCACCCGAAAGCTCGCCTGCTGCCGCCGACGCACGATTCGGGTCACCGCCTCCTTGCGCTCGTCGAGCGTCTGACCGGACTGCACCCCTTCAACCGCTTCGCACACATCCTCCGGCGTCAGCGCTTCAAGCACCCGCGACGCCTCGAGCAGTCGGGGCGCACGCCCCGGCGACAACGCGAGAAGTTCCGCCCGGGGCTCCCGGGAATCCCTTTTCCCGTGCAATTGCCACAGCTCCCGCACACCCATCTCCGCGTAGCGTTCGGCCTTTCCCCGGTCAGCGTGAGTGATCTCCACCTCCACCACCAGGTCCGGCGCGACACGCTCGACGTAGGCGTTGACGGCCGCCGCTCCCTCCGCGCGAGTCGCGTAGTAGGCCTTCGCGCGCTCTCCGACGTAGAAGGCGCAGTCGGGCTCCATCCCGGTACCGGGTGGTTCGTCCCGCCCGCGCAACCGAGTACTGCGCAACCCCTTCGTCGATCCGGCGATCAGGCTTCCCGCGGCGTCCACGACATCATCGAGAGTCGTGGCCAGATCCTCGTGCGGAAACGAGGGCGACATCAGGGTGATGAGTCCGCGCACCGGATCCAGACACACCCGGCGGAAATGCCGGTTCCAGTCGATCGCGGCAAGCTCGGCAATCGTGCCGGCATCGGCGTGCAGTACGTGGATGGTCGAGCCGAGCGGGCCAACGTAGGAGGTGCCGGCACTCCGGGAGCCGGCACACACCGCGGCAGAATCGTTCATGTCGGATGCATCCCGTGTGGTGAAACAAAAGGTTGAGGGGCCGTCAACCGCGGCCGAATTCTTCGCTGCTTTCGGCTCCAGTCTGCATCGTCTGTTTCGCAATGTACAACCATGCGCATGCACGCCTGCACCGCCGGCCCTGGAATTCGTGAGGCCCCGCTTTACCGCCGCGTACGCCGGGATCCCGATCTGGTGGTTCGAGGTCGGTCTCGCACCGTGACGATCGCGCCGGTAAGGTACGGGCAGTTCGGAGAATGGAACACGCCATGGACGACCCCAAGCAGATTCTGGTGGAGCGCGACGGGCACGTCGCGCGGGTGACCATCAATCGCCCGAACCGCCGCAACGCGCTCTCCTTCGCAGCCTGGCAGAGCCTTGCGGCCGCCTTCGACAACCTCGCCGCCGACCCGGACGTGCGGGTCGTCGTCCTCACCGGCGCCGGCGAGCGGGCCTTCTGCGCCGGCAACGACATCTCCGAGTTCGCCGAGAAGCGTTCCACGCCGGAGCAGATCGAGGCCTACGACACCGTGCTTTCGCACGCCTACCAGGTCATCCGCGATTTCGAGAAGCCCCTCGTTGCACGCGTGCGCGGCTTCGCCGTCGGCGGCGGCTTCGAGCTCATGCAGCTCTGCGACCTCCAGATCGCGGGTGCCGGCGCCCGTTTCGCGATGACCCCGGCCCGCCTGGGACTCGGCTACAGACTCCACGACGTGCAGCTCCTGGTGGATCGCATCGGGCCGCGCGCGGCGCGCGAGATGCTCTTCACGGGAAGGTTGTTCGACGCCGCCGAGGCCGAGCGCCTGGGACTGGTCACCCGCGTGGTGCCGGACGAGGATCTCGACGCGGCGGTCGACGCCTGCGCGACGGAGATCGCGGCCAACGCGCCGCTCTCGATCCGAGCCATCAAGGTGGCGATCGGCGAAGCGCTCAGGCCCCCGGCGGAGCGCGACCATGCCCGCTGCGACGACCTCGCCGCCGCCTGCAACCGGAGCGAGGACTACCGGGAGGGCCAGCGGGCCTTCGCCGAGCGGCGTCCCCCGGAGTTCCGCGGGAGGTAGGAGCCGGCCACCGCCGACACCGCGCCGAACGTGATCCAGGCTCTATCCCACTCGGCCCGAATCGCCTCGTAGTCGAGAAGCTGGCCCAAGAGTTTCACCGATTCGCGCCTTTAGCCCCCGCGAAGGCGGGGGGGCCCGGAGATGGTCAGGCTTCCGCTTGCCTCGCAAGCTTGGGATGGCTTCGCAAGGCGAACGTGAGTCAGGGCACGCAGGCGTACTTGACAGTACGTCGAGCACCTTGGCCACGTTCAACGCAGCGATAACGGTCAGATCCGTGTCCGCAGCCGTGAATCGGAATAAATTTCGGGCTCGGGTCGCCCCCTCCGGATTCCGGCCGCCTCGCGCAGTATCGTCTTGCGCGATCGGCTCCTCTCCGCCTGCAATTCCATACCCGGTGTCTCTATCGCACCGGCACCGCCAGTCCGAACGCCGTCGCCACCTTGCGCATCCGCTCGCACTGCCAGTCGTGCAGCCGGGTGTTGCCGCCGGTAACTCGCTCGTTCATCAGGTTGCCGGGATCGGTCTCGTGCCGGCCGAGATCCGCGAGCACGTGAAACAGCTCGTGGGCGAGCACGACCCCCACGTCCCCGGCCGCGCGGGTAATCCAGACGGTGTCGCGAAGCGCGCGCATGTGCCGCGTGTTCGCCTGGCCGAACGCCTCCGCCTCGAAGGCCGGCTCGCGCAGCGTCTCCTCGACGAAGAACACCGCGGGGCGGGAAGGGGCGAGCCGTTGCACAAGCCGGCGGCTCCACGCGTCGTGGAGATACCGGTACCGGCGAGGGGCTTCGATCATGCGCAGCCGAGCCCGGTTCACCACGACCTCGCACTGCGCGAGGATTCCGGCGGTGCGCCGCACCGCGCGGAGGATCTCGGGGACCCGCCACTGCGCTCCGCTCACGACCACGAGGTCGAGCGCGACGGTGTGCGCATGCGCCGGCGCCTCTCCTTCCGGGTAGAGGTGCTCGGCGCTCCACGCGCCGAGCGGGACCTCGGCGACGGCGGAGGGCTCCGCCTCGCAGGCCCCGCGGCGGGCTCGGGTGGGGTCGCGCAGCGATCCTGCGCGCACGTAGGCGACCAGATCGCTCACCGGCTTCTCCGCACGGTCGAGGAAGGGCCGACACAGCCCGCGCACGGCCTTCGCGGCACGGCCGGGGATGCCCGACACGAGCTCGGGCGCGCCCCCCTCCGGATGCGCGGCGAGCAGGCAGGCCGCAAGGGCCGAGACCCGCGCCGCCGCATAACTCGACCCGGACACCTCGCGCACCCGGCCGCCGAAGCCGGTGACCGGAACTTCCTCCGCCGGCACCGCGAGGTCGACACTGATCCGTCCCCAGTTCGAGCCCCGCGCGGGGAGCCCGGACGCGTCCGATGAAGTGACGGTGAGGAGGTTGTCGAGCGCGAGGGCGGCGGGCCAGATCGGCGTCTCGTCGATGTCGGCGCCGTTGTTGCCCGCGGAGAGTACGAACAGCATCTCCGGGTGCGCCCGCGCCGCGGCCTCGAAGGCCGTCCAGTCCGAAAGGCGGCGGCTGCCCATCGAGATGTTCATGATGCGCACCCCCGCGGCGGCGGCATGCTCGACAAGCTGCGGCATCCTCGACATGTGGTGGCGCGGGTAGCGGTAGGGAACGAGCACCGCGACCGGCGCCTCCTCCAGGATCAGTGACGCGGTGCGCGTGCCATGGCGCTGGGGGTGGAATGCGCTGTGGGCGGGATTGGCGTCGAAGGGGCGTGCGTCGAGGTCCCAGAAGTCGAATCCGACGAGCACACCATCCGCGTCGCGGGCGAGTCTCGAAGCGATTCGCGGCAACCGGTAGTCCACGCCGGAGTCGACGTGCGCGACCCGAACGTCCCCGATTCCCG
>MKWU01003942.1_pt1 | contig 18428 bp, 8 predicted proteins | sample 809101 | NCBI WGS metagenome assembly MKWU01 (sample SAMN05860141, study PRJNA318959) | sponge metagenome | host: Aplysina aerophoba | place: Slovenia: Piran, Adriatic Sea, Gulf of Piran | collected 2013-05-07
CTTGTATATATGTTTGATTGCATGCACTAATAAACTGACATGACGTGGTCCTGGTGCACAACTACCCTAACCAGCAATTGAGAGCTAGAGCAAGAAGTTCGAGTTGGGGCGGCAGCCCCACGAGTCTTTTAACTCGAAATACTTGTTTTGTTTTTTTCACAATATTAGATATTATATATCATGTGGTTGTGATGTTAAGGCTTAGCAAAATATATTTGGACGAAAACCCCATTTTTCGCAACAGATGTGGGTAATGATGCAATCTCGTTTGTGATCCATTTTGCACCAAATTTATCAATGGCACATGTGCAGTTGGTTTTGGCAGCATTTCTACGGTGCTCAAAGAGTGAGAAGGCACTGCAATGGATAATGAGAATGTCGAGCCAGAGCCTAAGTGTAGGAAGCCCTTGAGCTTGAAAAAAACAGATATTGCCTCCAAAAGAAAGATTTGCTATTGTTTCTTCGAATGATGTCGTAAAAAAGGCTTTGTACCTGAAAACACCAAAGGAGTATTGAATGGTAAGTTTGAAGTTTTCAGGTCTGGTGACAACAGAGACTGAGCATGTACCTGATGATTTATGTATATAGTGATCAAATATTACTCACTGATGATAACAGATCCCTCTGTCACTGGTTGTGCATTTTTTGCAATGAAGCAAGAAAGGAGGATGGTAACTCTACACTCTGAGGTCTATTACCCAGACTCTTTGATTTCACCATGGTGGATAACGACTTCAAGGAGTTGCAGCATGGCTTTGCCCTTAAATAAACGAATGCAGACACGAAGAAATGCATGAAGCTCTTCAAAGACTGGGCCAGCGCAAAGAACCATCACAGCAGCTCAACCATTAAAATGGTGCCGAATGATATTCTCCTCACTGACACAGTGCTGCAACTCCTCAAAGTCGTCATCCACCATGGTGTTATCAAACCACTTGGCGGGTGGCAGGCTGTTGCCTTTGCTACGAGAACGCTTGGAAGATTGGCCATTCTGCGTCGACTCAAGGCTAGGTATCAACTGCAAGTCTGCAACCGACAACCCGCGCATTCAATGATTCAAACTACCTGCACATTTTCACGGCGGCAATTTTTGGTAAACCACTTAATACACGCCTTCCGCATGTGGGACTTGTCCAATTGCAGCAATATGGCTTCCACATGCGGCTGATTTTTACCTTCGTACTTTTGCTTGTTTCTCCTGCAAGCTTCGTTGGATCAGAGCAAGACTAGTACCAAACAGAAGACAACGAAACCCTCTGCAACCCGGCATATGATTTGCGGTAATAATAATTCGCTCTGTCGAGAAATGTCGGTGTAAATGAAGCAAGTACAATAGTAGTAAATGCCCGTGTGGTAATTTTTGGAATGGTTCAGACAGACAAGGATGGCATCGATCACTGCGAAATCAGAGTACCTAACTTTTCCATGTGTCATAAGTTGTTACAGAACTCCATTGAGAAGTTACAGCAAGAAAACTACTAGTACTGATTGGTAATGCAAATTCGGGGACGAATAACTCTTGATCGGAATACTGCATAATATTATGACACATGGAAAGGCTAGATACATCCCTTACCAAACTATTTAAGTGCTCAACTTGCCTGGAAACCCTCTTGAAAATTACCACGCAGCGCTTTTGTAAATGCACCTCCATTTAGCTCTTCACTGGGAGCAGATCGCAGGACATTCTCGTGACATGGCCATATTTTGAACAAATGTCGGTGCTTCCCTCCTTTACGCAGTGCGATGATGTTTCGCTTTGTCTGGGAAGGATTATCGGCTTGAATAGTGTGGATGTTCGCGTTGAGTGCTTCATTATGACACCATTTGGTTGTCGAGTCACGCGTACATCACGCACAGTCATGTGCGTTTCCACGGAAATACAAAAAAATGGGACAAACCACAGAGGTCAGTCCCAAAATAAACAATCTGGCTTCGAACGGACATGTCTCACATGCGTCAGTGGCGTATTGCGTACTTTACTGCACGAGACCCGAGGGTGCAAAACGCCCTCGGGTCTCATGCAGTAAACACAATATGCCATTGAAAGCATGTAGCACTACTACCTACCAGCACTGATGATACCAACAAAAGTAACCACAAGGTATAAATGGTACTTACCACTGCGTAAAAATCTATGTTGGACTGCCACAGTGCTGAAAGGCCTTTTTGGAGAATACCACTCCTCATTAGCAGCACTGGGCTTACAGGGTCAAGAAATTGCTAAGCACATACTTGTTAGTGATTGGTTGGTGACTCCCAAACCACCGTGGTGTTAATCGTCGATTCACTCAAAACAGAGGAAATTCGCTTGTGCAGGGGGTGAAAACAGTAGAGGCTATACCGCCCCCTGTGGTGTCACTGCAGCTAAATACATGCCAGATGGCATCGCCTCTGTTGCGCCCTTTGTGGGACCAGATGGCGTTTTTACTCCACTATGGTGGACGTCAACTGCACGTATTTAGCTGCAGTGATACTGCAGGGTTCGGTCTAGCTTAAGCCTTCAGTTATTTTTGTATTAGAAGGAAGAAATAGCCAGTGGGGTAGTGATGGTGCACTTTTGCGCACTGGCACTGTAGGAAGGTGCGTGTTCACTCCCAAACATTCGCAGGTGCAACATGTCAGAACAGGATGTTGTATGGCTGCATTGCGATTACAGAGATATTTGGCCCCTTTAGCGGCGGAAGTGTTTGCATATCATGAGCTGACCTCATGCTCATTGGTTCCCATACTTGCAAATGCACTATCCTGTCAGGTGTGGGAAGAAATTTGTTAGATTACGTAATATTATAGGTGCAAAATGTCCTCCACCAATCCCGGGCATTACTCATCCAAGGCAGCCGTTCGGTCACAGATCCCTCTCAGGAGTACAATTCGATTGCACATCTGACCATAGGGCGGCATGTTCAAGTCACTTGAGACGCATGTGTGATCATGTGATAATGAAGCTCGAACCATGGCTGAGGGAGTCGGCAGGTTCATCTCCCTTCCCAAAGTAATATTTGAATGCTAATATATTGTAATTTAGCCGTTTGATAGTGGGATTTTTAAGTACAGCTCCCATCGTGAAATGTCACAGCCAAGACGGCAACTGGCAGGCTCTAAAAATGCAAAAGTAAGTGCATCTTTCAATAGAAGCGTTTTGGCATAATCTCATTATCAAACATTGCTGTGTCACAGTGTGTGCTATCGATTCATGCTAGTCTGAGCAACATAGCATTCACTCAGCCCACCGGCATGGCCAAAAATCGTTTCACATAGCCCTCAAAGACGGCAATTTCGCAAACAATGTGGACGTATTAGGGCCAAAGTTACTACTCATACACAGAGCAGTGATCCAAGCTTTTAATTCTGGAATCTGTTTAGCTTGGCTATCTCTGTAAAAAAACGGGGATCAATATATATAAAAACTTTGAGAAAAACTGTAAGAAACTAGGGGAACTCCTGAATCACCTGGACTTTGGATGCCAGTGGATGGATGCCCTGCTGATCCACTTGATGACCAAAAAACTTCAGGGGAGCAGCACTCAGGACACACTTAGATATGTTGATCTGGATACTGTGGTCTTGCAGACGACTGAAGACTTGGCGGAGATGGCAGAGATGCTCAACTAGGTCCTTGCTAGCAACCAAGATGTCGTCCAGGTATGCGTAGCTGAATGGAAGGCCACAAGAACCTGATTGATACAGCGTTGCAAGGTCTGGGTGGCATTCCTCAGACCAAAAGACATATGGGTGAACTTAAACAACCCAAAGGGTGTGATCATGGCTGCCTTGGGGATGTCCGCAGTTTCCACAGAGATTTGATGTTATGCCCTGACGAAGTCAATCTTGCTGAAATTGTAGCTCCTTGCAGTGAAGACATGAAGTTCTGCAGGTGAGAGACAGGATACTGGTCTGGAACAGTGGTGAGGTTCAGGGCCCAATGGTCTCCATAAGGTTACTAGTCGCCAGGTGTCTTCTTGGGGACCATGTACAATGGAGATGCCCAGCAGCTTGAAGAGGGCCAGATGATGCCAAGGTCCAACATTCGGTCAAAAACTCTTGGCAGACAATATTGAGCCATTCAGGGGGTAGTCTCTGTGGGCAGGAAGCAATTGGTGGGCCAGGCCAATAGTAGGGATGTGGTGGATGACGAAACGTTTCACCAGTTGGTCCAGAGGGGGTGGGCAGTGCAAGGACGGGAAGTCTGCCAGGAGGGCAGTGAATGTGTCAGAGGTGATCTGAAGGTAGGAGTTGTCTGGGTTGGGGCCATCCGCGTCTCCCATGAGTTGCTGCATCTTACGCTAAGAGCCGGGTAGGTTTCCGGTTTCCAAGTTCCTCAGTGGTAAAAGGAGTTGGAGGAGTTTCTTATTTGAGACGGCGGTTCGATTAATTAGGTCTTTCAGCCTAGAATATGTGTCCTCTTGCGGCGGATTGAGCATTAGATCGCGCATCTCCATGGCAAACTCATTGGAGAAGGCCATGACCACATAATCAAACCTTGTCCATGTCTGTCAAACTGCACCTCAATCTGTGCAAACCACACAAGAGGGTCCACGGGCCAGAAGAGAGACAGCTTGATGGCAACTGCCGTGATCAGGGGTGGAGCAGGCTGCTGAGGCTGCTGTTCGTCGTGTGCCTGTGCTTCTTGTGGTAGTAGGTGAGCCATCTGGCAATTATAGAGAGACAACTGGGAAAAAGGTGTCTGGGTCACCAAATATGACGGAGCATGCCTAAAACACTCTATCCGGCATATACGTGCAACGTAATGAATATTGCAAACGTATATAAGGTGCATGCAAACAAAGGAAGAAAAAGGAGGAATTGTAAGTTCTGTAAGTGAACAATGTACACAAAAGGGTCATGTGACATGCGCATGACATGAGCTAACAAATGAAAAAAGTAGTAAAGCCATGCAATAATCATAAGATACAGAAAATAATTAGGTGAAACTATGCAATCACATCATACACAAGTACTCATGCAACTACAAGCCACACTACAATGCCACAGTACTTTCAATCACTACTGTATAATAAATAATTATTATTAAACCTCAGCGTGGATGCGCTACAGGGTTATAGTAGTTGTGATTGCGTGTATGTGTGTGTGTGTCCGGTTCAATTTTTTCATACGGTAACGAATTGGCCAAGAAGACCTACAGATCGTCTCAGCTAGGAATTAAAATGTGGGGATTTTCGTAAAACAGCCTCTTTACAAAGCTACAGAAATCTGTCAAAGTTTACTAGCACAGCTGTCGGCCATTTTGGTTCCCTTCGTGCACAAGCATATTTTAAACACATGATTTTGCTCTCGACCTTGTGGTGTTAGTTGCTGGCTTTGCCATTGTGTTTGCGAGTCGTAATATAGCGCACGCACAGATCTTAATCACTGGACGTTAATCTGAACCACTGGTATTCTTTCACCTGAAGAAGGTATGTCCTCACTGCAGTGCTGCATATAAGCAGTGTAAGGAAGTTGTGTTGTGACTGTGGCCATGAACTCCCATACCAAAGTAAAGTAGCTACAGTTTACTATGATGTAACAAGAATTTCTGTCCTTGCGGCAGCCCCTATATTGTTTTCATTTTGCGATTTTGTTGTATGGCTTCATGTTACGGTAAGATATATATATATATGTAGATATATATAATATGTGAAGCTACGGTTGTATTGTTACACTGAAATTTATATTGCAAGTACAGGCGAAGTATTGCGGGAGAAACATGTATATAGGCGGCCATTTTCTTAGCATTTGTGAAGGGGAGATGGCACGGAAAGGACTTCGAATGTCGCCCCGGTCGCCGTTAGTTGTGTTATTGCTACGGCATTGTGTTCTACAGCGTAAAAGCTAAAGGTTACGCGAATTACTGCCTTAGGCAAAGCACAAGAGTGACGCTGAACTTGGTGAGTGCACAATATTATCGTTTTCATCGTCTTCGCTGTGACTTGTAGACAAGTGGAATTCACCACGCTGTCGAGGATGATTGACAGGAGCAACGACAAGCTTTGCGAATGCCGTGCATCGTCTACGTTAAGGTTATCCAGCTGTCTCTAGCGCAGGAATGGCCTTCTGACAGGACAAAAACATGGTACTGCACATTTATGCTTCTGTGACCCGTATTTTTCTCGTGTGTGTTTGCACTTTCTGTTGGTGAAGCTATTAAACTTCGTTAACATTCAAACAAACATGTTTTAATTGTGCACAGTGTGCCAATCCTGTGCAAACCTTCACGTGTGAATGCTGGTACTGTTTGCTTGTATACATGTTTGATTGCATGCACTAATGAACTGACATAACATGGTCCTGGTGCACTACTACCCTAACCAGCAATTGAGAGCTAGAGCAAGTAGTTTGAGTTGGGGCGGTAGCCCCACGAGTTTTTTAACTCGAAATACTTGTGTAACTTTTAATGCCAGCTCTAATTGTAACACTACATCTTGTAATGACCATTTTCATTGGGATGACTGAAACTTTCTAGGTTATTGTGCCAAGGGATTGGCACTTTAGTACCTAGTTTCATTATATGAAGTGTTTTATGCATTTTGTATTGTATTGAATTATTATACTGGTACTCCACTTAGTCCAGAGGACTACTTTCCAGGGAGCCCAGCGACAGTAGAACAACAAACATACACATACACAACACATAACACAGTCAAATCAGTTAGTAAATCAGTCAATCAGTCAGCAGTGTTGATAGTAGGTATGTTGATGGTATTTTGCCACTTCTGTTGGGCTCCATTGTTTTAATTGAAGTAAAAACTATCTTTATGATTGTATTTCAATGCTTTGGTGAATACCACAATGTTAAGCTAGATTTCCAACTCGCAGTACATGTTTGGCTGCGCTGAATCAATTTAAAACAGTTATATTCACAAAGTTACCTCAGATCATGTGCACATCATGTGCATATCAGGGTTTGGAATTAGTCAGCTTCAATAATTACAGTATCGAAATATGAATTAACAGAGACGCCTTGTACTATCTGTAATACATCCATGCAGCCCTAGGCATGCATTGAGTTCTTGCTTGCTTATACACTAACAGTCTTACCTCTTCTGATGTGGTTTTGCTGTCACAGAAAAGCACCTCCTCTAATGTCGGTAGTGGAAGATCTTCAGCAGGCATGTACAGGGACAGCACCGCGCGTAGCAACTCATCTGTTGGGAGGAATCCCAATACAGTGGGTATCACGTTCAACCACTACCATAATTCACTGAACAATGAATCAGGACAGACTTACTTCTGGGAACTATTACTAAGTTGGGTACTCCTTTTTCAAAATGAGGAAATGATCTTGCACTTGGTAGGAAGCGTTGGACTACATTGGAACCAATTTCAACATTGTAATTAGATTTCCCAATGCTTTTGTGGTCGATCCCTTAACTTACTGTCTTCTGCATGTTGTTCTGCAACATACTGTAGAAATTGTCCTACATTTTCCAAACTCCACAGGTCATCTGTGGCTACATCAACAGTGAGTGGCAATGCTAGAGGAGCCTCAATTTTACCACTGCAGACAGAGAAGCACTATATAGCACAGTTGCATACAGACACCCAGTGAAGAAGAAAGTAATACCAAAGGATGTAGGAACCAGAGGGCCATGATTGCTACATGCTGCAGTATTTCTGAGCAGACAGTGCAGAAGGGATGCAAAGTATTACACTGGTATGGAGTTCATTAACTATCTTACAGTGACGGCATGGGTGACTTATCAAAACATCAGAATATACAGTTGTAAAATGGTTATAAAATATGGTACTGTTCTGTTTCTAAATTATGTTGCATACCATTATGAACTGCTTGACAGGATGATGATGATAGAATATGGCACAAAGAATGCTTTGAAACATTGTACAAGGCATACTCCTATAGCAAATTTTCAATCCTACGTCTTGCATCATCCTTATGACAGTGTGACAGACTAAGATCACTAAAGGCATGCGAAAGTTCTCATCCCCTCATTTGGCTTCAGAAATGTTTGTTCAACCAAGCCACGAACATCTTATGGCGCCGGTTGTGGGGATCATTAGAAAATTACCATTATTTGGCCCTGAATCTGTTAATGTCTATCAAATATCGCACTTAAATGTAGATGCCATTCCACTTAAAGTGAATTGACCAAAACAGCTATTTAAGACATCTAAACCAGTAGATCCACTTTAATGCATAGGTATGATACAAAATACATTCTAATACTGTAATCATCAAATTATAGTAAAGATAATATAGCTTTAGTTTAAGCCTGACTTTCATAAGTAACCGAACATTGGTTCTAAGATAATATACTTTTCTGTAGCTGCTCAACACAGGCATAGAATGATTGAATTTAGCAGTCTTGGGTATTGTATAGCTAATATTTATCACTCATCTGTTGCTGGTTATGGGATATTTTACGTGTCATTTTTTAGGGGCTGCCGCAGGTAGCCCCTATATTGTTTTCATTTTGCGATTTTGTTGTATGGCTTCAGGTTATGGTAAGATATATATATAATATTATATGTATATATATATAATACGTGAAGCTACGGTTGTATTGTTACACTGAAATTTATATTGCAAGTACAGGCGAAGTATTGCGGGAGAAACATGTATATAGGCAGCCATTTTCTTAGTGTTCATGAAGAGGAGACGGCACGGAAAGGACTTCGAATGTCGCCCGGGTCGCCGTTAGTTGTGTTCTTGCTACGGCATTGTGTTCTACGGCGCAAAAGCTAAAGGTTACGCGAATTACTGCCTTAGGCAAAGGACAAGAGTGACGCTGAACTCGGTGAGCGCACAATATTGTTTTCATCGTCTTCGCTGTGACTTGTAGACAAGTGGTATTCACCACGTTGCCAAGGATGATTGACAGGAGCAACGACAAGCTTTGCGAATGCCATGAATTGTCTATGGTAAGGTTATCCAGCTGTCTCTAGCGCAGGAATACGTGGCACACACTGGAATCGTCTTTAGCACTGGCGCGCTGCGTTGCACTGGAACAAATGGCCTTCTGACAGGACAAAAACATGGTACTGCACATTTATGCTTCTGTGGCCCGTATTTTTCACGTGTGTTTGCACTTTCTGTTGGTGAAGCTATTAAACTTTGTTAACGTTCAAATAAACATGTTTTAATCGTGCACAGTGTGCCAATCCTGTGCAAACCTGCATGTGTGAATGCTGGTACTGTTTGCTTGTATACATGTTTGATTGCATGCACTAATAATAAACTGACATGACGTGGTCCTGGTGCACTACTACCCTAACCAGCAATTGAGAGCTAGAGCAAGTAGTTCGAGTTGGGGCGGCAGCCCCACAAGTTTTTTTAACTTGAAATACTTGTTGTATTTCCATTGAATACACAAGTAAAATATTATTTAGCTGAGTATTTATACTGATATTTTGTGTAGGAATGACAGACTGATATACAGCTATTAGAGTTATATACTTAGTTGAATACTTCTTCTGTGAGCTCACGGAGAATAAAAAGTATCAAGTGTCACATTTGCAGTTAATTAACTTGATTGGATTTAACATTTTTTGATGACTAGTGAGGCCATCACTGGCTACCAGCAAATAAGGCACAGTTACTGTTTGTTTAGAATTGTTCTAGTGTAGCCTGGTGTGGGGTAATACCCCTGAGTGTGATACTCATCAATCTCCCTCTCGATTGAGTCAAACTTACTGAGAATCCTGCTTTCTTCCTTCACTAGCAGAAGCATATACCTTCTCTAGGCAGTAATCAAGCATTTGCTCTGAGTTGCAACTGCAGACCTCAGCAGCTTCAATGGCCAATTCCAAGTCAAAGCCAGCTTCAATCATGTCTCGCACCTGGGGGTGATTCTCATTCAATGGCATTTCAGCAGGTTGTGCCTCTTCTGCAATTGCTTCTGGTTCGACTGCAGAAGCATTTTCCAAACCTGGCTCAACATCTTTTGGGCTGAATGTCAAGCAATAGTCATACAAATCGTCAAAGTTACATCCCTTTTCAGTTAAAGCAATGAGAACGAGTTCTTCTGAGAAGTCAAATGCACGAAGCTCCTCAAACAATTCTTGTTGGCTTTCATTTAAATCATCTACATTCAAAGCTTTCGGAGTATACATTCTCTGAAGAGATGCAACATCATCCTTGCTAACTTTATTGCGAGGTTCTTCATCGCCAACAAACTCTTCTGGACTGTGAGTATTGTCACTGCTTCCAATTGTAAAGAATGCACTCTTCTTCACTCTTTCTCTTTCCTTTGCAACCATCACAGCTGCTGTAGCAATTAGACCTGTGTCGAGAGTAGGGCAGACACTCTGCATAAGGTTAATAAACCAAGGCTTGACACTACGGTGAGTGACGGTGTGCAAGGTAGATAGTTCTTGACAGATGAGGGAAAGCTGTCTGGTAGTAAAGTAGTTCATGTGGTAATACTTTGAACGCAGACTTTCGACATTTGTTCTCCATTCCTTCAAGTCAGTTTCCATTTGCTTAGCCCTTTCTTGCAACCGATTAATTATCCCATCAGAGTGTAAGGAATACTTGCTCTCAAACTTCCTGTATTTGACATGTCCCATCAATAGTAGCTCTTGCAGTGTTGATGCAATACGAACAGTTAGCTCCAAACCCTAGAAAAATGGAAGCAACAAAAATCTCTGTCAGTTGCACAGTTACCTCTGTCTCCTCACAAACAAGTTCACATGGTAGTTTATTGAGAGCAACACTAGCTACTACACATGGAGCAAAGTTGTGTGTGCTTAGTGTAAGAATCAATACATGGCTGCATGGATGATCCCAAAACTTAGTGTTACTTGCATGTTGAAGCAGGGTGAAACCTTGCCTATGTTTGACTAGATACTATTATTTAGGGTCTTATTTAGGGGCAAAAGTGGAAGTTTTTGCACACCACTCTTTCTAGCCTTGCATCACATCAATCAGTGACAATCTATGCATGAGTTAATCATTGATCCAGGGGGATTATAAAAAGGTGTAGGCCAACCTCATAGACACTAAACTGCTGGCCCCTCAAGGTAGCCAATTACTCTTGTGCATAGTTAAATGCCTGTAAATGTTTCTCCCACTAGATATGCACTGCTGTTCATAAATCATATGTCAGTGACTGACTGCAAGGAGGTTTGGCAACTATGTGAACTATGTGTTAGTTTCTATTTTACAGAGCTAAAGCAGCCATGTCCTGTGTACGTGCAGAGTTTCATACCTGCCAAAACGTGTCTGCCATATCTTTAATGTCTTTCTCAGTCATCTTGCCTTTGATAAGGGCTAGTTTGCTCTGGAGATCCTTCAAATCATCCAGACTGTATTTATGCTTGGCAGAGTGCTGCTTTAGAACTTGGACTTCCACTAGGCCACGGATGTCTTTAGGAATCCCTTGGCCAACATGAATGATGTACTTGCCGTGTTTAGTAATGTCTTCCAGTTGGCCAAAGGCAGACTCCTCAACTGATCCCAAAGTGTCCTGAATGGTTTTGTACCAGCTTAAGTTTTCACGGCACATTTGCTATTGAAAGAGAAATCACAAAGATCAGATTATTATTTTAAAGCAAGTCAACAATATGGCAGCATGCAACTGCAAAACCATGGTAGTATGAAAATCAATATATGCCACTTTTACTAACCACTTTCTCAGGTATTTCAGACAAATATTCACGCTGAAGAGCACAGCAGCATTCCATGAAAGACTTCAATCCTTCAGATTTCTGAACATGAAATATCAGAGGAGCCAATTTCATCCCCACTTGATCAAGTGCTGTTAAGAGATCAACGCTAGATCCATCTGTGCACTGTGTCATCAGGGCAATATGCGTGAAGGTTTGCAACTGACCGACATCTATAGAAATGCAAGAAGCAAGCAAAAGTCAGACATAGCGATATTGTCAGGCTATACTCATACTCATGGAACATCATTCCTTATACCAATGCTGAGTTAATTGCTTAGTGAGGGCTTTGTTAAAAAGCAATACATTTAACTCAATGTAGAATCATCATTAGGTTTTACTGGTGGACTATAACGTAGTAATAATTAAAGACTTATCAAAGCAGACATGACTATGATGATTTTGGAAAGGTCCGCAATCATCAGCAAATTCTTAAGGGCAACCGGGGTGTCCAAAGTATTCATGACATTAACATTTGGTACATTTAATGATCAAGCTAGATATTATCACTTGTCAATATAAGAGTTGTGGCACACTGTATTTCCTCTTTATTGAACTGCAGACAGATTGAACAATTCAGTGAGTGCCAACCCAGCCTCAAGTACCCTGCTTATATCATCTTCAAAGTACATGGCTTACATATAATCAACAATGCACAAGTACATCAAAACCTACGTGCGTACGAAAGTGGCACAGATACAGAATCTATCGTCTACCTTCATCAGTGATAGCAGTACAAAGCACTTCTACAATTAAATGTGTTGGTGACAGGTGATGATGACAGAAATAGAGCTAATAGAGTAATAGAGTAATGAGAGTAATAAAGCTTGCCAGGTAGTGTCCCATTACTGTATGGGCTACCTAAGGTGCACAAACAGGCTGTCTATCTCCAGCCCATTGTGTCATTTGTGACCTCACCCACTTACCAGCTGTCCAAGTTTCTCGTTTATGTACTGGCTCCACTGGTAGGATGAACGATGATGTAGAATCTTTCCCGCTCTTACGCTTATCTTCAGGTACGGTACATGTCACAAGTTACTTACGGAATCTTGCGGATTTGCTGCGTAGGTTTTCTGCGAATCTCTGAGTGCGGATGTCCGTGAGCCTTCCGCGGAATCATCGCTGATCATCCGCGGAATCATCGCTGAGTATTTGCGGAACCTCCGTAGGGCACCTACGGAATGTTCCGCTGAAGGTTCGCGCAGAACGTTCGAAAGAGATTAGCTTCATGTAGTCAGCGTGTCAGCGTAGCCAGTGAATTATGCAATCCCACTCCACCTGTGGGCGGCTGTTACCCAGGATACGGGCAGGTGTCAGAATAGTTGTGGTCACCGCGATGTTGGTACGAACTCTGCGTAATCCAGAAGACAGTTCCGCGGACTCAGCACAGATGCTCTGCGGATTCACTACAGACAATCCACTGACTCACTACAGACGATCCGCAGAGATGCCGAATACGTTTCGCTAATTTCTGCACAGGTTTTCATGGAAAGCCGCGACGGATTACCGCGGAATTCGTCGGATTTCTGTAAGTAACTTGTGACATGTACCGTACTTGCGCAGTGCCATAGATAGCAAAACAGTGCATATAAATGATGGGAAATTTGGTGAGGAAGTAAATTTGGTGAGCTTCAAACTACTCGCCAAATCACTAAATTTTCCCGCTATACAGTATGTACAAATCTTCACAATCTATTTTTGCGAATCCCTATTTTGCCTGAAGATTTCTCGAACTGTGTTGGTTACCACTGTAGCAATCACAAAGCAGCCAAAGAAGTACTTGTGCAATTACTGAGTGATCTGTCTTGCTACTGTTGCTTCAGAAAACACTGTTGATGCAGTCACAACTTGTAAACACATCTGATTCATCTACGTAAGCATGCTGTAGCCGCGTTTGTGGCTATCACGCATACACACAAGTCTGGTCGGCTTCAGTAGGAGAAGTTCTGCATCGCGAATGGGAAGTCAGAAACATGAACACCATGTTTTGTACCGTATCTCCAGAAATCTTCTGCATTTTCGCAAACCTACACTCATTCGCAAAATTTGCAAAATTTACATCCCTCAAAATTTGTACGCATATGTAATGTTACTCAGGTATCAGAGCAAAAACGGAATGAGATACCTTTCATAGCTTCTTTAAGCCAATCCACCAGTTGATGACTGACTGACAATTCCATAAGGCTTGCATGAATACCACTGTATTCGTTTAAGAACGCTGCAACCTCCTCGTACTCTCTATCCAAGACACTGATAGGCTGTTCAGAAAGCAGTGATGGAATCTAGCCAAAGAAGAATGCATACACACAGAGTGATCCAACAGGGAATGTGATAATGAATGGAATGTGAATTTGAATGAATGTGCATGCATGGCATCGTTATCATGTATAGTGTTGGGTTACACTAGATTCAGCTTCATTTGATGCACTTTTAAATTGTGCAGTCTCCTCACCCACCGAATAAATTCGTTGAAGTCTAGCATAAATTAACAGTACTGGCAACAGAAATGCAATAAATGTTTGACACCAACTTGTACTCCCATCTACCAGAAGATAATTAAGTCACGGTTTCTGTATTGAAGAAGTGCACCATTCCACAACATGCTCACCAGTTATACAGCCTAAAGTCAAAAGGTAAAGATACTAGAATTCATTGAATCTATGGTACCTGTCACTAATTACTTATGTTCTTATCCGGAATTGCCGAGTAGACTTTCCGCAGAATACTGTGCAGTATAATGGGGACTATACGTACGTGCATTAACCCATCGCAAAGCCTTCTGCGGAATCTGCGCGTGTAGTACACAAAAGGGCTGCAGTCACACTACATCTGTCTTCGCCGACTTTCATGGAAACGTTTGTGGGAAAACTGCGGAAAACTACGGAGTCACGTAACTATTTTGTGCCAGGTACTGTAGCATCAGGTATCAGGGTATCAGGGAATCTTATTTAACCTGGGGAGGCCTTCAGCCCGAGGGACTACTATTCTAGGCACCCATGACAAATCACATCCTGTTGAGAAAGCCACCTACACATGAGACATTACAATATATAGGAGGAAAACAGAAGAAAGGTTTCTTCAGTGTGTGGTGTTGCTACTGTTATAAGCTTATTGCAATCAATTCTAAAGATCAGAGTGAATGGTATCAAGAATGAATTTGCTTAGCTAGCTGCTTGTATGGAAGATAGCTTGCTGGGACCAAGTGAAGCCTAATAAAGATTGTGTTTATTGCTGCTCTTTTAGCTGTTAAAAATACATATGCAAATCCATGGATAAGTTGTGAGCCATAAATGATTACAAGACATGATGAAATTATTCACTTGTATGTTCTACTCAATCTGGTGAGCATGTGATGTGGAAGTGCACCTTATCAACATTACAATAGCTATGGCTGATAATTAATACTTCCCTAATAAGATAAAATCATGCCATACATTCTTGATATTTTGCACCATTACAGCACAATGCGATTATTCATTCTTAGAAACATATGTAGCTTGCTTAAAAGTCCAAAATAAACATTAAACTAGAACAATTCAGAAACAAATGTGCTATGCATGTACACCACTTACATCAGCAATGTTGATCACTCTAGTAAAGTTTCCCTGAATCTGAAAATTATCTATCACGTGTAGCAGTTGCTTAGCTTCCCGGGATACAGCCTGGAGGCCACCATACAATTTAACCCTTCGGGAAACCTCAAAAACATCACAGTGAGTTGCCACTGGGATGCCACATGTTTTCAGGGCTTTAACAACAGTCTGCAGCTGCTGTGCTCCTGTTCCAGTAGCCATCAGTTCTTCAGCTTCTCTACATGCCACCTTCAGCTGACTCATATTGAACACCATGTCTTGAAGTTTGCCAATAAAGGTTTGCCATACATTGTCCACTAGATCTTGCAAACTTGTCATCTTATGACAAACCTGTGTCCAAATTTTGGATGTAATATCAGAGTGAAAGGTTTCAAATACCACGACAAATTTATCAAGAATTGAATGTAGCTCTTCAACCACAGGAAAATCACTAAATGTGTCTTGCAGTTTGACAACTGGGCAAGCCTGAATATTGCGCTTGCAGAGCGCCTTCATCAACAGTAGTTCCTCTATAAAGATTGGAAAGCCACACATGCAAAGCAGCAAATGCCAATTATTCAATGTGTTGTGTTAGATGCAAAACACAAATGCATACAATACAAACTGCTACACGTAACTACATATCTAGCATATGTCTGTGACACACACAATGCATCACTACCTCTTACACTGATTATGTTTCATGGTGCTGTACTTAAGAGCAGAATTTCACAACAAATAAGCAGACCTGTACAGGTCAGTGTGGTTAAATTATACTTGATCAGCGGGGCCAAATACTTGAAAAGTCTACTTAAAAAGGTGAAGCGTTGTGGTAATATTGTCTAGAAACACATGGGAATGGCACTATGTGCAAAGTACACATGCATACATGGCCAATACAGTGGCAGAAACATGGGCTTGCATCTTGAAGAAACCAAGAACAAATTGTCACAAACCCCTGACACCCATTTGACAAATGTGAAGAGTTAAACCTCAAGCTATACATTTCTGCGGAGATGTCAATTGCTTTCTTCAGTTACACTTCGTTGAGGTGTCAGCCGATTTATTCAAAGTCTCCTCCCATTTGATTGGATAACAGTCACACACATCACACATCATTTTAAAGTGTCTCAAAACAGGGCCAGAGAATGCCATCTTCAATTCACATCAAAATGATAGCCTCCTTCTTACTATCAAAAGGAAGGATGTAGAACTCATCATAAAAATAAGCTGTATTTTAGAAGAAGTAGGTAGTGGCTAAAAATGGAGATGGAAGAAATAGCTAAAAGCAAAGTGTTTTATGCTAACAGGGATACAACGGCATTGATAAATACCACACACCAGGAAAGCGCAGATTGATATCGAAACGGCACAGTTCATGATTTACTGTATGCAACCTTAGAGTCATGTACATGACTAGAACTAGGAGGCATTGGCATGCATGCCATGTACCATACAATGCATACAGCATGAATGAATCGATGGCTATACCTGATGAAACCTGTGTAAGGAAACACAATACATACGTATATGCACTCATGTTGACTAACCCATTCCTTTGCTTCTGGCAGGCAGTACGAGTGCACATCTCTCACAAAGAAACTGCAAATTTCGTCTTGTATGTTTAAACTCACTAACCACAGAAGCTAATTTCTTAGTTTCCAGTAAAACGTCATCACAGTCAACACCAGTTTTAGCATCTGGCTGCCCATAATAGCACTTGATAATCCTTTCAAAGTTTCTTTCATTGCGAGTGATAGTGTCAATGTTCTCCACAGTTACTTCCCGTTCAAGAACAGATGCTACTACTGAATCCAACATCTGAGCAGCATGAGCATATGCTTCGCTCTCAATGGTCTGTGGCCTAGACACATCTTTGCCTGTGATGAGACACAATGATTGAGAAAAATATCGCTAGGAAACAGTACCTACCTATCTGTATCATTTAGATTGGAAATAATGTGGTGCACAATTAACTCAATAGCATGAAGTCATATAATTCACAAGCATTACAACCATCACATTATTTAGACTGGCAGCACAGAAGGAATCTCATGCACTGCAAGTAGGCAGTTGTTATAGTCCCATCAGGTCAAAATGGTAAAGCTACCTTCAGACTTAAAGTCTGGAGTCAACAGTCACTTCTCAACATTTCTTACGCAGCACCTAAATTATATTTCCACCAGCAAACAGTCACATCCAGTAATATACATACGTACAGTGCTGCTCGAGCGTTATACACCCAATTATCGCGTGCACACGAGTACACACGTGCGTACACGTGCGAGTATCTGGTAATTGCTGCTAATATGTTGGAATGACGGAACGTGCAAACTTCAGTTGTGAAAGAGATTGTCAGCACTCGGAAATGGCTCGGAGAAGAAACGAGATCCTAATTCAATGGACGGAAGGCTCTTCAAGGGCGAGACTAATCGAGTTAACGTTAAGCACATTCTCCTCAATGCCCAGGACATTACGGTTGGAGCTTTCGTAACGGCACGATTGAACTCGCGAAAATACCGGGGAGAAGTTAATAACTTGTTGGAATGGTCAGCGCCACAAAAGGCGAAACGAAGGAGAAAGGCAGGAGGGATCACGAAGAAAGCTACAGAAGCTGTTTCTGAAACAAACTCAGAGGAATGGACTGCGGGTTCAGGCACCAAGACGAAGCAGATGAGAATGAGCACAGAGAAGGCTAGCAGACAAGTAAAGAAGGCAGAAGAATCGAGCTTTAAGAATAGAAAGGCAAAAGCGAATAAAGGGGGGAAAAGGTAAGCTGCATATAGTCTCGCTAGCCAGACCGCTTCCTCCCCTCCATTTTTTACAAACTGACGTCATCGGTCGGGAGGAAGGGTCTGGTGAATAGCCTATACCGTTTTTGTTCTGAGCCACCGGAACTAGGTGGCTCATTAATATGCAGTTGCCGTGGAAATAATGATATTCATATTGGGTAACGCGTTTTGACCGGAGAACTTGCATCCAGGTCTGGAACGATCTTCGCAGTGCTTCCAGCCTGTCCAATTCGCCTATGCACTGAAAGAATAGCACGGCCATCGAAACAACTGGTTTCTGCGAACGCCTTGATCATTTTCTCTCGTCGCTGGTTCAGGATTCTTGACAAACGAGATCTAGCATCCGCGCAAGCATTTCTGTGCAGTAGCTTTCGCTTCTTCTTGTGCGTAGCACTACTAATCTCCGCTCGACAAAAGCAGCATAGCTCCATGTTCCAGC
>MKWU01003943.1_pt1 | contig 18420 bp, 14 predicted proteins | sample 809101 | NCBI WGS metagenome assembly MKWU01 (sample SAMN05860141, study PRJNA318959) | sponge metagenome | host: Aplysina aerophoba | place: Slovenia: Piran, Adriatic Sea, Gulf of Piran | collected 2013-05-07
GTCCCAGTGTCGTTTACGTATGCCGTTCTGCCGACCAAGATGCGTCAGGGCGTCGATCTGGGTTTCGATGTTTTCGAGATCGCCACGCCCGTGCGCTCTGAAGAGGTCGAGATTATCGAGGTGGTGCATGCCGACGGTCAGGTGCAAACCGCGGATTTTACTGGCGTGGACTTGACCCATCTGCCCGTGCAAGACGACAGCGGCCTTTTTGCCGTGGAATCGGTGACCGAGCGGCACTTGCGGGTGCGCTTTCCCGCAATCACTGAAAGCGACTTGGCTGCGGGACGGGCGGCGGTGCTCAAAATTCGCTTCAAGTGCCGCGTGCTGCGGTTTGGCACGACTTTTACCGGCACGGCTTGGAACAGCGCTACCGACGATCTTGGCCAGCGGGTCATTGGCGGCAATGCGGCCGATTTGGGGGCGGCGGACGACGATTTAATACCTATAGGGGCCGCCGATCCGAACGACTTAGCGGTAAGAGTGCCGTTGGCGGGTGGCCGCCTGATGATCAACGTCGCGGCCCAACCGCGTATCTTCAGTCCCAACGGAGATGGGATCAATGACGAGACGCGAATACACTGCGATTTGGTGCGGTTGGTCGATGCTGCGCCGCTCGCGGTGCGCGTGTTCGATCTAGCCGGACACCGCGTCCGCACGCTCTTTGCGGGCGAACAAGGAGGCGGGAGTTTTTCTGCGCAGTGGGACGGCACGAATGCTGCCGGACAACAGATGCCTCCGGGTATCTACCTCTTCCGCGTTGATTTGGCCACCGATGCCAAAGGGGAAGCGGTCGTGGGTATCGTCGAGATGGTGTATTAAGTAACCCCTGATTTCCTTTGGGAGCTAAATGATGAATCATACTAAAGAACACCCATCATACGTTGACCCCTTGGTCGATGAAGTGCGTAATGTACGCAAGGCGATCTCAGAGATGTTTAACCACGATGTTGACAAATTATGCGATTACTTTCAGCACATTGAGCAACAGCATCAAGAGCGGGTCGTTAAGTCAGTACGGGGCCTTACGGAGCAGATGGAAGGCGGCCGGCAGGGAAGAAGTGAGGGAGGAATTTAATGGGCAGAACTAGGGGGATACCCGCGTGGCTGGTCCTCTTGGCATTGGTATTGCCGGCGACCGGGGCGACCGGCCAGTCGCCGGACCGTCGTTTCGGCACCCAGCGCGGTGCCCAACTCACCTTTGAGCCGCGCGGCCCGGGCGTCCTCTTCGATGCGCTCGACCCGGCGCTCAAGAAATGGTACGTGCCGCAGGAGCTGTACGTCGATTACGGCTTTCGCCAGTGGGAGTACTCGAATTACGCCAGAGACTTGTACCAGCGCTACGTCAACACCAACCGCCAGGGCGGGCCGTTTTACGACCTGTACGGGAACTACCAGACCTGGGGCTGGCTGGTTTTCGATTGGAACCAGACGCAACCGGGCCAATTCGGTTCGTCGATATACAAAGACCCTAGGTTCAATTCGTGGTTCAACGCCGTTACGGTCTCTGCTGATTCGCGCGACCAATATTACTTGGCAATAACCATTGGCGAGCGCATCCGCACCGCGCTGACCCCACTGACCTTTTCAAAGCCGCGTTTCAACGGCATCCAGATGGACTTCGCCGCGGACAAATACGAGGCGACGCTGTTGTTTTCCCGCGCCAGCGAGGCGATCCTCGGCACCACCCCCGCACTCCAGCCCAGCACTTCGACCAACGCAACCAATATGATGGGGGGACGGGCCACGGCGCAGGTGGGGGATTTTGTCAAGGTCGGCGCGACCATGGTCAATGCCCACCACTCGCAAACGCTGGCCGAGGCGTTTGAACGCAACCCGTTCATCGGCACCTTGGGGGCCGGGCAAGGCAGCGATCCGATCCGGGTTATCGCCGTGGTGCTGAGCGACGATTCGCCGGAAGACGGCCAAGGTGGGGCGGCGCTGTTTGCTCACGACATCATCATTACCGCCGAGGATTTTGACACCAAGAAGCGCACAAAATTCCGCTTGCGGGAGGTGGTAGCCGATCCGACCAAATGGCCGGTGATCACCGGCGGCTTCCCTCGGGAGGGTTTTTTGGCGGCCGACGGCGAGGAACAAATCGTCATCAACTACGACTTCACCGACTTGGCGTACATTGGCCCGCGGCCGACGGAGATCGTCGATATCCAATTCGATCTCGTGGTGGCCAACGACTACAAGATCCAAGTTTGGTCCGATCGCCAGATCGGGCGCGGCAGCTTGCCCAGCCCGCCGCTTACAGGTTTGGACTTGGCGCAAGCGGGTGCCGTGCTGTTCGATGTCCGCAGCGCCGCTGGCAATGTGACAGACAATTCAAACCAGCAGCGCGTCGTCTTTGACTACGGACTGCCATCGGCCAACATGGTGTTCGGGTTCACGATGGAAGTGTTACAATTGATGGGTTTTGACGCCTATGCTGAGTACGACATTAATCGCGACTACACCCAGTATCCCAACCTCACGCTCGCCAACGCGGACCGCAACCTGAAGACCCACGCGCGCGATGCCGCGGCTTGGATGATCAACGTTTCCAAGCAGGCCTATCCGTTCTTTTTGTTCGGCGAAGCCTTTAGCATGGATCCCGACTATTCGACGACGGCGTTTATCGTCGATTCGGGCGGCAACATCTACTACGACGACGAGCGCACCTCAATGTATGAGTTTGTCGATGACAACGACGACCAAGACCGCACGCCCGATTGGAACCGCTGGGGCCAGGGCGGCCCAGACGCGATCGTCTTCCCCGGTTGGGACGAAAACAACGACTTCGTCTCGGACTTCAACCAAAACGACAATATCTCACTGAGCAATCGCATCCCGGACTACGAGGAGCCGTTTTTCCGCTACAACGTCGATCGGCCAGAATTCCTCTTTGGCATCGACCTCAACAACAACAACTGGATTGACCGGTTTGAAAACGACGACTTGCCCGACTACCCCTACCGCCGCAACCACCGGGGCTACAACATTTACGTCGGCCAACACCTGACACCGGAGGCGCGATTGACGGTGGGGCGACTGCGCGAAGACGAGCTATCCTCCAACCGCCGCAGCCACGCGACCTACGGCGTTTTCACGTACGACCGCGACCATCCGCAATGGGGCCGCTTGCGGTTTTTCAATTCGCTGAAAAAGGTCGCGGACAATATCCCCGATGTGCGCCGCGAGCCGACGCTATACCTGCAAACGATCTCGCTGGCCCTTGTCGAGGACATCCTGCCGGCGAGGGACACTTGGATCAATGACAGCTACGTGCAATTCGATTACGAACCGGTCAAAAAGCTGAACGTGATCAACAAATTCAAATACAGCCTCTTTAGCCAGCGCGGTGAGGCGTTCAAAAGCGGCGATGCGCCCATTCTCAATGAAAGCTCTCAGTTTGTGGGTTTGATCAATAAGGCGGATTACACCCGCAAGATCGGCCAGTTCGTGCTGCAACCCAAGGTGAAAAGCGAATACCTCAACCAGACGGCCTTTTTGCAGGCCGAGCCCGACCGCAAGGAGTGGATGGGGATCGGCATTTTGCAGGCGCGGCTGCCGGTGTTGAACAACTCCTTTCTCGAAAGCGGAGTGGAGTATTCGGTGTTCCGCGAGTTGGTCTTGGACGAAGACGCCTTGCTGGACGATGGTCCGACTCAAGACACGGGTGATTTCCGCAACTTGGTCTTGGCCGTGCAGTGGACGACCCTCGGACACTACCTCGGCTATAAGCTCACCACTCAGTTTGGCGTTAGCTATACCAAGCGGTGGGACGAGGCTGTGGTGTTGGGTGCTGATGGCCTCGTGAAGCACAGCGAGAGCCGCTCCTTTGGCACTAGTTTTATCTCAGTGTACGCTGGGGTAGAATGACGCGACGCGATCTAATAATGGGGGCGGCGGTTTGCCTGCTGGCCGGACTAGTGCCGGCGAGTGCCCAGCTTGACTACGGCAATCGCTTGGGGACCAACGAGGAAGACCGGGTTTCCTATTACGCTTCCGGCCCACTCATGCAGCAGGTGGCGTTCGTGCCCGCGTTGAAGCGCTGGTACATGCCGCAGGAACTCGTCTCCGAATACCGCTGGCAGTGGGAGTACACCAATTACGCCAGAGATCCCTACCGGCGCTATTTTTCTCCCGGGCAGGAAGGAGACTATTTCTACGACCTGTACGGGCGCTATTTGACCAAGGGTTGGCTGGTGTACGACTGGCGGCAGCGGCAGCCGACCAGCTCTGGGGGTTCGGGCCTACTCAAACCGTCCGGGCGCTATGACTCGTGGTTCAGCAACCTGCTCATCGCCACCGATACCAAGGGCCAGCACTATTTGGGGGTGACCATCGGCGACCTGATCAACACCACGCTGACGCCGATGACGTTCCGCAAAACTAGGTTCAACGGAGTGCAGTTCGACTATGCCGCCGACCGCTTGGCCGCTACGGTGCTGATGTCGCGGATCAGTCTGCCGGTGGACCAGATCGCTCCGGGTATCCGCGTCCCCATCGTCACTGAGAATTTTACCAACCTGCTCGGCTTCCGGGGCGAATGGAAGGTACGCGACGCCGTGCGCTTGGGCGCGACTTTTGTCAACGCCCACAACGACCGCTCGCAATCCGACCGCGGCGGCAATCCTTTCAAGGGCAAGCTGACCAATGGCCAACTGGAAAATCGCATCAACTGGATCATCGTCCGCATAACGGATGACTCGCCCGAGGACGGCGTAGGCGGCCCTACGGTTTTCAATCAAGATATTGAAGTGCATACCCAAATCGGCGGCCGCGACACTGTGCTGGTCGGCAGTCAGCTTGGTCTTCTGCCGCAGATAGAGGGCGGTACTACGCGCAATGGCTTCCCCGTTGCCGAAGGAGTTGGCAGCGAGGGCGAGATTACCTATCGGTACAATTTCTCTTCTGAAGACCCGGCAGTGATGGCGCTGGAAGACATCATCGACGATGCCGACTTGGTCAACAACATCACTGCGGTGAAGTTCCGCTTCCTACTCAACAACGACTACCGGATCGATGTCACCTCGGACGTCCAGACCGACAACGAACCGCTAGGTGCCCAATCCAAGTTTTTAAACGTGGTGCGAGCGGACGGCAATGTCCAAGACAATTCCAATCAGCGGTGGGTCGTCTTCGACTACGGCCTGCCGACAGCGACCCAGGTTTTCGGCTTTAGCTTCGAGGTCAGCGATTGGGCGGGCTTTCGGATGTACGGCGAGTACAATGTCAACCACCAGTTCCGGCAGTATCCCAATATCGCGCGGCAGACGCACCACAGCGCGTCCGGCGTGTTGGGGGATGAGTCGGCAACGGGTTGGATGGTCAACGTCGCCAGAGAATTCTATCCCTTCTTCCTGTTCGGCGAGGCGTTTAGCATGGACGCTGAGTACAACACCACGTCGTTTCTCGTCGATCAGGGCGGGCGGATCAATTACAGCGACGACGAAGAGGCGCGATCGGAATTTCTCTACGACTTGGTAGATGACAACGACGACAACGACATCCGCCTCGACCAGCGGCGCGACAAGGAGGGGCTGGCCGACGGAGCGGTGTTTCCCGGTCTCGACGAAAACAACGATTTCATTTCCGATTTCAATCAGAACAACACGCCAGTGCGCCCCAATTTCATGCCCGACTACGAAGAGCAATTCCTGCGCCACTACGTAGATCGGCCGGAATTCGTCTTCGCCATTGACTTGAACAACAATGGTTGGGGCGAGCGCTTTGAAAACGACGACGAGCCGGATTATCCCTACAAACGCGACCGGCGCGGGTACAACGCCTACGTGGGAGCGTGGCTGACGCCGGAGTTGAAGTGGATGGCGGGGCAAGAGCAAGTGCAGCGCTTATCGACCGGCGCAAAGAACCTGACCCGCTACGCCCTGCTGGCCTATGAGCGCAATTTTCCGAGGGTGGGCAACGCGGCGTTCTACAACATGTTTAAACTGGTGCAAGACGACATTGCCGACGACGTGGTCCAGTGGGTGACGGCGCGCCCTGAACTGGGTCGGCCGCTGGACTCGCCGGGGTCGATGCAGCCGGTCATGGATCCGCTGGCGATGCGCGACGCTGTCGTCAATCGGCTATGGGCTGGTTTCACCGGCAAGACCTACAAGGGCATCAATAGCGAGGGCAAGTTCATCCACGAATTCATTCGGCAGCGCGACGCCGATGCCCGCGACCGCGCTGGCCGCAAGATCGCCCGCAACACGCGGCGACTGGGGCTGATCAACCGCATAGATTACCAGTTCTCGCTGGGCCGGCTAACGGTGCAACCGCGCTTCAAGCACGAACTCTTCATGGACGATACGCCCTATAATATCGACCGCCTAACCAGCGCCTCGACGGCCGACCGCCAAGACTGGAGCGGGATCTCCTCGCTCTTGCTGCGGCGTTCCTTTTTGAACCACGTATCGCTGCAGTTAGGCGTCGAGCACCTGATCTTCCGCGATTTTGTCCAAGACGAGACGGCCGCTGCTGGCTTGCGCGCTGGCGATACGACCGGGGATTTCGACGAGACTTCGCTCGCCGTGCAATTTTCCATCGACAAGCCGTATCTGGGCTATACCCTGCAAACCCTGATGGGGATAAGGGTGAGCAGACGCTATCTGGAGCGCTTTGAACAGCCGAGCGCTCGGGAGACGGGTGCCCTCTCCTTCGTGACGGTATATGGCAGCATCCGCTAGCGCCTGCTGACCGTCGAGTTTGATCCATACCACTAAAAATTGTGAGTTTACTGAGTCTATGAAAGCGTACCTATTCTTGGTTTGCAGTGGAATTTTCCTAGTACTTATGGGTTGTGCAAAAGATGCCGAGGAACTGGAAGATCCAGTTTTGGCCGAAGTAGGGGATCGCCGGATAACGGCCTCCCAATTGATCGACTTTGAACAGCGCTTGCCGGCACAGCTAAAGACGAAGAAATCCGGCTTAGATGGCTATCGCGACTACCTACGGACAATTATCGACAAGGAGATTTTCCTGCAAGAAGCGATCAAAAGGGGACTCGACGAGGTGCCAGAGGTGGCGCAGAAGTTACAGCGGGAAAAAGCCGAACGGGTGTTGAGCCTGTTGTTCGAGCGCGAATTTCTCGCCAAGGTCCACGTCGATGAGCAGGAGTTGCGGGCGGCTTACGAGGCCGCGGATAAAGAGCGCGAGGTCAAGCTGCGCCTGATCATCGTCGATACGCAGGCAGAAGCCGAGGAGATCGGGCAAAGACTTGCCGATGGCCGGGATTTCGCCGAACTGGCGCACAGCCGATCGCAGCACAAATCGACGGCACCGCAAGGTGGGGAACTGGACGGCTACCTGACCCCCAAGCGCATCCCGATCTACCTGCAAGAATACATAAACGCGCTTGAGGTTGGCGAGTACTCCGAGCCGATTCGCCTGCCCAACGGTCAGTTTGGAATCTATCAAGTTATGCACGCCCGGCCCGTGAGTTTTGCCACCGCGAGCAACGAGCTGGAGGCCAAGTTGCGAGAGGAAAAGACGACCGAACTGATAGAGACATTCTTGGCGCAACTGCGGGCCGACATTGACTTGCAAGCCAACGCCGAGACTTTGCATCAGCTCCAGCAGTGGGTCGCGGCAGGGCGCAGAGAGTACACTGAGGCCGAACGCTCAGAGGTGCTCTTTCAGTTCCGCGGCGGCAGCGTCACGGTGGGGGATTTTTGGGATTATGCGGAAGAGTTGAACATGGGCTTTTCAGGCGATATTGCCGAATCGGTGCGCTGGTTCGCCGAAGACGTGCTGCTGCCGCGCACCTTGTTTTTGCACGTAGCCCATGAAAGGGGGATTGACCGCGAAGAGCAGATTGCGCGCTGGTATGAGCGCCGCAGAGATGCGCTGTTGTTGTTGGCACTTAGGCAGACGGCGGTCAAGGACCAAGTCCATATCGAGCCGGAAGCGGTCAGGAAACTATATGACGAGCGGCCCGAGTTGTTCACCGCACCGGAGGAGGTTACGCTGCAAGAGATCATGGTGCAGACTCGGGAGGAGGCCGTGGAGATCAAAGAGCGAATTGAGGCGGGTGATGATATGGGAGCACTCGCCGACGAATACACCTTGCGGACGGCGGGCAAAGGCGCACAGGGCACGTTCCACATTCATGCCTTTGAACAAGCGTTTTATCCAGAATTGATCGACGTGGTGCGCAGTGTCGAGGTCGGTCGATTACACGGCCCGCTAGCGGTGACGGTGCAGGCCGCCCAAGTGGTCGGGCCGGAGGCCATGCCTCGGGGCGGCGAGTACTATTCGGTGTTCAAGGTACTGAAGTCGAATTTCGACAGCGCTCCTGAACCCTTCGACACTGCGGCAAAGCGGGCGCGGGCGCTGTTGAAGCGCGCCGAGGAGAGCCGCTTGGCGGATGCGTTTTTGATGGGGCTGCGGCGGGACTACGAAGATAGGATTGTTGTGTATGAGGACCGCCTCGAAGGGGTCTTGCCCTAATAGTCGGAGCCATGTACGTTAGTGGAATCAAAGGAGAATTGCCATGACAGATAATATATCTTTCGACGATTTCGTAAACCAACAGATAGCCAAGGAAGAACCATCAATCGACTGGACTCGAAGACGCGACGATTGGATAAGGCATCTCGACGAATTCTACCAGCTAGCCGAAGGATTTCTACAGAAATATATTGACCAAGGTAAAGTCCGTATTACGACGGCTACCAAGCAGATCACTGAGGAATACATCGGTAGTTATGATGTAAAATCTCTTGAGGTCCAGATTGGTACTATCAAAGTTCTCCTCGATCCCATCGGTACATTAATTGTTGGTGCCAAAGGGCGTGTGGACATGCGTCGTGAGGGCATGCACGGGCCGTATGGTACGGTCAAGTTTGTTCTTGTCCCGAAAACAGCTTCTTCCCCTACGATCCGCGTCATCGTTCGAGATTCATCTAGTGAGGATGAACCGGAACCTATTGTGGAGGAGTGGGCATGGAAAAGACGTACGCCACCTCCGAACGTCGAATACATCGAACTTGAGGAGGAGTCCTTTCTTTCCGCAATAATGGAAGTTGCGAATGCCTAGTGCTCGGAGAGTCACGTTTTCTGGAGAACATCTCCTACTCGTCGAGATTGCCCGATATTATAGCGACATCGAAGCATCCGTAAGGAACTACTTTTCTTCTGACAATCTGCAATCAGTCGAGCGTTTCGTCGATTATACGCCACTGGAAATAGAACTCGAGATGACCTCCGTTCTTGCAGAACATGCACGAAGTACATCCATGAGTATTTTGGCCGCTTTAGAAGCAGCTTTCCGTATGGATTTTCTGCAGCGTTGCTATAAAAGACAAAAAGACCCTCTATCAAGGTCTTTTAGAACGTTATATCAGAATAAGGGTCAAAATGTGCCGCTAGGGGATATTTTTTTGCAGTGGAAATCGCATTCGACTGTTTCTCGATCTATTATTTCAGATTTAGAGCAAGCCTTCAAGTATAGACATTGGCTCGCACATGGCCGGTACTGGACGCAAAAAATTGGTCGAGAGTATGACTATGACGATATATATACGCTTGCTGAGTCGATATATAACTCATTTCCGCTTGAAGAGTGACCGGCAGTGCCTATGCGGTTATTCATGTTTTGAGGAGGACCAATCGTGAAAATCACCGATGTCGAAGTCATTCATTTTCGCACCAAACACCGCGGCCGGAGTGCTGGCTCTCGTTGGGGCTATGGCGTGTGGATTGACAACGAGGAAGTGGAAGGTACTAGTGCGATCACCAGAATCTCCACCGACGAGGGCATTACAGGGCACATGCTGGGCGGCAACAAGGCGACTATGGAAGGTGCCATCAAAAACCTGCTAGTCGGCGAAGATCCTCTCAACCGCGAGAAGCTATGGCATTGGATGGACCAGATGTCCACGTTTGGCCATAGCCTCGCCGAACACGAACTCGGCATTGTCGATTGCGCACTGTGGGATTTGGCGGGGCAAAAAGCCGGTATGCCCGTGTACCAACTTTTGGGCGGCACTCGCGACAAGGTCGAGGCATACGCCAGCACGTACCCGAACTTGGGCGGCCCTGAGGTGTATGGAGAACTGGCGCGAGAGTGCGTAGCGCGCGGTTATAAAGCCTTCAAAGTACACGCCAACATCTGTTGGAATCCGCACACGCGGGAGCCAGCGCCGCAACTGCCGGGATTCCCCAAGGAGGATGTGGAGATTTGTCGCGCTGTGCGCGAGGCCGTGGGCGACGATATTGTGCTGATGCTCGATCCGTTCGGCGTCTATACCTTGGAAGAATCGCTGTGGGTCGCGCGAGAATTGGAAGAATTGAACTACTACTGGTTGGAACACCCGATGGTCGAGACGCGGGTGGAGTCATACCGCCGCTTGACGCAGCAGACCACCATCGCCATTTGTTCCCCTGAACACGTCAAGGGCGGTCCCTTTGCGCGGGCCGAGTGGCTGTTGCAAGGGGCCTGCGACATGTTGCGCATTGATGTGAACTACGGCGGCATCACTGGCTGCTGGAAGCTCATCAATTTGTGCCAGCTCTACGGCGTGCAATGTGAAATACACGGGGTGGGCGCTCCGCACGTGCATTTGGCCGCGGCCACTCCCGAAGCCACTTGTCGCTATTACGAGCGCGGCCTGTTGCGACCTGGGCGGGATTACGACGAGAGTCCACCGCATCTCGATCAGATTGCCGATCCCATGGACGACGAAGGGCGCGTACACGTGTCGCAGGAACCGGGGCTGGGAATAGCCTACAACTGGGATTATATCGATGACAACCGGATTTGAGCGGAGGAATCGGCACATGCAAAAGTGCAGCGCGATCCTAACCGTTAGCGTGCTTTGGGCACTGTCTGCCGCCGCACTGGAACGGCCGGATACCACCTTCAAAATTTTTCAGTTCCCCGCCGATCAGATCCCCCGCGTCGATGGGGATGTATCCGACTGGGGCATGGTTCCTGCTGCCTACGCCATCGGCATCGATCAGTTGAAAGACACCGTACACGACAGCCCGATTGATACCACTGATCTAGACGTCACCGTGCGCGTCGGTTGGGTCAAGGGACTAAACCGACTCTACTTCCTCTACGAAGCCTATGACGACTACTGGGATTTCAGCCACCGCGACCTGCACAACGACATTTTAGAGATTGTCGTTGATGGCGATTTGTCCGGCGGTCCTTTGATCCCCCAACTGCGCGAGGATAAGGATACCAACGGGCTGGAGGGCCTCGACGGTCACTTCAAATTCCACGGCGTCCACGCCCAGAACTACCACGTCCTGACCCCGGCCGATGGTAAGCCTTGGACTATGGTCTGGGGTGCCAATCAGTGGATCTACGAGTTGCCTTGGGCCAATGCGGCGGCGCGCTACGATTTTGCGCCGGGCGACAGCGGGCACTACACGCTCGAATTTTGGATCACCCCTTTCGACTACGCTCCCGCCGACGGGCCGGAGCGCGCCGTGGAGTCAAAGCTCGAAGAGGACGCCTTGATCGGCCTGAGTTGGTGCATCCTCGACTACGACGACGACGAGGTTAAACAGCAGGAGTTCGAGGGCTTTTGGAACCTATCCCACAAGACGACCATGTACGGCAACGCCTCCGATCTGGTTGGTTTCCGGCTGATGCCGCTGGAAAAAGCCTTGCGCGACCCGGTCGAAGCGCAATGGGAATTTACCGTCCTCGATATGGAACGCCGTTTGGTCGCGTTCAAGGATTTGTCCTACGGGGATATCCGCTCATGGCGCTGGGATTTCGGCGACGGCAACACCTCGACCGAGCAACACCCCATCCACCAGTACGCAGAGCCTGGGACGACCTATACAGTTACGCTCTACGTCGAAGGCCCCGAGGGGAAGGCGCGGATGTCGAAGGTGTGGGACGTGATCGTCCGCTAAAACGGTCGAACTAAGAGTCCTATGAGGCGACGCTGGCATTGGGGAGGGATCGTCTTTGGACTGGCGCTGAGTCTGAGATTAGTACATGCGTTCCAGATGTCGGCTAGTCCTCTTTTTACTATGCCGGCGGTGGACGCGGACACCTACGCCGAACAGGCGGCCAGCCTAGCCGCAGGCAACTGGTTGGGACGCGGCCAAGGGCCGTTCTGGCAACCTCCGCTCTATCCGTATTTCTTGGGCGTAATCAAGCTCGTATTCCCAGAATCCTTTTACTACATAGCCCGCTTTGCGCAGGCGCTAATCGGTAGCCTTACCTGTGTGGTGCTGTACTTGGTTGGGCGGCGACTTTTTGGGTCAGGTGTCGGTTTTATCGGCGGCCTCATTGCGGCGGTGTACGGGCCGCTGATCTATTTTGACGCCCGGCTCTTGCCTGCTGGTCTTGCCACTCTTTTGACCCTTGTAAGTATCCTGCTTTTAATGCGCACGGTCGAGCGGCCGACGAGACTCATTTTTATAATCGCGGGTTTTGCTATGGGGCTGGCGTCGCTTACCGCGGCGATTCTCGCGTCTTTGATTCCGGGCGTGGCTATCTGGCTGATCTATTGGTTGCGGAAAAAGGCCGCGTGGGCCATCGCTGCTTTTTTGCTGGGGGCGGTGCTGGCGATTGCGCCGGTAACGCTGAGAAATTACACCATCGGCGGGGACATCGTGCTGATCTCCTATAACGGGGGGGTGAATTTCTACCTAGGGAACAATGCAAACGCCGCGCAGACGCTCGCGTTGCGCCCGGGATGGGAGTGGGAGGAACTGGTTGCCTTGCCGCTGCGGGAAGGTATCACGCTCCCTTCCGCTAAGTCCCTATTCTTTTACAGGCAGGCTCTTGAGTACATACAGAATGCGCCCTTCGATTACATGGGATTGCTAGCCGCAAAAACAGCCCAATTTTGGCGCGGCGATGAAATAGAGCGCAATCAGGAAATGTACTATTGGCGCAAGTATTCAAGCGTTCTCGCGGGTACCTTGTGGAAATGGGGGGTGGCTTTTCCCTTTGGCTTGATAAGTCCGCTCGCGCTGCTGGGCCTGATAGTGTACATCCGGCGGCAGGGTATTACACTGCCGGTGCTTTTCGTTCTCGGCTATAGCTTCGCGGTAATTTCCTTTTTTGTCGCGGCGCGCTATCGCCTGCCGATTGTGCCGCTGCTGATTCTGTTCGCTGTGTACGGGGGGAATTGGTTGTATGAGAGACGGCGGCAACGACCCTTGCGCCAGGCGCTTTTGCCGACGGCTGTTCTCGCCCTCTTGATGCTGTTGGTGAATTGGGATCTGCCGCCGATGGATGGGCGGGGCAAGGCCGCCACGCACAACGACTTGGGCAACGCCTACTTGCAACAAGGCCGCTACGATTTAGCGCTGCTGAAATACGAACAGGCCACGCGACTCGATTCGACGTATTGGCAGGCTTGGTTCAACCTCGGTTCACTGCGGGCGCTGCGCGGCGATTTGCGCGGTGCGCTGCCCATTCTTCTGAACGTGTTGGAGCACGAGCGGGAACGCGCTGACGTGTGGAGCAATGTGGCCGGTGTTTATGTAGGGTTGGGGCAATATCAGCAGGCGGCCGAGGTGCTCGAACAGGCTGTGGTGGCGGCACCGCGTGATGACCTATATGAAGCGTTGGAGAATGTGTACGCAATGATGGGGCGACCACGAGGAATCAAGTGACGAATAGAGTCTGGTTTTTGCGTTTGGCGACTGTAGCGGTCGGTGTGGCTTTGGTGGTGGGGGCCGAGGGCTTGCTGCGGCTCGTGCCGGGATTGGGACCGTCGCCGTTGGTTGTGACTTTGGTCGAGGACGAGGCGAGCGGCGAATCGCTGCGCGCGACGAGTCGGTTTTATGCGCAGCGATTTTTCGCGCAGTACAAGGGCCGGTTGGCCGCAGCGGGGCAGATGGGCGAGCACTTCTTTGTGGAACCCGCGCCGACCAACCGCTATCGCGTCGTTTTTGTCGGGGCTTCCACTGTGCAGGGTTTTCCCCATCCGCGTCGTTTGGCCGCGGCGTCCTTTTTGCAGGCAATGCTGGCGGATGCGTGGCCGGAGCGGGAAGTGGAGGTCGTCAATTTGGGCATTACGTCCATTGCTAGCTTTGCGGTGGCGCAGGTGGTGGAAAATGCGTTGGTGCTGTCGCCGGACCTGGTCGTCGTCTATACCGGGCACAACGAATTTTACGGGTTGTACGGGGCCGGGCGGTATCAGCGACTGAAGTACTTTTTGCGGCAACTGCATTTGACGCATCTGGTGGATGGGTTGCTAGGGGGCATTGGGACTAGGGACGAGCCGACGGATTTGATAAAAATGGCGGCTGCGCGCGGCGAGGTGCCGTTGCACGGCTCCGGTCGAGCGACAGCGGAGCAGAATTTGCACGACAATTTGCGGCGCGTGAGTCAGCTCTGCGAGCGAGCGCAGGTGCCCTTGGTGCTGTGTACTATTGTGGCGAATGACGCGGGGTTTGCGCCGGTTGGTTCGACGGAAGGGGACGAGGAGTGGAAGGCGCAGGTGGAGCAAGCGGCGCAGGTGCTGACGCGGGGATACGTTGCGCCGGATGATGCTAAGGGGGCGCTACAGCAATTGGAGCAAGCGGCAGCTCTTGCGAGCGAACACGCTTGGTTATGGTATTTGCAAGGTCGCGCGTTGGAGCGGTTGGGACGGGATGCCCAAGCGCAGCGGGCCTTTCGCAAGGCGCGGGATTTAGACACCATGCCGTGGCGCGCTCCCACGGCGCACAATGCGGTGATTCGCGCAGTCGCCAAAGAGCATGGGGCGGTGTTGGCGGATGTGGAGGTTGCGTTTGCGGACGCTGCGCCCGCGCAGGGTGTGGGTTGGGAGTGGATGGTGGATCACGTTCACTGCTCTGTTGCCGGGCAGGCTTTGTTGGCGCGGACTGTTCTTCACAGCGTCGCCGGATTGGCGGCGATTGACTTGGGATTGCTGCGGAGTGCGGAGGCGTATCGGCGCGATTTGGGCGACCTGCCGGTGGAGCGCGTGGTGGCGTACAACAAGATGGGGGCGATGCTCGCGCAAGCGCCCTTGCATCAATACAATGGGCACAATGCGCGCTATCTCAAGCAACTGGCGGCAATGGAAGGGCAGCGGCTGTCGCCGGGAGAACGGCGCGGCGTTGAGCAGTGGACTCAGAAGCAGCAGGGACCGTTGGTGTTAGCGGTGGCGGATCAGCTTTTTACCGAGCGGGATTTTGCGCGGGCGCAGGTTTATTACGCGGCTGCGCGGCGCGAGGTGCCGTTTACGCGGCGCGGGTTGTGGGCGGCGGTGCAGTGGGGGTGGTGCATCAAGATGCAGGGGATGGCGCTTACCGACGGGCAGCGGGAAGAGATGCGAGTCGCGCTGAAACAGGCGGGGTTTCTCGCACACGATCCGGCGGTGGGCACGGCCTTCGTCGATTTTGTCAAAGGCCAGCTCTATCATCTTCTCGCAGAACGCGATCCGGCCTTGCTGCACTTGGAGCGCGCTTTTGGAGACGAGGATTTTCGCCGTCGCTATGCGTTGAGTTTGTTTCAGGCGTTGGCGTTTGAATTGGTTTGGGCTGGGCGGGTGGAGGATGCGCGGGAATATGCTCGCTTGGTGGGGGGAGAGGTTGGACAGGAGGCGCATTTTTTGCGGATCGTGGAGGAGCAACTGAGGCCGTAGCCATAGGGGAGTCCAGCGGCGCTTGAGCGGAAGCCGCCTGTTGGTGATTTTTAGTCCTTCGTTTATATTTCCGCCGAGGAAACCAGCCATGAGCGAAAACACTGACTCCCAAGCCCGTGCGACCTCCAAACCTCAAGACCTACGTCGAGATCTGCATACCCAATTAGAGACCGTCAACAACAGCATTGACGAGCTCCACCGCTCATTGGACGACCTTATAAATGAAACCAATAATCGCATTGACGAGCTCCACCGCTCGTTGAGCGAACAGCTTCGCGCGCTCCAGAAGAGCATGGACACCTATTTCCTTTGGATGATGGGCACGTTGGTGACCATCACCGGCGTCCTCATCGCCGTCATCAAGCTCTGAGCACCGAGCGTCCCTACGCGTTTCTTAAAGCTCCATTTCCTTCCTTCGTGGCAGTCGGTCTCCGCCTCCGCTGGGTTCATTTTGAGAGCCTCTCACGCATTAGGTCGCAGTAGTCCAAGGATGTATCAATACCTATGCTGTCCCTGTCGAGATCTCTAGCGGCAACTAGCGTAGTGCCCGAACCGGCGAATGGATCGAGAACCATATCACCTGGATCGGTGAATAGGCGAATGAACCAGTTGGGTAGAGATAGTGGGAATGCGGCTGGATGGCCCTTGTAGCCACACTCTGTAGATAGATGCAGGACATTTGTCGGGTATGCCATGTCGCGCCCAACCCAGTTTTCGACCTTCTTGCCAAAGCCGTTTTCGTTCTTTGATTCGTCCCTAGTGTAATCGGTTTTCGACAGGTTCCGCAGCCGCGCCGTCTTCCAATCGCCCATCGGCACCATTACGGATTCCTGTCTCATCTTGAACTTCCTGTTGATCGTGAAATGCAGTAAACGCTCCCACGAATCCCTAAACCGATTGGGCCACTTACCCGGATAGCAATTCTTCTTGTGCCAGCAGTATTCCTCAACCCATAGCCAACCCTGTTTCTTCAGGGCCAGTATAAGTTCTAGGACATAAGTGTGCCTTTGGTCACCAACCGCCTTTTCCTTGATGTTCAGAACGAATGAACCGTCCGGCGTAAGGCATTTTTTCAGCGCCTCCGCCCTCGGCAAGAACCACTGCACATACTCGTCTGGATGGATGCCGCCGTAGTTGTTCTTCCTTTGATCGGCATAGGGCGGCGAAGTGAAGATCAGATTGATCGATTCAGCCTTGACCCTGCCGGACTGGATCATCTCTAGGCAATCACCGTGCAGTATCTGGGGATCTTCGATGGATGTTGCCGGTTCAACGGCTGTTAGAGTAGTCATGCTACCACCTCCCGATATTCTGAATTAAGTTATACATATGTATAGATGACTAGAACCCTGTCAACCTACTAGATTGGTTGTGTAAGAGTTTAGAAAAGGAGGTAGGATATGCTCAAACGCGCCGTACATCCTGGTGAAGTCCTGAAAGACGAGCTTGAAGGGATGAATATCGCGCCCACGGCATTTGCGCGTCAGATCAATGTGCCGCCTAACCGCATCGGTCAGATCATCGCGGGTAAGCGGTCGGTGACGGGCGACACGGCTTTGCGGTTCGGACACTGGTTCGGCGTAGAGCCTCAATTTTGGTTGAACCTTCAGGCGCAGTTCGATCTAGTCGCCGCCGACCGACGGGCTGGCGCGGCTATACGCCGGCTGCCGACTCGCCTTGCTGCAGGATGAAATGACGCCTGAAGAATTCATAGCCAAGTGGCGTGCAGCTCAGCTCAAGGAGCGTTCTGCCGCGCAAGAGCACTTTATCGACTTGTGCCGGTTGCTCGACGAGCCAACGCCGGCTGAGGCCGACCCTACAGGCGATGCGTATTGTTTTGAGCGCGGCGCGAGCAAGGAGGGTGGAGGTGATGGTTGGGCCGATGTTTGGAAGCGGCACCATTTTGCGTGGGAATACAAGGGCAAGCGCGCCAACTTGGATGCCGCTTTTACGCAACTTCGGCAGTATGCGCTCGCGCTGGAGAATCCGCCGCTCTTGATCGCGTCGGATATGGCGCAATTTCGCATTCGCACGAATTGGACCAATAGCGTCAGCGAGACCTACGAGATCGGGCTGGAGGAGTTGGTTGATGCTGAGAAGCGCGATCTGCTCAAATGGGCTTTTTCGGAACCGGAGCGGCTGCGGCCCGGGCTGACGCGGCAGGTGCTTACCGAGCGGGCGGCTGCGTCTTTTGCGCAGTTGGCGCAAGGGCTGCGCGAGCGTGGGCACGATCCGCAGGCTGTGGCGCATTTTGTCAATCGCCTCGTGTTCTGCATGTTCGCCGAAGACGTGGGCTTGCTGCCCAATGCGATGTTTACGCGGATGTTAGAACGCACACTTGAGCAGCCTGAGAAATTCGCCGAATACGCGCGGAGTCTGTTTCAGGCGATGGCTGAGGGCGGCGATGTGGGCTTTGAGCCGGTCGCTTGGTTCAATGGCGGCTTGTTTGACGATGATGTAGCTCTGCCGCTGGAGAGGGAAGAGATTGCAGCGGCGTTGGCGGCAGCGGCTCTCGATTGGGCGGAGATTGATCCTTCCATCCTCGGCACTTTGTTCGAGCGTGGGTTAGACCCGGCTAAGCGGGCGCAGTTGGGGGCTCATTACACGGACCGCGACAAAATTATGCTGCTCGTCGAGCCGGTGGTGATTCGTCCGTGGCTGGCCGAGTGGGCGGAGGTGAAGGATGAGATCGCCGCTATGGTGGAACGGGCGAAGGCCGCGAGGACACCGGCTGTTCGCACTCGACGCCTTGCAGAGGCTGAGCGGCGATTGCGGGCATTTTTGCAACGGTTGCGCGGGTTCACTGTGCTCGACCCAGCCTGTGGTTCGGGGAATTTCTTATACATTGCCT
>MKWU01003944.1_pt1 | contig 18420 bp, 14 predicted proteins | sample 809101 | NCBI WGS metagenome assembly MKWU01 (sample SAMN05860141, study PRJNA318959) | sponge metagenome | host: Aplysina aerophoba | place: Slovenia: Piran, Adriatic Sea, Gulf of Piran | collected 2013-05-07
CCGCCCGGCCGACCGGCGAAGCCGCCCCGACACGGAGCTCAGGGCGTAGGCTGGCGACCCGTTTCGTGCCGCAAGCGTCCTGCGGCGCAAGCTCCTAGCGTCTCGACCTTCCACTCGATCGCCGTCCACAACAAGCGCATCGCCGCCCAGCTCCCGCCGCAGATGCCGACTGAGAGGCTCAGGCCGATCACCAGCGGCCGGAGCCACGCGCGCAGCAGCATCCCGCGCATCCTTCCGGTCGCCGCAGCCGTATCGGCTTCGATGGTACGCAACGCGCTCTCTGCGACGGCTCTCAAGCTCTTGCCGAGCACCTTCAGCTCGCGCGCGGCCGTCGTCTCGATCTCCGCCCGCTCGTTCTCGAGTCGGCGCTGGAGCCTGGAGGCCAAGTCGCCCTGGTTCGAAGTCATGCTCGTACAACGCTCCCTTCATCCGCCACCGTTTCCCGTCGTCCGCATTCCGGACGGTCAGGTAGCTCTTGCCCTGGCGCCGCACCTCAAGGCGGGCTTCCTCGAGGGCGGTGACGACGTCGGCGCGGCTCTGCACGGCGCCGTGCTCGACGCGCTGTGTCAGGTAGTCCCGGATTAACTCCCGCGGGTCGGCTTCGTGCTCCAGGCCGGTCCGCAGGTTCGCCGCCTCGATGTAGGCGCGATGGCCGGGCTGCTGCGCCCTCGCCTGCGCCGGGTCGTCCGGCCGGCTCCAGCCGTGCTCGTGGTTGAACCCGTCGCGCAGCGGGTCGAAGGTCTTCTGCCAGCCGGGGGGCGCGATGTTCAGGCTCTTGCCCGTCTCCAGGTCGCAGCGGGCGGTCAGCACGTGCACATGAACGCCGCCGCCCTGCTCGCGGTGCAGCACCGCCGTCCACGAGTAGCGGTCGGCGGAGCCCCGCCCAGGCCGTCTTCTCGAACTCGTCGAGGACGGCCTCGATCTGCGCGTCGGTCGGCCGGTCGTCGGGGGACCACGCGATGACGGCCGAGCGGTACTTGTGCTCGAACGCCAGCGAGTTGGCGACGGCCGCCACCTGCTCCGGATCGCCGCGAAGCAGCTCGACGCCGGCGCGCGGCTGTCCGGCCGCGTCCCGTTCGCCGAGCAGATAGTCGACCGCCGCGCCGGCCGAGCCCGTGCCGCGGGCGATGAACTTGACGAGCATCCGGCCGCTAGTCCCCGAAGCGGGCCAGCCGCGCGATTTCCCGCTCGATGGCGACAGGGCCGCGAGATGCCGGGGGTTCGAAGGGGGCGCGCAGCGCCCCCTCGCCAGCCCGATGTAGCACATCGGGTCGGCTGGCTCCTGCCATCTACAGGGCAGGAGCCAGCTGTTCCCGTGCGCCGTTTCCGTCGTCCGTGCGCTGGTCATTTCGGATCGGCTGTCGGTCTGTTTCCCCGACGATGGCCTTCTCGGATCGTCTCTAGGCGCCGGGCTGCTCGGAACCTCCGCGGGGCCGGCTGGCGATGAAGTCGAGCACCTCCTGCTCGACCCATCGGACGGCCCTGCTGCCGATTCGGATCGGTTTCGGGAAGCGGGATTCGGCCATCAGCGCGTAGACCGCCGAGCGGGACAGCGCGGTCATCGCCGTCACGTCGCGGAGCGTGAGCAGTCTGGTCGTCATGTCGTCCTCCTGTGGTTTCGGCCCGCCGTCCGGGAGCGGCCGAGGGGGTGGTCTCACCACGCATCGTGGGGGCCGAGCATAGCACAGGAAATAACCGTAAGTTATTGGGTAATCAGCGTTTATTACACCCTACGCCGGGCCGGAGCTTACAGGACGAAACGGGAACGCCCGAAGGGCGTCATCCTGGAAGGGGCGTCTGAGAGGGCATCGTCGTCTAAGGGCCAATCCGGACGAGCGTGCGCGGAGCCGGCGTCAAGGGCGTGAGCCCCGCGGAGCGGGGGCCGAGCGGAACGAGGCCCCTTGACGCCGGGGAGCAACGCTCACGCTACTGGCCCGACGATGCCGGCGGCGAAACCCACGACTCATGAACGGGAGCGGTGCTTGATCAGAACCTGCCCGATCTGACACTGTACGGCGGCTCTGGCATCGACGCGGACCTCCGCGTGGGGCCGACGCTGTTGCCCGGACGCTGACCATGCAGACCAACCTCCGACACCCGCAGCAACTGTTCGCCCAACCGATTCGGTACGAAGTTCCGGACTTTCAGCGTCGTTACGTGTGGAAGCAGGACGAGCAGTGGGAGCCCCTGTGGGACGATGTTGCCGATCTCGCCAAGGCACTGATGGAGGACGGATCCGAGGCACACTTCCTGGGTGCGGTAGTTCTTCAACCAGCCGCGTTTCCCACCGGCGGACCCGAGCGGCGAATCGTCGTCGACGGTCAGCAGCGATTGACGACCCTTCAACTCCTGATCGATGCGGTCCAGGAAGTCCTTGCAGATCGGGGGCACGCGGGTCCGGCGATGCGACTCTCGGCTCTTGTGGAGAACCCGGAGGCGTTCCAGGACGGCGACCAGGACAATGCGTTCAAGGTATGGCCTACGGCGGTGGACAGGGCTGCGTTCCGACACGCGATGCACAACGACCTGTCCGCGACCGAGCATTCGGCCTCGCGCATCGTTCAGGCGCACGACTACTTCAAGGAGCAAGTCGGTCAATGGCTTGATGGATTTTGCGATCCGGCAGAGGCACGCGTCAGGGCCGCTACGGCACTGGAAGAATCGCTGCGGACGAAACTGGAACTGGTAGTCATCGATCTTGGCGGCTCCGACGATGCGCACATGATCTTCGAGACGCTGAACGCGCGGGGCACGCCGCTCCTTCAGTCGGACATGGTGAAAAACCGGGTCCTATATGACGCGAGGATCAAGAGATCTGATGACGACGACAACCGATCGCACGACGAGCAACGGTTGTGGCCGTTCGACGACGACTGGTGGAACAAGGAAGTCGGGCGGGGACTGCAAAGAAGACCACGCATCGACGTGTTTCTCAACCACTGGCTCACGCTTCGGAAGCGGTCCGAGACCAAGCCGTACAACGAGTTCCGGGTCTTCGGGGAGTACGTGGAGGCGCGGTCAGGAGCGGACGCGAGAGAGGAGACGGTACGCGACATCGCGAAGGACATCGGCGAACTCGGACTGATCTACCGCGATGTTGAGGAGTTGAGGCGAGAGAGCATCGCCTCGTTCTTGGAGAGACGCAACGCCATGAACGTTGGCGTGGTCACGCCGCTCGTGCTCTGGCTCCTGTCCTCCAACGTCCCGCAAGCGACGCTGGCGAACTGCGTACGAGCAATCGAGAGCTTCCTTGTCCGCAGGGTCGTGTGCGGCTATAGCGCCCGGAGCTATGGCGGGCTGTTCGTCGGATTGCTCGCGAAGTTGGCCACATCCTCGGTTGAGGCGGCAGATGGGATAGTCGTGTCGTACCTTGCCGAGCAGACTACGCAGGCAGGACGATGGCCCGACGATCAGGAACTCCGCGAGAGGTTCGTCACGGCGCCGCTCTACCGGATCCTCACGCAGCGACGACTCAGAATGGTGCTGACCGGCATCGAGGAGCGATTGCGGACGCCCAAGGCCGAGAGTCCGGAAGCTCCGAGGGATCTCCATATCGAGCACATCATGCCGCAGCAATGGTACGGGGAGCACTGGGCTCTGCCAGCGGGGGCTGAGCGCGTCGAGGCCACCGCGAAGCGCAACCGTGCGGTCCACACGATTGGCAACCTGACGCTTGTCAACAAGCGCCTGAACTCGTCGTTGTCGAACGGGCCGTGGATCGAGAAGCGGGAGGCGCTGGCCGACCACAGCATCATGTTCTTGAGCAAGCGTCTCGTACACGATGGACCGGCGATCTGGGATGAGCACGCGATCGAGGCCCGTGCGAAGTGGCTCCACGCGCAGGCCGTCGAGGTATGGCCGCACGCGGACGGCTTCGACGCCGGATCGCGACCAAGCTGACGACAGCACCGTTCCGGCACCCGGAGGCGATGACGCTGCTAACGCACGCCGTCTCACCCCGCGTTGTCCGTGGCGGCGGAGCGATCCTCGCTCTTGGACACGGGTTTCGGGAACTGGGCTGGTCCGCCGACGCCTGAGATCATCCAATAGATTGCCGTGCCAAGTGTGGTAAGCGACGGGGGAATCATGGCCGGGCCATATGCGTTAAGTCGCCTACCATAAATAACTTACAAGAAGAATCTGATGACTAACGCTGCCCTGAGCCCGTTCATGGCGTCCGGTCCACAACCACGTGGAGGACAAGACTTCACCGAACGGGCGCGCCGGCGTACGCCTCCACCGGGGGACAGGCGCACATCAGGTTGCGATCGCCATGCGCGTCGTCGATGCGCCCGACGGCCGGCCACACCTTGTTCTCGGCGACGAACGGCCTCGGAAACGCCGCCGCCTGCCGGCTGTAGGGATGGGTCCACGAATCTCCGGCTACCTCCGCGGCGGTGTGCGGCGCGTTCTTCAAGACGTTGTCGGCAGCGTCCGCCCGGCCGGTCGCGACGTCGTCTATCTCCTCCCGAATGGCCAGCATCGCCTCGCAGAAGCGATCCAGCTCCTCCAGCGGCTCGCTCTCGGTCGGCTCGACCATCAGCGTGCCCGGAACCGGGAACGACACCGTCGGCGCGTGGAAGCCGTAGTCCATCAGGCGCTTGGCGACGTCCTGCACGGAGATGCCGGCCTGCGCCTGCAACGGACGCAGGTCGAAGACCAGCTCGTGGGCGACGCGGCCGTTGCGGCGCGCGTACAGCACCTCGTAGCGGGATTCGAGCCGCGACTTCACGTAGTTCGCGCTGAGGATGGCGTGCTCGGTGGCCGCGGTCACGCCGCGGGCGCCCAGCAGGCGGATGTAGGCGTAGGAGATGAGCAGGATGCTCGCGCTGCCCCAGGGCGCGGCGGAGATCGGCGCGATGGCGGCATCGGGGCCTGAATCGGAACCCGGCTCGCCGAGGGGATGCCGCGGAAGATGCGGCGCCAGATGCGCCGCCACGGCGATGGGTCCCATGCCGGGCCCTCCCCCGCCGTGGGGAATCGCGAAGGTCTTGTGCAGGTTGAGGTGGCAGACGTCGGCCCCGATGCGCGCCGGCGAGGTCAGGCCGACCTGCGCGTTCAGGTTGGCGCCGTCCATGTAGACCTGCCCGCCCTGCTCGTGGATGGCGGCGCACACATCCTGGATCGCGTCCTCGAAGACGCCGTGCGTCGACGGGTAGGTGATCATCAGGGCGCTGAGCCGCGGGCCGTGCTCGGCCGCCTTCGCCCGCAGGTCCGCGAGATCGACGTTGCCGTCGTCGTCGCAGGCCACCACCACCGGCCGCAGGCCGGCCATGGCCGCGCTGGCCGGATTGGTGCCGTGGGCCGAGGCCGGGATCAGGACCACGTCGCGGCTACCCTCTCCACGAGCCCGGTGGAACGCGCGGATCGCCAGCAGGCCGGCGAACTCGCCCTGGGCGCCCGAGTTGGGCTGCAGCGACACGGCGTCGAAGCCGGTGATGGTGCGCAGCAGCGCTTCGAGCTCCTCGATGATCAGCCGGTAGCCCCGCGCCTGCGCGGGCGGCGCGAAGGGATGGACGTTGCCGAACTCGGGCCAGGTGACCGGCTCCATCTCCGCCGCGGCGTTGAGCTTCATCGTGCACGAGCCGAGGGGAATCATCGACGTGTCGAGCCCGACGTCCTTGCGCTCGAGCCGCTTCAGGTAGCGCATCATCTGCAGCTCGGAGTGATGGCGGTTGAAGACGGGGTGCGTCAGGAACGGCGAGGTCCTCCTCAGCGCGGCGGGCCAGGACGGGGCCGGGAGCGGATCGTCCGCCGCGGGGCCGGGGCTCCCCGGGGGGGCGGGGTCTGCCGGGGCCTCGTGCGACGAGGCCGGGACGGCGGCCGGACCGGGCGAGCCGGCGGTGCGCGCGAAGACTTCGACGATGTCCTCCACGTCCGCGGGGGTCGCCGTCTCGTCGAGGGCGATGCCGACGTCGCCGTCCGGGTGATAGCGGAAGTTGATGCGCGCGGTCTCCGCCGCGGATCGCACCGCGGCCGCGCCGCCGGCTCTGCCCGGGTCGACGCGCAGGGTGTCGAAGAACGCGTCATGGCGCAGGAGAAAGCCGAGCGCCCGGAGCCGGTCGGCCAGCCGCCGCGCCAGCCCGTGCACGCGCAAGGCGATCTCGCGGAGCCCGGCCGGGCCGTGGTACGCCGCGTACATGCCCGCGACGTTGGCCAGCAGCGCCTGCGCGGTGCAGATATTCGACGTCGCGCGCTCGCGCCGGATGTGCTGCTCGCGCGTTTGCAGCGCCATCCGATACGCCGGGCGTCCCTGCGCGTCGACCGAGACGCCGATCACGCGCCCGGGCATCTGCCGCGCGTGCGCGCGGCGGGCGGCGAAGAACGCGGCGTGCGGCCCGCCGTAGCCGAGCGGCACGCCGAAGCGCTGCGCGTTGCCGACCACCACGTCGGCGTCCATCTCGCCGGGCGGGGTCAGCAGCGTCAGGGCGAGCAGGTCGGAGGCGACCACGACCAGTGCGCCGGCCGCGTGCGCCCAGGCGGTCACCGGCGCCAGGTCGTGCAGGCGGCCGGAGACGTCGGGCGACTGCACCAGCACGCCGAACACGTCGTCCAGGCTGTCCCCGTTCCGCGCCGCGGCCCCGACGTCGGTCACGTCGACCCGGATGCCCAGCGGCTCGGCGCGCCCCCGCACCACGGCCATCGTCTGGGGAAAGCAGTCCGACGAGACGAGAAAGCGCCGCGCGTCGGGGCGCTGCCGGGCCTGCAGCCGGAACAGCATCGTCATCGCCTCGGCCGCCGCGGTGGCCTCGTCGAGCAGCGACGCGTTGGCGATCTCCATCCCCGTCAGGTCCGCGACGGCGGTCTGGAAGTTCAGCAGCGCCTCCAGCCGGCCCTGCGCGACCTCGGCCTGGTACGGCGTGTAGGGGGTGTACCAGCCGGGGTTCTCAAGCAGGTTGCGCAGGATGACGGGCGGCGTCACGCACCCGTAGTAGCCGAGGCCGATGAACGACCGCCACGCCTCGTTGCGGGCGGCAAGCGCCCGCATCCGCGCCAGGAAGGCCGCTTCGGACTCGGCGGCGGGCAGGTCGAGCGGCGCGGGCAGGCGAATGCCCGCGGGAATCGCCTCGTCCATCAGGGCGTCGAGCGACGGCGCCCCGACGACGTCGAGCATCCGGGGGAGATCGGCCGCGCGCGGTCCGATGTGGCGGTTCGCGAAACCGGTCGTCGCCTCGGCCATGCGGAGATCAGCCGGCTCCGCCGACCAGGGCGCCGTAGGCCGCCGCATCCAGCAGCGCGCCGGCCTCGCCGGGATCGTCGAGGGCCAGCACGATCATCCAGGCCGCGTGCGGGTCCCGGTTCACCGCCTCCGGGTGCTCGGCGAGCGACCGGTTGACTTCCACCACGGTCCCGCCGACCGGACTGTACAGGTCGGACACCGCCTTGACCGACTCGATCGAGCCGAACTGCTCGCCCTTCTTCAGCGCGCGGCCCACCTCCGGCAACTCCACGTAGACCACGTCGCCGAGCTGCTCCTGCGCATAGTGGGTGACGCCCACGCGGCCGCGGCCGTCCTCGACCCGGATCCACTCGTGATCGTTCGTGTACTTCAGCTCTTGCGGATACATCTCGCCTCGCCCGTCAATCGCCGCCCAACGCGACCACGCCGTCGCGCCGCGGCCTCCGCCTGCCGCCCGACCGGCCCGCCCAAGAGTCTACGCCGTTCAGGGCGCGGACTCCTGGCGCGCACGCCTGTAGAACGGCATCCGCACGACCCGCGCGCGCAGGCGCCGGCCGCGGACGTCGATGGAAAGCTCCGTGTCGCGCGCCGCCAGCTCGACCGGTACGTAAGCCATCCCGACGGCCTTCTGCAGAAACGGCGTCAGGGTCCCGCTGGTGACCCGGCCGACGCGGTCGGCGCCAGCATAGACCGCGTGGTCGTGCCGCGCAATGCCGCGATCCAGCATCTCGAAGCCGACCAGCCTGCGCGCCGGGCCGGTCCGCTTCTGTTCGTGCAACGCCTCGCGCCCGATGAACGACTCCTTGTCCCAGCCGACGGTCCAGCCGAGCCCCGCCTCGAGCAGCGTCGTCGTCTCGTCCATGTCCTGGCCGCTCAGGCGCATCCCCGCCTCGAGCCGGAGCGTGTCGCGGGCGCCGAGCCCGGCCGGCAGCAGGCCCTCGGATCCGCCGGCGGCGAGCAGGGCGGACCAGACGGCGTCGGCCTGCGCCGGCGGCACGAACAGCTCGAAGCCGTCCTCGCCGGTGTAGCCGGTCCGCGAGATCGTGGCGCGCACGTTGGCCACCTCCCCGCTCGCGAACGTGTAGTAGCCGATGCCGTCGAGCTCCACCGCGGTCAGCGCCTGCAGAATCGCCGCGGCGCGCGGCCCCTGCAACGCGATCAGGGCGTAGCGGTTACTGACGTTGACGGCCACCGCGTCCCCCGCCGACGCGATCCCCTTCCGCATCCAGGCGACGTCCTTGGCGATGTTGGCGGCGTTGATCACCAGCAGATAGTGCCCGGCCGCGAGCTGGTAGACGAGCAGGTCGTCGACGACCGTGCCCTCCGGGGTGGTCAGCGCGGAGTACTGCGCGCGCCCCGGCTCCAGCTTCCGCGCGTCGTTCGACGCGATGCGCTGCACCGCGGCGAGCGCGTCGTCGCCGGCGATCTCCACCTCGCCCATGTGGCTGACGTCGAAGAGGCCGGCCGCCGTCCGGACCGCCCGGTGCTCCTCGGCGATCCCGCTGTACTGCAGCGGCATGTCCCAGCCGCCGAAGGGGGTCATCCGCGCGCCCAGGGCACGGTGCCGGGCGTGCAACGGGGTGGTTTGCAGAGAGTCGGCCGGGGTGCGGGCCATCGGTGTGACGGGAGATCGCCGGTGTCGGCTGTCGTGCGCCGGATCGCCGCCGACGCTTGTCACAACGGTACTACGCGGTCGCCGAGGGGATCAAGACGACTGCGCGTCCTGTCCGTCGTCGATCCGCCGTGAAGTTGCGTCCGGCCGCGGCGCCGATCGGTCCGTCGTACTACCGCCATAGCGCAGATACGACTGCAGCGTGTGGTAGCTGATGCCCAGAACGCGGCACGCCTCCCGCTTGTTGTTGCCGCAGCGGTCGAGAACGATTCGCGCGTAGCGGCTTCCCCATGCCCGCATCGTGTCGTCGCGCAACAGCGACGGCTGCAGGTTCCGCACGTACTCGCCGGTTATCGTCGCCGGCAGGTCCTGGACCCGTATGCGCCTGTTTCCCGAAAAGGCCAGCACGTGCTCGATGACGCGGCGAAGCTCCCGCACGTTGCCCGGCCAGTCGTAAGCCGACAGCGCGTCCATGGCGCACGGGGCCAGGCTGCGTTCGGACTCGCCCCGGTGCTGGCGCAGGAAGTGAGCGGCAAGCAGAAGAATGTCGGACCGCCGCTCGCGCAGCGGCGGCACCTGGATTGGGGAAAAAGGCACAACCTGCCTCAATTCGGCAGGTTATGCCTTTTTCTGTGCTGGTACCAAGTTATGCCTTTTTAGGGCGAACGACCGGTGTGAACCAGCGGATCACCCGGTACGGACCCGGCAGCGCGGGCACACGGGACTCGGTGAGCTGATCACGAAGCAGCCGAAGCAGACCAGACCCCAGTGCCCGAGCGGTCACCCGGCAAAGCACCGCTCCAGACCAGGCGCCCGCTGAGCCACATCCAGCCGCGTGCCCACCGGTACCGCGCGGGAAGCGCCACGACGCCATCGAGCCAGCGGGTCGCCATCCTCGGGAAACCCGCCATCGGAATCCGGATCTCCAGCGCCGTCGCAAGGCGGCGTCTTGCGTGTACGCCGAGCGAGGAACCCGGTTGAAAACGTGTGGCGGCGCCCTCAGCGACAGCTACGCGGAGACCTTGGGCTCCGACGGCACCCCAACGGGGTCACGCGCCGGCGACCGCTTGCCCGGCTTCCGACGCGACGACGAGCGGGACTGCGAAGGGCGCTCCGGCAGGCCGGAGCCGACGCCAAGAATGCGAGCGATTTCGGTCCGATCGGGTCTTTCGGACTCGCGGTACGCCCGAATCGCCTCTGCAATCGCGGTCAGCGCCTCCGCGGACAAGCAGGTCTCGTCCATGATCGGCCAGTTCAGACGGTCTCCCCCGCTCTCGAGAACTCGTCGAAGAGCACGCCCGAGCCACTCCTTCAGGATCCCGACGCAGCCGACACACCCCAGGAAGACATCAGGGATGTGGGAGCTCAACTCCAGCCATGACCGCTTCGGTTCGGCGAAAGGCAGACCGGCGACGAACTCGCCGAAGATCCGTTGGAAGTGCTCGTCGTTCGGAGATGCGTAGGGCGCGAAGTGCACCACCAGGGCCCGGCGCCCCACCTGTTCGCTCGCCGCCTCCATGACCGACATCTCGTGCGTCCCTACCAGCACGTGAGTGACCCCGGTGCGATCCACGCAATCCTTGATCACGTCGAACTGATCACCCTGCGTCCTGGCGCTCGGAACACGGGTCATGTGCTGCGCTTCATCGAGCACGACCGCTCGGGGACCACATGCACGCACCATCTCGAGTACGCCGAGCCGGTACTCGTCGAGCGTGGGAACACCGTCACGGCGTCCAGAGCCGGCGCGGAGCCGCCGGGCCGCCTCATCAGGCGAAACGTGGTCATCAGGAAACCGATCGCGTAGCGCCTTGGCGATCAGGCGCCAGTGCATCCGGCCGAAGTCGTACCCCCGACGACCGAGTACAGGCGGACAAGTCACCTTCACAGCCGGCGCACTCAAGTAGCAGGAAGGACGCACCAGAGCATCGACCATCGTGGTCTTGCCGACACCGGTCGGCCCCGGCAACAGAACAATCTGAGGCGGCATCTCGGGAGCAATGCCGCGTTCGACCTCCGCCAGAGCGCGGTCCAGAGCCGGATGCCTGAGAAACAACTCCCCATATTTCTCAAGAAGACCGGGATCGGGAACCGAAACGGAACCAGCGTGGGAGGCGCTAGTCGTTGGAACAGTCATCACAGCGGTGTTCCCCGGCCGATTTCATCGAAATCGAGACTCTGCGGACCAGACTCGGCCGAATCAGGATGGTCCTCGGAGCCGGACACCGAACCGCTTACGAGACCAAGACCGCGCTTCTCAAGCACAGCACGCCGTTCCTCTTCACGGCAGGCTTGGCGCAAGCCTTCCTCCGTCTGAGCCAGCTCGCTGAGCATGGCGGCGAGCTGGTGGGCGCGAACCGCCTGCCGCTTCGCATTTGCAGCGCCGCGCCGGCGGCGCAGCAACTTCATCGACGCCAACCGCAGCTCACGCCGGGAACGGCCCGCCAGCTCTGCGGCGCACTCCGCGCGGCAGAGGACCCAACGGCCGTTGATGAAAGCCACAACGTGAGCGATGTCGTGGGGGTCCACCCGGACCTGCACCTTCTTCTTGCGCAGGGCCTCCGATCGCATGTCGGCGTGCCAGTAATGAATACAGTCGGTCACGATGCCGGTACGGGAGTCCACGGTGGCCTCCCCACGCCGAGACGGCGGCCAGAGCAGAAAACGCAGATCAGGCGATTCAACGAGAGGCCGACCGCTCCCCACGGTCTCAACGCCCTGCTGGAAACGGGCGTGCGGCGTCATGCCGTCGAGTCCCTTGTGGGGCTGACGCGGGTAGACATCGAACAAGAAGCGCCTGAGAGCCTCGTCGAGCTCCGGGAGACGCCAGATGACGTCGCCGCGGGGATCAACATCACGCGACATCTCGCGCGGGTTCTTCAAAAGTTGTGTGTTTCCCGAGAGGAAATGCGCAAGCTGGGTGTTCACCGTGTCGAACAGCCGCTCGACGGTGGCGCCGAACTTCGGCCGACTGGGCGGCCGATCGACCTTCTCGATCAAGCAGGCGGCGCACAAGTGCTCGAACGCGACGGAGCCGAATTCCGCCCCCCGGTCGACAACGACCCGGTTCGGCATCCGCTTGTGGCGATCGAACATGTCGCGCATCGTCGTGAACAGGCCGCCGACCGCCGGGGGATCGAACGACAGGTCGTACCCGACGATACAGCGGGACCACGCGCAGGCCGCAACGGTGAGCCAGAGCCGGTCCGGCGCCGCATCGGTGTCCGGACCTACGCGGACGAAGACGTCCAGCAACGTGTGGTCGATATGGACGACGTCGAGGGGCCCCTGCCCGTGGATGGCCGGATCGCGGGGACCGAACGCGGGAGCAGCGGCAGCCGCAGCCTTCCGTCCCTTGCGCGCGGCGACCAGCCTGACGGCATCCCGGCGCTTCAGGTAATTCAGGAAGGTGTCGTAGCTGACGGACGGTATTCCCTGGTCGGCACAGCGGGTCTGCGCGATGGCATGGGCGGCCTTGGCAGTTACGTTGCGCTTGTTCTCGTACTCTTCGGCGACGACCTTCTCGAGAACCGCGTAGGTCTCTGGAGGGAACCGGGGCCTGAAGTTGCCCCGCAGGTGGTCCTTGGAACAGAGGCCGACAAGGCCCACCCCACCCTCGCGCTGCGCGCGGCGAAACGCCGAGAGCCAGCGCCGAGCACTGTGGGACCCGGGGCCGGTGAGAGCACGACCCGGCAGTCTAGCCTCAATCGCGTGCCGGATGCCGCGGTACCGCTCGAGCGCCACCGACAGCGCCTCCGGCGGGTACTTGGCGAGCACGGCCGCAGCGAGCATGTCCGATGCGCTCTCCTGCGGGTCAGCGACCGAGTCGACAGCCGCGGACCACGCCGCGGCCGCGGCAGAGTCAACGAAGACGCGTACCAGATCAGGCTGGCAAAGGTAATGAGCAGCCAGATCCACATGCACATGCCGGCGGAAGATGCACCAGTAGACCAAGTCGGAGTCACCGACCTCATGCACCAGCTCCTCAAGCTGGATGCCGGGCTTGGTGCGCGTGGAGGCGAGGACCCGCTGCCAATCCGTGTCCGGGAAGGTCCGGTCGGAGTGCCCCCATTCCGCCAGTAGGAACCGGGTATTGTCGATGAACGCGGAACTGACACCAGCAGGCGTCCAGACACGGTAACCGAGCCCGTACCGCTCGGCAGCCGCCTCGCCAGGGGGACAACGCCATGCCGACTCCGCGTCCCGAACATAGCGGTGTGGTGCGTTGACGGCCAGCTTCTGAAGCTTGGCCTCGGGCTTGCACTCCACGAAACCGGCGAACTCGGTGCCGAGCACCAGGAAGTCAGGCGTGTGGGCGACGACGAGGCGACGACCGTTCCGACTGCGGTACTCCAAAGGCAGATGGCAGGGCTGGTCGTAGTACTCGATCACCGTGGCGTCGGTCTCCGACTGAATCACGAACGGGAACTCACAGGTGCGGCTCTCGTACTGGATCGTGCGGTGCATCTTACGGGACGGGTACCGCCCCGTGGCGTTACCGCTGCGCCCCTGGACCAGGCGGGCCGGCTCGGCGACGCGGACCGAGTGGATCAGGTCGCGGCCAACATCCGTCACGCCGTGGCCGGTGAGCAGATCGGCCAGAGGGTCGAAGTCGGACGAAGCATCACGAGTCGAGATGGTCAGCACGATTCCACCTCCGGAAATGCAAATCGGGTTCGCGGAGACGGTCCCCCCGGGAAAACCAACAGGACGGGGGGACGGAGAAGGTGAAACGGCTGCCGCTGCTCGGCCACCGATGCAGGGGCGACGACCGTCCGACCCGCGGGCAACGCATCGACAGAACCATCCCCCGGGGCGGCACAAACCGCGCCCGCAAGATGACGAACGAGGACAACAGATGGAGCCGGCCGCAGGATCGGCAGGTCAGCCGACCGCGGCACCGGTGATGTAGCAGGCATCCGAGACTCTCCCCTCGCGATCAACGATGAGACGGGGAGAGCACTCGCGATGACGACAACTGCAGTCGCAGTGTGTCATGATTGAGGCGGCCAAGCCTCCGGGAAATCTCCCCGGCTGGGTTCCCAAGGGTCCGGCGGTCCTGGTACGACCGCCGGGCCCCACTACGTCCCCTCACGCTACTGCCATCGGCACCTCCAGACACCAATCCCCGGTCGCTGCGCCCCCGCCCCGCAGAAAACGCGGTACGAGTGCAATTCCTACGGGCGGGTTCGATCCCGACCCACGCCAGCGGCCTTGAGTAGTTCTCATGGTTTCGGGTATTCTACCAGTGCTAGTCACGAATCAACAAGGCAACCACGACGAGATGCTCGGACAACGAGTCAAGGGCCTACGAAAGCGGTACAGGCTCTCGCAAGAGAAGCTTGGGTCAATGGTCGGCACGTCCCCGAGCCAGATCTCGCTGATCGAGAACAACAGATCCAAGCCGTCGCTCACGACAGCTACCGCCATCGCCCGAGCGCTCGACACCTCGCTGGACTTCGTGACAGGCGAAGTCGACGACGACCGGCGTTCAGCGAAGCTGCTGGCCGAGGTACGTCGGCACGCCATGAAAGTGGCTGAACTCGAGACAGGGATCATGCGAGACCCGGGCTGGGCCACGACGGGCTTCGGCGCAATCCCCGAGTTGGACCAAGTCGCCGGCGGGAGCGCCGTCAACCGGGACCACGTGGTCAAGACGAAAATCAGATTCCCCCTGGTGTGGCTGCGCAACGAGGGACTGAACGCGCACAAGTGCCACATCATCGGCGTCGTCGGCGAGTCGATGAAGCCAACACTTCCCGATGGCTGCTCGATCCTGGTCAACCGCGAGAACAGAGATCTCGAAGACGGGAAGGTGTACGTGATTCGCAGCGGCGACGAATTGCTCGTCAGACGAGCGCTGAAGCACCAGGCCGACCGCTGGCTGCTGAGCAGCGACAACCCCGACAAGAGGTCATGGCCGACGATGGCGTGGCCGGAGAACGCACGAACCGTCGGCGAGGTCCGATGGGTCTGGCACAGCCTGCCGTAGCCGACAGAACCGGCACGCCAGAGCGGTCCGCCGCGCGCGCGATCCAGACTTCGCCCGCCGCAAAGCGCCGACCACGCCGTCGATCCGCGGCTGCTCATCCCGTGCCCGGCGGTGCGCCGTGTCCGGCATGGAGATCTCAACCGCGTGGCCTCCATCGAGAGTCGCAGCGACGACACGAGCCCAAGCCTCCCGACGACGCGACGCGAATCAACGCCGAGCCACGGCGGGATCGAAGTGCCTGATCCGGAGCGGCGCATCCAGGAGCCGCTGAAGACGAAGTCACTCCTCATGCGGATACCCACAGCGGGACCGCAGCGCTGCTTCACGGGCAAGTCACGGGACGTACTGCTCTGACTGGCGTGGAGTACGACACGCCGGTGGCCAACGCGGTCAACGCCGTCGACGACGGCCGGGTAAACAACGCGAAGCCGATCAAGGTGCGCCGCGAAATCGTCACCGACGAACAGGGCGACCGACGCCAGCGGCAGCCGGGCCGACGAGCCGTCGCCGGATCGACTCGTGAACACGGTCAGCCCGCGCGCACCGCCCGCGGTCAACTCGCCGGCCAAGTCGTGAGCGAGAACCGCGGCGCCGGTAACGGCACTACACAGGCAGTCGGGCCCGGCCGACTGCATGGACAGCACGGCGTCGGCCACCAGGGCGACGCCCGGCCGGGCGAACTCCATCAACGTCAGCGGGAACCGCCCGTGCCAGGCGGCACGACGCAGGTCGGAATCACGAGCCTCGCTTCCGAACATATGCGAGGGATCGGCGCCGACGGCGCAGACACGGTAGCCGGAGACGGAACCCACTACCTTACCTTCTGGATGGAGACTACGACCTCATCAATCGACACCGCGACGGAGCGCTCCTGCCGGCTCACCCAATGCCCGGGCCGGACGAGACCCTCCGCGACCAGATGCCAGCGCGCGAGCTCCACCGGGCCGCCTCCTTGGATGTGCACTGCTGCACCGGTCATGGCCGGCACTCGCGGCGGACACGGCGACGGGCATCCCGCAACGAGTCCCTCGCGCTCGACACCGCCAGCTCCCAGTCGGTCAGCGCCGACCGGGCGCGGGTGCGGGTGGACGAGGCATCGCGAGCCGCCTGCTCCGCGTGACGCCGGGCCACCTGCGCCCGGTCGTAGACAGCGGCAGCCCGGCGCTCGCAGGCGCGAACGGCATCACGGTCGTCGTCCAGGTGTGGGCAGACGCCACGCGCCTCGGCGCGATCGCGCGCGGCGTATTGCGCCCGCCGTTCCTCGCGCTCGCGGCGCAGTCGGGCAGCTTCGAACGCGGAGCGGGCCGCGATATAGCGGTCGCTCGCCGCCATCTCCTCGCGGGCGGCTGCGTCGACCCCGTGTCGCGCCATGAGCAGCGCCTGGCGTGCGCTGAGGCAATCGGCGGCCACCGGGGCGACGCCGAGGATCATGAGAAGCCCTGTTGCAGCCATGGATGGAGACATGTCGGTCACCTTTCGTGTGTGCGCAGCTCGTATGGAATGGCGCGCGCTCGGATCGAGAACACGGATGGGCACTCTCGGCGCCAATGCGACAGACAGACACAGGCCCCACGAGCAGCCTCCGAGATGAAGACGATGAACTCACCGGTCCACAGCGTCGACAGAACCGGAACGCCGAACGCCCGGGCGAACCACGCCCTCGGCCACCACATGCCGGCGCGCGAGCGCCACCGACCCGCCTCCCGCGGGCACGGTCACCATGTCGTAGACCCGCCACCGGCCGCCTCCGTCGGAACGCGCCAGTCCCGCTGCGAGGCGGGCCGCCTCGGCGACATCGTCGCAGTGGTGGAGCTGCCAGCGGCGCCGGCTCGAACCGATCGGGCGCCAGCCGAGGGCGAAGACGGAGTTGCTGACCATGCCGCGTCATCTCCGAACGGCTAGAGCCGCACCCGCGGGGGCTCAGGCAGCCGGTCGCCGGCCACCGCAGCAGGGAGCAGGACCAGATCCAGCACGTCGTCGACCCGGCGCACGTAGTGCACCGTGACCCGGCGCCGGACGTCGTCACCGACGTCGCGTTCGAAGTGCTGCTGGTTCTGCCGAGGCAGGACCACGCCGGTCAGCCCGCGCCGGCACGCACCCGCCACCTTCTCCTTAACGCCGGCGACCGGAAGGACGTGGCCGGACAGCGTGATCTCGCCGGTCATGGCCAAGTCGGCCCGCACCGGACGCTCCGTGAACGACGACATGAGCGCGGCCACCAGCGCCACCCCCGCCGAGGCCCCGTCGGTCCTCTCCGCCGCCGACTGCGCGTGCACGTGCAGGTCGGTCTCCCGGAAGACGGCGGCGTCGAGGCCGTACCGCCCCGCGTTGGCCCGGACCCAGGACACTGCCGCCCGGACCGACTCCTTCATCACGTCGCCCAGCGACCCCGTCAGGGTGAGGGCGCCGGCGCCGGGCATCCGGCCGACCTCGACGAACAGCACGTCGCCGCCGTACGGCGTCCACCCGAGCGCGACGGCGACGCCCGGCAGCCGCACGCGATCGGCAACGTCGGCTTCGAGAAACGTCGGTGCGCCGAGCGTCTGGGCGACCGTCTCGGGCGTGACGACAGCTCTCGACTCGTCTCCCTCGGTGCGGCGGCGCGCCACCTTCCGGCACAACGTGTCGAGCGCAGACAGCAGAGTCCACAGCCCGGCGCCCCAGGCGTAGCCGCGGATCACGGACCGCAACGCCTCGTCGGTGACCTCGACATGGTCGGCGGCGAGTCCGTTCAACCGGATCGCCGCCGGCAGCAGGTGCTCGACCGCAACGACCTGCTTCTCCTCCGGGGTGTACCCCGGGACGTCGACCACCTCGAGCCTGTCGCGCAGCATCGACGGCACCGGCCGCAGACGGGTGGCGGTCGCCACGAAGAGGACGCCGGTCAAATCGAAGGGAAGCTCGAGGTAGCGGTCGCGGAAGCCGGCGCGCTGGTCGGAGTCGAACAACTCCAGCACCGCCGTCGCCAGGTCGCCGCGTTCACTCAGCCGGTCGAGCTCGTCGACGACGAACACGGGATTTCTGGCGCCGACACGCCGCAGTTCCTGAATGACCCGGCCGGGTCCACGCACCGGGTCGCCCAGCAACGCGCCGGCGTCGACCAGCTCCTTGCAGTTCACCTGCGCGCACACGCGCCCGAGGCCCCCGGCCAGAGAGTGGGCCAGCGACGTCTTGCCTACTCCCTCCGGGCCCAGCAGGCAGAGAACCGAAGCGGGCCGATCGGGATGGAGAACATGCACCGCGACGTGATCAAGGAGATGTTCCTTCACCGCTTCGAGGCCGGCATGGCTCTCGTCCAGCTTCGCCCGTACCCGGGCCAGGTCGATCTTCGCCACGGTGCGCAGGTTCCAGGGCAGGTGCGCGAGGCACTCGAGGTACTCCCGCGAACGGATGTAGTCCGGGTCGGTCGACGCCCAGCCGGACTCGGACAGGCGCTCGAAGACCTGACGGCCCTTCGCCCGCACCTCGGCCGGGATGGCCGGGGCGTCGAGCCGCCGGCGGAGACGGTAGAGCCCTTCGGCGTCACCGGTGTCGGCGCCGAGCCACCGGCGGACGTCCCGGGCCGTGACGCGCTGGCGGTCCAGCGTGCGGTCGCCGGTCTCCCGGCCGAGCGCCACCTTCCGGCAGATGGTCTTG
>MKWU01003945.1_pt1 | contig 18416 bp, 18 predicted proteins | sample 809101 | NCBI WGS metagenome assembly MKWU01 (sample SAMN05860141, study PRJNA318959) | sponge metagenome | host: Aplysina aerophoba | place: Slovenia: Piran, Adriatic Sea, Gulf of Piran | collected 2013-05-07
CGACGAAGGCACCCGGAGGGCCGGAGCGGAGCGGAGGAGGCGCGAAGCGCCTTGCCTTCGGCGCCGGGGACGGGCACGATTCCCCCCTCTCGCCGGAAGCAGGAAAACCACCCCGCTACGGCACAACCCTTGCCCTCGACACCCCGGATCGCATCCTTCCAGGGCCAGCCCAGCCGCTCAAAACTATCGTTAGTACCCCTGTCCAGAAATTGGGGTCCACCTCAATCGGCCAGCGCCGTCTGAACCGCGGGGGTGAGCGAGCGAGGAAACAACGGAGAGGGTGCGGCCATATGTAAAGTAAGTTAGTCTACAAATGCTAACTACACAATCCGCAGATTGTCTATTACAGCGCTTTCCGATTGTTCGTCACGGGCCATGATCGGGGCTTTTGACGTCGGTCAGCGGCGAATCTGGACCGGCCTCGACGGCAGGATGGCGTAGGCCTCCTTCACGGCTTTCGGCCCGTACTTCCGCTCCAGCCTCCGGACGGTGAAGTGGCCCGTGGCCATGTCCTGGAAGTGGTTGATGAACAGCAGATTGATCGTCGCGGCCCCGCCGCCCCGATGATCGGTACGGCTTGGGCCGCCATTTTCTCGGTGACCGGAATCGAGAATCGCTGCCCGATCTGTGCGATGAACTTCACGAGCGCCGGCGCGCCCTTATCGGTAAGTTTCCCACCTCCGGCAAGAAACTTGATCGCAGGGTTGACGCCGCTGGCCATGGCATTTCGGACCGCGTAGTAGCCGGTCTCCGTTCCGTCGTCGGACTCGTTCCGGCCTCCGAGGGCGAAAACCTCGAGACAGGCCAGGCGCGTTTCCGGCGATTGTGTGTCCTCGCCGTGTTCGCGGGCGATGGTCGCGATCGCCCGCATCATGATGGTTGTCGAAGCCGCCAATTCGGCAGCGAATACCAACGCTCCGAAAAAGCCACCCACGTCGCCCGTCGTGACGGTTGCCACCATGTGCGCCACTCTCGAGGAGTGCCAGGGGTGGCGAGCGCCCACAGTGAAGACGGCTGCCCGTAGCGAGGCGTGCAAGGCCTTTTGCGTGACTTCGGAGATGACTTTCGCGACGCCTTCCGGCAGGTAAGCAACTCCCTTTTCCAAGGGCGCCCCCAGCGCATTGGCCAGGCGAGCCGCCAGGCCGGGATTCTCAAGGAGCGCTTTGGCTTCCTGAAGCGCGGCCCGGTCGGTTTCTTCCATCCTTCAACGAAGGTTTCCGCAAGACTGTCGCTCGGGAGTGACGGGAATTCCGAACTCGGCAATGCGTAGCGACCGGTGTCCCATCAGCACGCGCGACGTGGACTCGTTCGCGGGCGAGACCACAACTCGAAGTTTCGCATCGATGGTTCTGGATGACGGATTTTGGCGCATCAGCCTCGTAGAGTGATCCGGCAGACTGGCCAGGAGAACCAAGATGCCGAACCGGGGCGGGCCCCACATGGCGCAGCCGACGTGGCGCGAAGGCGCTTCGCGCCGCCTCTGCTTTTGAACAGCCCGATGGAAGCGTTGAGTGCGGGGTGTTGGCCACGGAATACCCCATTGGGTTATACTCCATGCAGACTGTAGCGGAAACCCCGATGTTCACCCGGCAGTCGGAAAAGCTCTTCGACGAGGAGGAGAAGCGTCAACTGATCAACGCGTTGGCGGAAGACCCGCGTGCCGGTGTCCTGATTCCTGGTGCTGGCGGTGTGCGAAAACTGCGCTATGCGTCCTCCGGCCGCGGCAAGCGGGGTGGCGCGCGCGTCATCTACTACTTTGTTGATGAAGACTTGCCGATCTACGCGTTGCTGGTCTATCCCAAGGGGACGAAGACGGACCTGACCCCGGAAGAAAAACGAACCGTCCGAGCGCTCGCCGCGGAACTCAGAGATGCAAGGCAGCCCAAGCAATGAGCACCTTCGGAGATGACCTGATCCGATCCCTCAGTGAGGCGGTCGCACATGCGAAAGGCGAAGGTCCGGCTGTCGTTCACGCGCCGGTGGCCCCGCGCGAGGTGCGGGAGCGGGCGCGTCTCACCCAGGCGCAGATGGCGCCGCTCATGGGGATGAGCCTGTCCGGGTATCGGAAGTGGGAACAGGGAACGCGTGGCATCAGCGGACCCGCCGCAATCCTTCTTCGCGTCATCGAGAAGGAACCCGAGGCGGTCAAACGGGCATTGGCGCCGGGCGGATAGCGCGGAGGCGCTTTCGGCGACAAACGTCCGGTAGTTCGGGCGGAGCGCCATCGGTGCCGGTCTCGCGCTCCCGCGCGGTCCCCCCACCGGGAGGACCGGGCTGAACTGGAAACCGGCGGTCCCGCGCCTCCGTCCTGCCGGCTCGCGATTTCGAGGTCTCACCCGGTTTGGCGGAAGGGGCGGTGCGGTCGGCGGCGCTCTGCGGTGGCGGCATCGGTGCCGTCAGGCGCGGCGCCCGTGGTCTCACGCGCCTGGTGGTGGGCCCGACGGCTGCCCGGGAGGAGCGCAGGCCCTTCGATCCCGGACTCAGTCAGGCCGACGCGAACTTTGCTGACACTCGCCGACGACATCTGTTCCACCGGCGACCTTCGTTTCTCGGTGTGTCTGACCGGCCCTCCGGGCTCCGGGAAGTCAGCCTGGGTTCGCTATCTGGCGGACCGCCTGGACCTGGAGGTGATGCACAAGCGCACTTCCGACCTGCTCAGTAGCCTTGTCGGCGGAACAGAGAAGCGAATCGCCGCCGCATTCCAGCGAGCCGCGGACGAGAGGGCATTCCTGGTGTTCGACGAGGCCGACAGCCTGCTGCGGGATCGTGACGGGGCAGTGCGTGGTTGGGAAGTGAGCCAGGTCAATGAAATGTTGACCTGGATGGAGATTCACCCGCTGCCGTTCGCCTGCACGACGAATTTCGCCGAGGCGATCGATCGCGCGAGCCTCCGCCGGTTCGTCTCCAAGGTGAAGCTGGGCTATCTGAGCGCCGCGCAGGCGGACGAGGCTTTCCGGTTCTTCTTCGAACTCGATCCTCCCGGCGAACTCGCCGGGATGCGCATCCTCACTCCCGGCGACTTCGCGGTCGTCCGCCGCAAGGCCGAGATCCGCGGCCGGCTGGACGTCCCGGACGCCCTCGTCCGCATGTTGCAGGAGGAGTGTGACGCCAAGCCGGAGCGGAGCGGCACGGTCGGGTTTTGAGGCCGCACGCCGTCGCGACTACGGACCAAGCTGCCTGAACGTCACGCTACATCCCGGATGGGCTGCCCATTTCAGCACGGACCCTCAATGCCCACTCCGCCATCCGATACGATTTCCGATTCTGCGGCCGCGAGCACAGTGCCGTCGGTCACCCTGGACGCAATACCGGACTGTATCGGCATGCTGGTGTGGCGATGCGGCGTACCGGCCAAGGACGGCCGTCCTGGGACGTCTAACGCCAAAGGGGGGCATCAGTGGCCTCGGTGAAACGAATCGTCAACGCTGGAATACGTTCGGCACGAGTGGGCTGGAAGGCCGTCACGACGAGGACCGGGCGAATCCCCCGTGTGCGTCGCAAGGCATCGGACTGCGACGGAGGGAAGAGCACGCCCTCCGAATATGTGATCGTCGAAGACCTCCCGGACGCCGTCAAGGAGTGCTACTTGAAAGTGCTCGTGTGGCTTGTGCACTCCGGTGATCGCCAGATTGATGAGAGAGAACTGTGCGAGATCCAAGTGCTTATGACGCAGCTACGGTGCGGTGTCGAGGTGCGCCGGACTGTAAGATCTTGCCTCGAGGACCCCGAGAACCTCAAGGCCGAAGAGCAGATTGCGACAATCGTCGAACTCGTTCAGTCGGGAACACCTGAAGAGATATTGGCGCTGAGGTGTTCGCTAATCAAGGACGCGATTCGAATTCGGCGGGCCACCTCTGAAGGCCGCGCTCATGAGCAGCCCGAACTAGTTCAACTGGCCAAGCTTCTCGACCTAGATCAGGAGCAGGTCACGTTCATCGAGGATTGTTGCGCGAAGGACGAGGACCTCCTCGCAGGCGACATTTCCGACTCCCACATTTCGTCCACGGCAAAGGCCACTGCGGCGCAAGCGGCAGCGGTTGGCGTTCCCGTTGCTGCCGTGTACTTGAGTGGCAGTGTGACGGGTCTGAGCGCCTCGGGCATCGTTTCGGGACTTGCTGCCCTTGGTCTGGGGGGCGTCCTGGGTCTGTCCGCCATGGTCAGTGGCATCGGCGTGGCCATTCTTGTCGCCGGGGGTGTGTACAAGGGCATGCGATGGGCGTTCGGCGGATCCGAGCGCCACCGGCTATCGCGCCGGGAACTGATGCTGCAGGAAGTGCTGCGCATTCATCAGCGGGCCATCATTAACCTCGGCGAGGACATGTCGTGTTTTGGCCAACGCATTGCGGTCCTGGCAAAGGAAACACAACGGAATCGTGATGCGATTGACCAGTTGTTCCGAGAAGTAACCTTGATATCCCGGTCGGCAGGAGCGCTAAGCCGTCTGGGAGACCGAACGAGGGTCTTTGAGCAGGACCTGCAGGAAGAGGCGGCCGGCTCTCCAGCGAAATGAACGCGCGGTCGCGAACAGAAGCTGAGCGGGCAAGTCTTGTTCAGAGAATCCAGTTGGAGAGCCTGGATGGCGCTCTGCGAACGCTAGAGGGCCATCTCGCCGCCCTGGATTCAGAGTCCGACCAGCAATCCGCCGCGTTGTCACGTCTGGACGCGACCGTCGCGCTCCTCTCTGCGAGAGCCGACGTGAGGCGCCCGGAAACGCACGAGCCGACCGAAGGCGATGTTGTGACACGTCTTGAATCTTCGGTTCGTGAACCGAGTTGTGATCAACGACCGGCCGATCCCTCCGTGAACTTCGTACTTCCAGACATCGGGCAGCACTGGGACGCGTATCTTCACAATGTGGAACGGTACATTGCGCATAACGGGATACATGTACCGCGAGACCCGCTGCAAGACGTGCTGTATCCGCGGCTGGCTAAGGAAAGCCGCCAGCGATTTGACGAAGCGTTTCGTTCGGCTCCCTGGGACCGCTGGGATTACGGGGTGGTGGGGCTCTCCGTGCTTGTTGGTGCGATCACAGACTACGTACTGGTCGCGACGCCCGGTGGGAGTTTCAAGGGACAGCCCCAGCGCGGAAGTCCAGTTACGGCGTGGCTGAAAGAACAATCAAGGAAGCTGGCTCCTAACGCGCATCGCTCCGGCATTGAGCTCAGTCCATTTCAAAAATGGGTTACCGAGCTGACCACGCGCGCCGAAGACTGGGCGAAAGTTCCGTACGATGTTGTTAGTCCGAAAGTCGGACTCACACCGAGAGTTCACCGCCTTTCCTCGTTAGGACACGATCCTCTGCTCGGACTCGTCTTCGGCGTGTGTGACATCATCAGGGGATCCTGCACGTTCATTGACAAGGCTGGCGCATGGCGCGTCATTGACGCGTCACGTGACGATGAGGCCAGCTTCTTTCAGGCTATCGCCAAGGTGGCTGCCCACGGATTCTCGGACGTTTTCACGCCGCAGGGCCTCCCGCCACCATTCTTTGCGCTGTTCCAGCTCGTGGACGCGAAGCCCGGATTCACACTGAAGGAAGGGGGTCACACCGTCTCGGTCAGAGATCTGGTGCGGTACATGTATAGCAATGGCTACGACCTGCGCCACATGATGACTATGTCGATCTCGCCCGCGATTGCCGAGATCATCCTGTGGTCGTACCACGCAGTGCGAGCTTGCGGCGCGAGTCCGGAACCGCCGGAGGTCGAGATCGCGGAGAGATTGAAGCGAGAACAGATGGTGACCCTCGCCCACGCGTTGCTGGCGTCCGCCAATGTCCTAAAGACGGCTCTATACGGCTGGAACCCATCAGCGATCAACCTAGCGCAATTCGTGATCCTCGCGACGCGGTTGCTGTCTCTGGCAAAACTCGCCTCCGAACGAGACAGGCTCATTGGGAAGCGGCTGGAAAAGGGATGGAGAGTCCTGCTCGCGAATGCGCCCGGAGACGGCGCTCCCGCTTGACCTTCTGAGACAGCCGCGGAGTTACCGAAGGCGAAACGTCGACTTTGTCTTGCGGACAACCATTTGAAGTCGCGAGCCGGACGGGCTGCGGCACCGGAGCGGACCAGAGGCGAAGGCCCGGCCGTCGATTCTGCGCCGTCGGCCCCGCGCGAAGTGTGGGCGCTGGCGCCGGGCGGTTGACGCGAGCGACGCTTTCAACGGCAGACATCCGTTGAATCGCGGCGTCGTCGGTGCCGGTCTCGCGCTCCCGCGCTCCCGCGCGGTCCCCCCACCGGGAGGACCGGGCTGAACTGGAGGCCGGCGGTCCCTTGCGTCCGTCCCGCCGGGTCGCGTGGCTACCGCGGAATCCGCCGTCCCGGCGTCCAGGGCACCCCGGCGGCGTCGGCTTCGGCCTCGAGACCGGCGAGCTGGACCTCGACCAGGTTGACGAGTTCCGCGTTCGCGGGGCCGAACTCCTCCCGGACGATCTCGACCTGGCGCCGGTGCGTGTTCGTCGGGTCGGCCATGGCCCAGAAGGCGCCGACCACCCGCTGGATGCGCTGGCGGATGCCCGGGAGGACCGCTTCGTAGCGCGAACGGACGGTGTCGTCGCCGAGGAACCGCACCCGCAACTCGAGGAGGCCGGACCGGATCGCGGACGCCTGGGAGCGCAGCTCCTCGCTCGCCCCGGACTGGTCGATCGCTTCGGCGAGCGTCTCCACGCGCTCGATGGAAGCCTCCAGCGCCGAGGTCGCGCCGAACACCTGCCGCTGGAGCGTCGCGACCTCGCGCTGGAAGGCGTGGCGCGCCTCGGCGTCCTCCTCGGGGACGCCGGCCCGCGCCAGCACTTTCGGGGTGAAGGACTGCGGTTCGCCAAGGCGGACCGTCCCGTTCCCGTCGCGCCGCACCAGTTCCGCGGTGTAGGTCGCCGGCATCGCGAGCGGCCCGCCGCGTCCGCCGCCGGCGGCGTCGGGATATCGGAGGTCCCACGCCACCCGGTGGATTCCACGGGTCTTCGGCGCTTCGATGCGGCGGATCACCGTTCCGTCCGCGTCGCGGATCACCACGAAGACCGCGGGGTCCTCGGCGCGGTCCTCGGCCCGCAACTCGTCCCATGTGGGGTAGGGGAGCGCATCGCCGGCGGTCGCCAGGGCCCGCTCGCGTTCCCGTCGTTGCTGGCGGAGGCTCAGCGCGCTCTCCTTCAGGTGGTAGGTCACCACGGCGCCGAACGGCGGGTTCGGCGCGGTGTAGAACGCCGCCCCGCGCTGTGACTTGCCGCGTCCGCCGAGGGGGTTCGCCTCGATGTACATCCAGGGGTCCTTGACCGGGAACACCGCGCCCTCGGCGGCCAGCGTCTCCGGCGTCAGGCGCCGGAGCGGCGTGTAGTCGTCGAGAACGAAGAAGCTCCGCCCGAAGGACGCCAGCACCAGGTCGTTCTCGCGTTCCTGGATCTCGAGATCCCGGATGGCGATCGTCGGCAGGCCGCCCTTGAGCCGGGCCCAATGTTCGCCGTCGTCGAGACTGACGTAGAGGCCGAACTCGGTGCCGAGGAAGAGCAGGCCCTGGCGCTCGTGGTCCTCCACGATGGTCCAGGCGAGCTGGTCCTCGGGAAGGTCGCCGGTGATGTCCGTCCAGGTCACCCCGCGGTCGTCGCTCCGCACCACGTAGGGCTTGAAGTCGCCCTGCTTGTGGTTGTTGAACACCGCGAAGACGGTGTTTTCGCGGTGGCGGGAGGTGTGGAGGTCCGCAACGTAGGTGAACTCGGGCACGCCGGGGATGACGTCCACCGACCGCCATTCCACCCCGCCGTCATCGCTGATCTGGATGCGGCCGTCGTCCATGCCGGTGTAGAGCAGGCCTTCGGCGTGCCGCGACTCGTCGAGCGCCACCATGTTGCCGTAGGTCGAGGTGGCGCGGTTGCGCCAGATGGCGTCCACGCTCCAGGTCCGGCCCATCACGGGCTGCTGGTTGCGGTCGATGCCCCGGGTCAGGTCCTCGCTCACCGGCGTCCAGGTGTTCGCCCCGTCGTCGCTCCGGTAGAGCCGGTTCGCGCCGAAGTAGAGCCGCTTGTTGTCGTGCGGCGAGATGATGAGGGGCGAGTCCCAGTTCCACTTCAAGGGCTCGTCGCCGGGTTCCGGCTGGGGCTGGATCTCCACCCGCTCCCCGGTGCGGTGGTCGAAGCGGACGATCCCGGCGTACTGGTACTGCGCGTAGACGATGTTCGGGTCCTCGGGATCCACCCGCGCCTGGAAACCGTCGCCGCCCAGCACGTCCACCCAGTCGCTGTTCCGGATCCCGTGCACGTTGTCGGTGCGCACCGGGCCGGCCATGGTGGCGTTGTCCTGGGTGCCGCCGTAGACCCGGTAGAACGGGAAGGCGTTGTCGATGCCGACCCGGTAGAACTGGGTGATCGCCTGGTTGGCGTGGTACTTCCAGTTCCGCCCGAGGTCCCAGCTCTCGTAAAGACCCCCGTCCGTGCTGATCATCAGGTAGTCCGGGTCGTCGGGGTCGAACTCGAGATCGTGGTGGTCCACGTGGATCCACTCCATCTGGATCCGGCGCCAGGTCTTGCCGTCGTCCTCGGTGACGTGGGTGAAGGTGTCCATGGAATAGAGCCGGCCCGGGCGATGCGGATCGGCGAAGAACTCCATGTAGTACTGGGGGTCCGTGGGGAAGTAGTCGCTTCGCTTTTCCCAGCTCTCGCCCCGGTCGGTGGAGCGGTAGAACCCGCGCTGGCCGTCGGTAGCGGCGACCTGCGCGTACACCACGTCGGCATCGTGCGGCGAGATCGCGAGTCCGATGCGGCCGATGTCGTGGCGGCTCGCGGAGGGGAGCCCCCTGGTGAGCTGCCGCCAGGTGGCGCCCCCGTCGTCGGACTTGTGGATCCCCCCTTCGGGTCCACCCGCGATCTGAAGCCCCGTGTGCCGGCGCCGTTGCCAGGAGGTGGCGTAGACGGTGTCGGGGTGGCGGGGGTCGACCACGACGTCGCTGACCCCGGTGTCTTCCGAGATGTAGAGGACGCGCTCCCAGTTGGCGCCGCCGTCGGTGGTCTTGTAGAGGCCCCGGTCGCCGCCGGCGCGCCAGAGCGGTCCCTGCGCCGCCACGTACACGGTGTCACTGTCACGCGGATCGAGGACGATCTTGCCGATGTGTTCCGACTCGTCGAGCCCCATGTGCTCGAACGACCCGCCGGCGTCCCGGCTGCGGTAGACGCCGTTTCCGTACGGCACCGACCGCTGGCCGTTGTTCTCGCCGGTCCCCAGCCAGACGACGTTCGAGTTGGTGGGGTCCACGACGACGGTCGAGGTGGAATAGACCGGGTAGTTGTCGAAGATCGGCTCCCAGGTGGTCCCCCGGTTGACGGTCTTGAAGGCGTTGCCCGACGCGACCGCCATGTACCAGGTGGACTTGTCGTTCGGGTCGATGGTCACGTCGGCGATCCGTCCGGAACGCGACGCCGGCCCGATGCCGCGGAGCTTCAGCCCGGAGAGGAGGTGCTCGTTGATCGCCGGGGTCTCGGCGTCCTGGGGTGCGGCGAGCTTGGGAAGCGCGAGCGCCGCGGCGAGAAGAAGGGCAGTGCGCAGGGGTCGGTGCATGGTGGCTCCTCAGCGGATCCGGAGATCGCGTCCGGTCCCTTGGTCCAAGGGTACCGCTCGCTGGAGGAGCCGGGTGGTCGATCGCCGATGGGAACACATTTATGCACTCGTCACTATGCTCCTATGCGATGAGAACCACGCTGGACCTGAACGACGAAGTCCTTCGCACCGCCAGGCAGCGGGCGGCCAACGACGGGATCCCTCTGCGCGCCGTTGTGGAGCGGGCGCTCCGCACGTATCTGGAGGGAGGCCCTCGCAAGTCCGGCTACCGGCTCCGTTGGCGGCCCGAACGAGGTCGATTGCGGCCCGGCGTCCGGGTGGACGATCGTGACGCCCTCTTCGACCTGATGGAGGGACGGGACTGATTGCGCTGGACACCAAACTGCTTGTCTATGCGTACCGCAAGGAGTTCCCGGAACACGCCCGCGCGCACCGGCTCCTGAGTCGGCTCGCCAACGGTGACGAGCCCTGGGCGCTGCCTTGGCCGTGCGTTTACGAGTTTCTCCGGGTGGTTACCCACAACCGGCTCTTCGATCCCCCAACCGCACCGGACAAGGCACTCACCGATGTCGAGTCGCTTCTCGCTTCGCCTTCGCTCGTTCTCCTGGGCGAAGGGCCGGCGCCCGCGCGGCGCCTGCGCTCCATGGTGCACGGTGGACGCGCGACCGGCAACCTGGTCCACGACGCCCACATCGCGGCGCTCGCCGTGGAGCACGGCGTCCGCGAACTCTGGACGCTGGACCGCGACTTCGCGCGTTTCCCGGGGCTCCGGACCCGGAATCCGCTGGTGACCGACTGAGCGTTGGCGTTCTCCGTATCAGTCCGCGGCGAGACGGTTGAAGGCGTCCAGCGTCTGCTGGATTGCGTCCAGCCATTCGTCGCCGCGTTCGAGTGGCGCCGTGAATTGGAGCAGTCGGCTGTCCGCCACCAGCCGCCACTCTCGGGCGCCGCCGGTGGGTTGCACCGTGCAGAACGGAATCAGTCCCCGAGAATCGTGTCCAACTGTCCGACGAGTCTCGGCAGGTAGAGCGCGACCGTGTCGTGGAGGATCTCTCGACTGATCTGGTCGTACCCGTGCGCGAGCCGGTTGCGCATGCCGATCACATCGACCCAGGGAATCTCCGGATGGCCGGCACGGAATTCCGGCGAAACCCGATTGGCCGCCTCGCCGACTGCCATGACGAGATACCGGAGTGCGAAATGGACCGCCGTGTCACTCTCGAGCGCGTCGGCGCTCCCCGTATCGAACATTCCGATCGCTTTCCGGGCGAAGTGCCGCATGTCCCGGAGCGGCCCGTGGTCAGTCCGGCGACTCATGGAAGAGTTCCATCGAACCGGCAACTTCCTCCTGCATCCAGGGTCGGAGGGATCGAAACTCGAATATCTCCGCCTTTCGGCCGACGATCTCCGTCAGTTCCCGCTGCATGGCCATGAGATCAATCAGCGTGAACCGCGCGCCCGGTTTGAACTCCGCGAGCACGTCCACATCGCTCTCCGGACCGAAATCGTCCCTGATGACGGAACCGAACAGGGAGAACTTCCGGATGCCGTGCTTCCGGCAGAATGCGGCGACCCTGTCCCGCGGGATGGAGAGGCGCGGACTCATGTCAGTCTCGGTGGGGCGGATGGGTGCTACCGATGGCGCGAAGCACCGGACGGGTGTCCGGCGGCCTCCGGAGCAACGGTTCCGCGCACGTGGCGAGTCTAACCTTGGAGGTCATGTCGTTCCTGGCGTCGATCGAGGAGGTCGATGGCTCGTTCCCTTGTCTGGCCACGTCGGCTGACTACTGTGGAATCCGTCGTCCGGGGGTCCACGGCACTCCCGCCGCGTCGGCCTCGGCTTCGAGGCCCGCAAGCTGTACTTCCACCAGGTTGATGAGTTCCGCGTTCGCCGGGCCGAACTGCTCGCGGACGATCTCCACCTGCCGGCGGTGGGTGTTCGTGGGGTCCGCGGTGGACCAGAAGGCGCCCACCACCCGCTGGATCCGGTCGCGGATGCCCGGCACCACCGCCTCCCGGCGCGAACGCACCGTGTCGTCCCCGAGGAATCGGACCCGGACGTCCAGGAGTCCGGCGCGGATCGCCGAGGCCCGGGCGCGGAGATCGCCCTTGGCGCCCGACTCGTCGATCGCCCGGGCAAGCGCTTCCACCCGCTCGATGGAGGCTCGGAGCGCGGACACCGCACCGAACACGCGCCGCTGGAGCGCGGCGACCTCGCGCTGGAAGGCGTGGCGGGCCTCCACATCCACCGGCGGCACGCCAGCCGCGGCCAGCACTCTCGGGGTGAAGGACTGCGGCTCTCCCAGCCGGGTGGCGCCGCCTTCGTCGCGCCGCACGAGTTCCGCGGTGTAGGTCCCGGGCATGGCCAGCGGCCCGGCGCGCTGCGACCACGGCCCGATGGGTCCCCGCTCGGGGTCCGGATGCCGGAGGTCCCACGCCACCCGGTGGATGCCGGCGGTCCCGGGCGCCGGGATGCGGCGGACGATCTCCCCGTCGGAGTTCCGGATCACCACGAAGACCGCCGGATCCTCGGCCCGGTCCTCGGCGCGCAGTTCCTCCCAGCCCGGGTAGGGGAGCGCCTCTCCCGCTGCCGCCAGGGCCCGCTCGCGTTCCCGACGCCGCTCGCGCACGCTCAGCGCGTTCTCTCGGAGGTGATACGTCACCACCGCCCCGAACGGCGGATTCGGCGCGGTGTAGAAGGCGTCGCCCCGCTGTGACTTCTCGCCGCCCCCGAGGGGGTTCGCCTCCACGTACATCCAGGGGTCCTTGACCGGGAACACCGCGCCTTCGGCGGCGAGCGCCTCGGCCGACAGGTGGCGCAGCGGCGTGTAGTCGTCGAGGATGAAGAAGCCCCGCCCGAAGGAGGCGGCGACGAGGTCGTTCTCGCGCGCCTGGATCTCGAGATCCCGGATCGCGATCGTCGGCAGCCCGCCCTTCAGGCGCACCCAGCGGCCGCCGCCGTCGAGCGTCGCGAAGAGTCCGAACTCGGTGCCGAGGAACAGCAACCCCTCGTGTCCGGGGTCCTCGACCACCGTCCAGGCGAGCTGGTCCTCGGGCAGGTCGCCGGTGATGTCCTCCCAGCTCACGCCGCGGTCGTCGCTGCGCATGACGTAGGGCCGGAAGTCGCCCTCCTTGTGGTTGTTGAACACCGCGAACACCGTGTTCTCGCGGTGACGCGAGGCATGCAGGTCGGCGACGTAGGTGCGGGGCGGCACCCCCGGCACGGCGTCCACCGCCCGCCATTCGAGTCCGCCGTCGCCGGTGATCTGGACCCGCCCGTCGTCCATCCCGGTGTAGAGCAGCCCTTCGACGAGCGGTGACTCGTCGAGCGCCACCATGTTCCCGTAGGTGGAGGTGAAGACGTTCCGCCAGACGGCGTCCGTGCTCCAGGTGCGGCCCATCACGGTCCGCTCGGCGCGGTTGATGCCCCGCGTGAGGTCGTCGCTGATCGGGGTCCAGGTGTTCGCCCGGTCGTCGCTCCGGTAGAGCCGGTTCGCGCCGAAATAGAGCCGCTGGCCGTTGTGCGGCGAGATGATGAGCGGCGCGTCCCAGTTCCACTTGAGCGGCGGGTCGTCGGGCTCCGGCTGCGGCTGGATCTCCATCCGCTCACCGGTGCGCTTGTCGAAGCGGGCGATCCCGGCGTACTGGTACTGCGCGTAGATGATGTTCGGGTCGTCGGGGTCCACCCGCGCCTGGAATCCGTCGCCCCCGATGACGTCCAGCCAGTCGCTGTTCAGGATGCCGTGGATGTTGATGGTCCGTGACGGGCCGCCGAGCGTGGCGTTGTCCTGGGTTCCGCCGTAGACGTTGTAGAACGGGAAGTCGTTGTCGATCCCCACCCGGTAGAACTGGGTGAGCGACTGGTTCGCGTGGAACTTCCACCGCTCGCCAAGATCCCAGCTCTCGTAGATGCCGCCGTCGGAGCTCACCATCAGGTAGTCCGGATCGTCCGGATCGAACTCCAGGTCGTGGTTGTCCACGTGCTTCCAGCGGCTGTTGAGGTCCCGCCAGGTCTTCCCGTCGTCGTCGGTGACCTGCACCCAGACGTCCATCGAGTAGATCCGGCCGGGACGGTGCGGGTCCGGGAAGATCTCCATGTAGTACTGCGGGTCCACGCAGATGTAGTCGCTGCGTTTCTCCCAGCTCTCGCCGCGGTCCGTCGATCGGTAGAAGCCGCTGGCGTCGTCGGAGGCCGCGATCAGCGCGTAGACGATGTCCGGGTTCTGCGGCGAGAGCGCCATCCCGATCCGGCCGATGTCGTGCCGGTCCGGGGAGGGGAGCCCGCGCGTCAGCTTCCGCCAGGTGGCGCCGCCGTCCTCGGACTTGTGGATGCCCCCCTCCGGTCCGCCGGCGACCAGCAGGCCCGTGTGCCGCCGCCGCTGCCAGGCGGAGGCGTAGAGGACGTCGGGATCCCGGGGATCCATGATCACCTCGCTGATCCCGGTGTCCTCGGAGATGTGGAGCACCCGCTCCCAGGTGGCGCCGCCGTCGCTCGTCTTGTAGAGGCCGCGGTCTCCCCCGGAGCGCCAGAGCGGCCCCTGCGCCGCCACGTAGACCGTCCGGGTATCGCGCGGATCGATGACGATGTTGCCGATGTGCTCCGACTCGTCGAGCCCCAGGTGCTCGAACGAAGCTCCGCCGTCGCGGCTCCGCCAGACGCCGTTCCCGTAGCCGGCCGAACGCTGTCCGTTGTTCTCTCCGGTGCCGAGCCAGAGCACGTTGGAATTCGACGGATCGATCACGATGGTCGAGGTCGAGTACACCGGGTAGTTCTCGAAGATGGGCTCCCAGGTGGTGCCCCGGTTCACGGTCTTGAAGGCGTTCCCGGAAGCGACGGCGACGTACCAGGTGGCGCGGTCGTTCGGGTCGATCGTCACGTCGGCGACCCGCCCCGAACGGGCGGCGGGGCCGATGCCGCGGAGCTTGAGGCCGGAGAGCAGGTCTTCGGTGACGGCCGGGGTTTCGGTGTCCTGGGGGAGGGCCGGGGTGGGCAGCAGAATGGAAGCCAACACGAGAAGGAGGAAGCGGGGGGATCGGTTCATGAGGGTTCTCCTTACGGATGTGGGGTCCGACAAGCCGGCTACGTTACCGCTGCCCGGAGCCATGTCGCGCTCTCTGACGTAACGCGCTCCCGGAATCCGTGTGTGGGCTCGCGGCGGCGACGGAATACTTGTATCGCGATAGAGCGTTCAGGAGGCCGTCCCCTTGAACCCCGTGGCCCTTCGCTTGCCGGACGACGTCGCCCAGCGCCTGAAGCGGTTGGCCGACCGCACCGGGCGCAGCAAGACCTTTTACATGCTCGAAGCCATCCGGGAGCACCTCGACGATCTGGAGGACCTTTACCTCGCGGAACAGCGGCTGATCGAACTCCAGGCCGGGAGGTCTCAACCCGAATCGCTGGAAGACGTGATGGAACGCTATGGTCTGGAGAGTCGAGCTTGACCGCGCCGCCGTACTCGATCTGGGCAAGCTCGACCGACAGTCGGCACAGCGCATTCTGGCCTTTCTGCACGGCCGCATTGCCACGCTGGCGGATCCCGGAGGCATCGGCGAGGCGCTCAAGGGTTCCTCGCTGGGCGAGTTCTGGAAATACCGGGTAGGGGGTTACCGGATCATCAGCCGCATCGAAGACGATGCTCTGTGCGTGCTGGTGGTGAGGGTCGCCCGTCGTGACAAGGCGTAGCGGTGAGGGGTCCGATGGCAGTCCGATCCCGTGTCGGGTAACCGGGACAGTCCGGTTTCCACCAGGGAGACCGCGGGACGACCCGGGTCAGTCGGTGAGGGTGCTCACGTGGGCCGCGGCGGCGCGCGCCTGGCCGTCCACGTTGTAACCGCCCTCCAGCAGGGACACGAGCCGGCCGCCGCAGTAGTGGTCGGCCACGTCCATCAGGGTGCGGGTCATGCGCGAGAAGACGTCGTCCGTGCACTCGAAGGAGCCGAGCAGGTCCTCCTTCCGGCTATCGAACCCGGCGGAGACGATCACGAAGTCGGGACGAAACCTCTCGACCGCCGGGAGCAGGGTGCGGTCCCAGGCCGCGAGCATGTCCCGGTCGGTGCTCCCCGGCCCGAGGTGGACGTTCATGTTCGTCCCGTTGCCGTCCCGGGCGCCACCGAGGGACGGGTCCCCGGTGCCCGGGTAGTCGTACCAGTTGTGGGTGGAGAAGAACATCACGGAGGGATCCTCGTAGAAGGCGTTCTGGGTGGCGTTCCCGTGGTGGTAGTCCCAATCCACGATCAGCACCTTGCGGTGCCCGTGGGCCTGCTGGGCGTAGCGGGCGGCGACCGCGGCGTTCGAGTAGAAGCAAAAGCCCTCTTCGGCGCCGGTGTTGTTCGCGTGGTGTCCCGGCGGCCGGATGGCGCAGAAGGCGTTCTTCAGCCGGCCCTCGGAGACTTCGCGCACCGCGGCCAGCGCTCCCGCGACCGCGAGTTCGGCGATTTCGCCGGTGGTGGGGATCCGCCGGATGCGGTCCACGTGTTCCCGCGTGTGGTGTCCCATGAGATAGGGCAGGGCATCCGGCCATTTCTCGACCGGGACCAGCGTCCGGAACAGCCCGGCCGCTTCGAGCGCCTCCCGGATCTTCACGAGCCGCAGCGGCGATTCCGGATGGCCGCGCCGGATGTTGTGGCGGAGAAAGGACTCGCGGTAGACGATGCCGGTTTCGGAGGCGTTGGACTGGGTCATGGGGCAAAGATACCGGAGCGTTACGGGGCAGTTCACCCATCGCTCGCTGGTACCGTCCCGTGGCTGTGCCGCACCACCATGGCCACCACGCCCATCGAGGGAAACAGCCGTGGTGGAAGGGTTTCCGGACGACCGCCGCGATCGGTTACGCCATCCGCCACTTCACGGAACCCCGCAACCGGATGGTGGTCGAACGCGCGGGGATTCGCGCCGGGGACCGGGTGGTGGACATCGGCTGCGGTCCGGGGGAATCGGTGACGCTCGCCGCCGCCTCGGCCTCGGGGGTGCGGGTGATCGCGGTCGATCCGGCCTGGCCGCAGTGCCTGACGGCGGCGCTGCGATCACTACGCCTGGGGCGTTCCGTCCGGGTGCGCCGGGCCGCTGCGGAACGCCTTCCGGTCAAGGACGGTTGGGCCACCGTGGTCCTCTCGATCAACGCCTTCCATCACTGGGAGGATCAGCGCGGCGGCCTCGCCGAGGTCCGGCGGGTTCTCGCTCCCGAGGGCCGGCTCGTGCTGGTGGACGAGGATTTTCCGGAGGACCATCAGCACACGCGCTTCCATCGGGAGGCCGGCGGGCACGATCCGATCGACGCCGGAAGTCCGGAGGTGCGCGAGTGGCTTCGGGAGCTGGGTTTCGGGAACGTGACCCTGGAACGGGTCGAGGACGAGGACGGCACGCCCCATCACCTGCTTCGGGCGCTACTCGGTTCCTGAGCGGGGGTCACGGAGCCCGACCAAACCGCGGTGTGTCGCGGAATGGTCACGACCATTCCACGACATGGGCCGCTCCCCCGGCCGGGCGGGATCGTTCGATCACCCGCCCGGGTTCGGGAGGGCATCCGGTCGGATCTCCAGGCACAACCGCGGATCCCCATAGGCCGGCCGGAAGTCCCTCAGGAAATCCGGGGAGACGCGCTGCATGCACCGGATGAACTGCTGTCCGAGGATGTCGAAGCCAAACGGCGTCGGGTGGATCTCGTCCTGCCAGTGCTCCGTGTTGCCGGGTTCGAGCGGTGGACTGGCGTTGCGCGTGTCCACGATCACGATGGGAGCGCGTCCGCCGCGGTGGGACGAGACCGTGTTCCGGATGGTCCCGTTGACCCGGTCCAGCAGGTAGTCCATCACCTCCTGCTGAATCCGTTCGTCCAGGATCCCCCTTTCTTCCAGGAACGGGGCGATCCAGGGACCGTCCACCTCCACATCGAAGGAGGCGATCTCCAGCCTGGCCGGCCTGCCGCTCGGTTTGACCCGCGCGTACGTGTGGGTGACCACGATCGCCTCCGGCGCCCAGGTCTCCCGCATGTCGAGGATCTCCTCGTAGGCCATCCTGATTCCCTCCAGCTTCCGGTCGAGGGTCGGCTGGTCGAAATAGGTTTCGGGCGCGGACGGGTTCGCCGACGGAACCGCGTTCCGCAGCAGCCGGTCCAGGTCGTTTCGACCGAGGACGTCGTTCCCGCCCCCGGAGATCAGGAGAAAGCGGATCTCGTAGTCCCGATACCGCAGGACATCCGCGAAGTCCCGCTTGATCACCCCGGACACCGCCGTGTTCGCATCATTGCCGGGCCGGGCCAGGTTCAGGAGGTTGCTGACCGGCCGCGCCCGCGAGTGCTCCATTGCCAGCCGCAGGGAGAAGAGCAGGTTCCCGTCGGCAAAGGAAAACCAGGAATCGCCGATGGCGACGATGTTCACCCGCTCTTCACCACAGTGATCCAGCATCAACCGGAACAGATACGTGCTGGTCGTATAGCCGACCCGACAGGCGGCCTCCGGAGACCTCGGATCGCCGGGACGGGGCGCGTGCTGCGCCGGCGAGAAAGCGCACCCCCATCCGATTCCCAGGGTGGCGGCCGCAAGCAGGCCGGTGAACAGGATCGCGCGCATTGGGCCTCTCACCCCGAACCATCCCGCTGATGTCGTAACGAGCGGAACTGCCGACCGTTCCGTGAGCTATGGTCGAAAGCGGGTGACGTCGAGAGAAGGGGGTGGCGGAGGTGGGCTGCGAATCGCTTCCCTGGCCTGGACCCTCGGTCGCGGACGGTCTGAATGAAGACCGGCGCTCCTCTTGGTGCCGAAGGGGGGACTCGAACCCCCACGGGATCACTCCCATACGCCCCTCAAGCGCACGTGTCTACCATTCCACCACTTCGGCAGCGGTGAGTACCGGCAGAACCCTGGCTGCCGGACGCGGAA
>MKWU01003946.1_pt1 | contig 18408 bp, 12 predicted proteins | sample 809101 | NCBI WGS metagenome assembly MKWU01 (sample SAMN05860141, study PRJNA318959) | sponge metagenome | host: Aplysina aerophoba | place: Slovenia: Piran, Adriatic Sea, Gulf of Piran | collected 2013-05-07
GGCCGACTGGCGCACCAAGTACCATCACGATCTCCTGCTTCTGGAGACCTTCGTGGACCCGTCCCGCTTCACCGGCGCCGTCTACCGCGCCGCCAACTGGGTCGAGGTCGGCGCCACTCGCGGCTACCGCCGCCGCGGCGACGGCTATGTCGGCGGCTCGTCGCCGAAGCTGGTGCTGCTGCGGCCGCTCGACCCCCGGGCCAGGAGCATGCTGACGGCGCCGCGGCTGGCCCCCGAACACATGCATGGAGTTCCGAAAAAGAAACTGTCCATCGACGAACTCGCCAGCATCCTCGACTTCTTCAAAGGGATCGACGACCCGAGAGGCAGGCGCGGCCGCCGCTACAGGCTGGAGACGCTCCTGTCCATGTGCGCCGCGGCCACGCTGTGCGGGGCGCATGGCTGGAAGGCGATATACGAATGGGTGCAGGACCAGTCGCCTGCGGTGCTGTCGCACTTCCGGTGCCGAAAGGTCGACGGCGAGTATGACCGACCGAGCATCTACTGCATCCGCAACATCATGACCACGGTCGACCCGGGCCAGCTGTCGGAGGCCACCACCGCATTCTGCCGGAGCATCGGCTGGGACATGGACTCCGATGCCATCGCCGTCGACGGCAAGACGAACCGCGGCTCGGCGGGCGACGACGGCAGGCAGACCCATGTGCTCGGCGCCTGCGCCCACGGGACCGGAACTCCCATTGCTCAAAAAGACTGTGCTGAATGAAGGTGCCGACAACGAGAAACGAACCAACGAGATCGGGGGCTTCATCCCGATGATGGACGAAATCCCCGACATCGCCGGCAAGACTGTCACCGTCGACGCCCTGCCGGCCCAGAAGGAAATCGCCGCCTATCTTCACCGCAGGGGCGCACACTGCATGTTCGTGGCCAAGGGCAACCGTCCCGGCCTGTCCGAGGTGCTGACACGGTTGGCCGAACCGGATCTCGCCGGACGACCGGACGACCATGTCGACGAGCCGGGACGTCCCGGGCACGGACGGCTGGAGAAACGGGAGATCTGGACCCCGACCAGCCCGCTGCACATGATCACCTTCTCCTGTCCCGGGCCGGGCAGGTCTTCGCCATCAGGAAGACCGTCCGGCAATATCTTGGTTATCTCCAATAGTGTCCCTTGGGACTGTCCCGCGCCAGAAGCTTAGCTTTCCAGCCTCGACTAGATAAAGGGTGAACGTGTTCGTCGGCAGCCCGACACGGCGGTCGAGCCAGTGCTAATGCCGGTGTTCGACTTACTCGGGCACCAAAAGGCTAAGTCAGTTTCCGCATTCACCGCACCGTAGCTACAGCCTCGTTGCCAATTGGAATGCGGGAAAAATTTTAGCGAAATTGCCGAAACCCGATGGAATTCTATTGTGCTACCCCGCCCGGCTTGCTCGGAGCGGGATTTTCCGCGCCGCGTGCAAGGTTGTCCGCAGAAGACGTTAACGGAGCTTTCCCTCCGGTGCACCGAAGTTCGGCCATGATCGCGCCGCTACCAGTAAGCATAAGAGCCCGCTACTCGGCGGCTTTTCGACGATTGGCGGTTGCATTTCAGACCTACCCCATGCAACAGCCTCCCAGTCGAAACGTATCCAGATGGAGGAGATTTTGACCGAACGGCCGATAGGCGGAAGCCTGTTTGCGGAAAGCTATCTCGAAGAGTCTATTCGCGAACTGCCTGAATGGAACCAAATCACCGACAAGGAAATTGAAGAAATCGAGTCCTGGCTGAGGAAGTTGCTGCCGCTGCCTTCCGACGGGGCCGCATCGCCCAATGAGGCCGAGACCGAAGACGAGATCATCCTGCCGGTACTGCGCCGCCTCGGCTGGACGGAGCATCTTCGTCAGCAGAATTTATCCGCGAGCGGGCGCATGGACGTTCCGGACTTCCTGCTGTTCGCGGACGAGGCTTCGAAGGAATTGGCGGTCGGCAGCCCTGATGAATGGAAGCGCTACGAGCACGGCGTCGCCATCATCGAGGCGAAGAGATGGGCCCGTCCGCTCGATCGGCGTTCCGATGGGTCAGGCGAAATTCTCGCGCCGTCGAGCCAGATGCTGCGCTACGTTCGGCGCGCCGACGATGTGACCGAAGGCCGACTGCGCTGGGGCATTCTGACAAACGGCTGCCGGTGGCGCCTTTATTTCGCCGGCGCCCGCTCGGTCTCGGAACAGTTTTTCGAGATCGACCTAGCCGCTATTCTAAGCGGGAACGAAGAGGACGCGGAAGAGGCCGGTCGGCGCCACTGGCTCAAGGTCTTCGCTCTTGTCTTCCAGCGGCGAGCCTTTCTTGCCGATGCGGAGGGGCGAACCTTTCATCGGCGCGTCATCGAACTCGGAAAATTCGAACAGGAACGCGTTTCCGACAACCTTTCCGGACTGGTGTTCGACACCGTTTTCCCTCGCTTGGCCGAGGCCATCGCCGAGAAAGCGCCCGAAGTCCCTACCGAGGAAATCAGAAACGCGGTGTTGTTCCTTCTCTACCGGCTGCTGTTTATACTCTATGCCGAAGACCGTGATCTTCTGCCGGTTCGGCACCGTCGATACCGGGACTATGCGTTCAGAAACCGGGTAAGGCTCGATGTCGGACGGCGAAAGGACGGGGGAAGCGTTTTTTCGAGGACGGCGACTTCCTACTGGTCGGTAATCTTGGGCCTGTGCCGGCTCATCGACGAGGGCGATGAGGATATCGGCCTTCCGCCTTACGATGGCGGCCTGTTCGAACGGGACAGCGCGCCACTTCTCGACGACATCGAGCTGAGCGATGCCGTGATGGCCGATGTCATCGACGCATTGTCATTCGAGGAAACGGAACTCGGTCGCCGGTACATAAACTACCGGGATCTCGGCGTTCAGCAGCTCGGATCGATCTACGAGCGACTGTTGGAGCAGGAGCTGGTCCGCGAAGACGGACGGATCGCCGTCAGGCCGTCGGTGTATTCGCGCAAGGATTCCGGCAGCTACTACACGCCGGACGAACTCGTGGAACTTATTATCTCGGAGACCCTCGGACCGCTGGCGCAGGCGAGAATCGACCGCTTCCAGAATGCAGCAGGAACGGGAGCCGAAGCCAGGGAACTTAGACAGCAGGATCCGGCAATCGCGCTTCTCGATCTGAAAGTGTGCGACCCGGCCATGGGGTCCGGGCATTTCCTAGTGCATCTCGTCGACTATCTTTCCGATAGAGTGATCGAGGCCATGGCGGCGTCGGGGTCCATCGCACCGGGCTATGTCTCGCCCCTCGCCGTCCGGATCGAGTCGATTCGAGGAACGATCAGCGGCAATGCCGCCGACAGCAACTGGTTCGTCGAACCGGATCAGCTCGACGACCGGCACATCATCCGCCGGATGGTGCTAAAGCGCTGCGTCTACGGCGTGGACAAGAACCCGATGGCGGTTGAGCTGGCCAAGGTCTCCCTCTGGCTGCATACCTTCACCGTCGGAGCGCCGCTCAGCTATCTCGATCACCACCTGCGCTGCGGCGACAGCCTGTTCGGCTCCTGGGTCGCCAAGGCCCGTGCCGATGCGGAAGACGAAGGCGGGGCGATATTCCTCAACGAGCCAATCAGGCATGCAATGGACTCGGCCAGGGAAATGCAGGATATCGAGGCACTGACCGACGCGGAAATCGCTGAAGCGCACCGATCCGAGGAGCTTTTCAGATCGGTGTCGACAAGAACCGCTCCGCTGAATGCATTCCTGTCGACCCTGCTTGCGTTCGACTGGATGAATCTGCCGCGAAAAAGCGATGAGAGGCAGGCCGTCAGGGCTTGGCTAGAGGGAGGGTACGGCGATCCGATCGGCGTCGCGAACGGCACGGTAGCCGTCGACCCGGATGCCGAGGAAACCGGCTCCGCGAATCAGCGACGGAAAACGCGCGTCCGAAAATTACGCTTTCTGGGCCTTCTCGACCGTGCGCGGCATTTGATCTCGGAAATGCGTTTCCTGCACTGGCAGGTCGCATTTCCGGGCGTCTGGCCCGACTGGGCGGGCGATAATCGGGATGGCGGATTCGATGCCGTCATCGGCAATCCGCCGTGGGACAAAATGAAGCTGCAGCAGGTGGAATGGTTCTCGGCGAGGCGTCCGGAGATAGCCAGAGCGGCCACGGGAGCCGAACGCCGGAGGATGATCGCGGAGTTGAGAGGCACGGGCGAACCACTCGCCGACGAATACGACCGCGCCGCCGGCATGTCCGAAACCGCGAGGCGCATGGCGCGCAACTGCGGCGACTACCCGCTGCTTTCCGGCGGCGATGTAAACCTCTATTCGCTCTTCGTCGAGCGCTCGATGTCGCTTGCAAAGCCGGACGGAATGGTCGGTCTTCTTGTGCCGAGCGGTATCGCGTCCGACAAAACGGCGGCAAGGTTTTTTGGAAGCGTGGCCACGGAAGGGCGTTTGAAAGCTCTCCTCGATTTCGAGAATCGACGCTTGAGATTCGGCACTCGCCCGTTCTTTCCCGATGTGGACGGTCGCTTCAAGTTCTGCGTCTTCGCAGCTAGCCCTTCGCCTGTTGACGGTCAGTCGAATTGCGGCTTCTTCCTCCATGATGCAAGCGAAGTCGAGGACCCTGACCGCTGCTTTCCGTTGAGCGCGGAGGACTTCGCCAGCGTTAATCCCAACACCGGAACGGCTCCGATCTTTCGCACGCGCCGGGATGCCGACCTGGTTACCGCGATCTATGGCCGGCTTCCCGTGCTGGTGGATCGCTCGGGCGACCGAGCGGTTGAGACTTGGCCCGTGAAATATTCGAGAATGTTCGACATGACCAATGACTCCGGCTTGTTCCGAACGCGCACGCAGCTGGAGGAGGACGAACGGGCGTGGGCAATCGTAGGCAATCGCTTCGACAGCCCGGCTGGAATATGGGTTCCGCTTTATGTCGGACGTATGATTCATCAGTATGATCACCGTGCGGCATCGGTCGAACTGAACGAAGGAAACCTTCATAATCAGGCTCTTAGCGGCGACATTGGCCCCGATTTGAAGTCGGATCCATTATTCAGTCCCACACCGCAGTACTGGGTACGGGAGGAGTCGGTCCTGTTGCCCGATGAAACCGGCTGGATCTTAGGGTTCCGGGACATTGCCCGAGCTACGGACGCAAGAACCGTCATTGCAGCAATTGCTCCTGCGGTCGGCTTCGGGAACAAACTTCCAATTTTGATACCGTATGCGGAAGACCGTAGAGAATGGCTACTGGCCGGAAATCTCAATTCGGCAGTCCTCAATTACGTCGCACGTCAAAAAATCCATAGTACATCGCTCAATCTGTTCATTCTGGAACAGCTGCCTGTCGTGCCTCCCGAAGCCTACGAAGAAGTTCGTTTCGGACCAAAGCCTGCGGCAGAAATCGTGCGAGAAGCTGTACTAGAACTGACCTATACGGCGTATGACATGGCGCCCTTCGCCCGCGACCTGGGCCATGTGGACGATGACGGCGAGATCCTGCCGCCCTTCGCCTGGGACGAAGAACGGCGACTACGCCTCCGCGCCAAGCTCGATGCCCTCTATTTCTATCTTTACGGCGTTACCGACCGCGATGATGTCCGCTACATCTATTCGACTTTTCCGATCGTCGAACGCCAGGAAACCGAGGCCTGGGGCGGATACCTGACGCGCGACCTTTGCCTCGCGTGGATGAATGCGCTGGAAGGAGGCCGGCCCGATGCCGACATCCGGCCTCCGGCATACGACCGCCCGTAATGACGCTTCGAAGACCGTCCTGCCGGAACCCCGTTGCTCTGCTCCCGCACCGGCGTGTAGAGTGCGGCTGCCGGAAACGCAGAAAACTTGATGCAGTCACAGCCACCGAGCCAATCCGACCTTGAAACCGTCGGCGCGGTAGCGCGGCGCGTTTTTTCTTTCTACGCCCGAACGGGCGTGCAGCCCTCGGCTCTCGGCTGGCACGAGTTGCTTTCGAATATCGCAGGCGATCTGACCCAGGGACATTGCTCGCGCGCCGCGGCCGAAGCCGAGTTTGCGTCTCTGCAGGCGCTGGACACGGCTCCGGACCAAGAGGACCTGCAGCGGCGGATATCGGAAACATTCTACGCCGAACCCGTTCTGCGACACCTTGTCGAGCTGCTAGCGTCCACGCCGGCGCACGATATTTCGGAATTTCCCAGGCCCGGGGCCGGATTCGCTCCCGCCGCGCACTCTTTCGATCCGTCGTCCGAGACCGTGTCGATCTGGCTGGACCAGGCGGCAGTTCGCCATCCTGCCGTTCAGCAGCCGGACGACGAACGGCACAAGCCGATCACGACCGCGGATATCTCGCAGTTGCAAACCGAATATCCGAGAGTTGGGATCCGGTCGATGTCCTGCTAGCCGACGACATCCAGTTCAGCCGGATGGCCGACCTTGCCGCTGCCGTCATGGTCGAGGCGATATGGGCGACCGGCGCCAGGTCCTCCGAGTGGCCGGCGGCAAAGCTGCATGGCGGGGAATTCGGGGCCGTTGAGGATTTGCATCTCGCGGCGCTGCGTCGCGAGTCGCTCCCGCCATCGCATCAGCGCGAGAAGTCCCTACGCCAAGTCAAATACGATCTGAACTGGCTGATCGAGAGCGGCCGGGTTTGGCTGCACATCGAGTCGGCGAAAACGACAAGGACGAAGCGCTACGGGCTTCCGACGACGCGCAAGGTCGGATTGGAACTGTATCCGCTGAGCGTCCATTTGACGTCCTCGAGCTGCCGGTGGGTCACCCGGCGTTCCGAGAAGGTGGTGGCTGGCAGCTTTGCGATGTCTGAATCCATGCCGACGCTCTGAATCGGTCAAATGCAATCATGCCGATGCGGGGCAGCGTGTCATGCGAATTCTTTTCAAAATTTCGGAAACAGCCAAAAAATGTTGCTGGACCGAGAAATCGGGCGGCTGAAACGGCCAAAAAAATCCTCGGATCAACCGCTGCGGATAACCGAAGGCCATTGGGCGGCACTGGCCGCCTTCTCGCCTGTTGCCTGGAAGCCAAGCATTCCGAAAATCCCTGCCGAAAGATTGGGGCGCAAGATCGAGATGCCGTGCTTCGCTGAATGATCCTACAAGTCGAATCTAGAAATTGATGTCGATGCCTATTCTCCGCACTTGATCTCAAAGGCAGCGCGCATGCAAAGATTTGAATTTATCGACCGCGAAAGTGAGCTTGCCGCTTTTCGGCAAATGCTTTCATGCCCTCCGACTGATCCTCTGTAGCAAACATCGCATGGAATAGTCTCCGCTCCATTAGCAGCCCCTCCCTCAGAGAGGTCTCTTCGGCGCGATTTACCGTTTCCTTGGCAGCCATAACTGCCAACTGCGGCAGTGACGCGATTTTGCTTGCTGTGGACATCGCTTCTTCATTGAGTTTCCGAAGCGGTACGACCCGCGATACCAGACCGGAACTCTCGGCCTCCTCCGCCGTCATACGGCGGCCCGTTAAATGCATTTCCATTGACTTGGCTTTTCCGACCGCCCTGGTAAGCCTTTGCGTTCCGCCGATTCCCGCGATCACGCCGAGGTTTATTTCGGGCTGGCCGAAAAATGATTCCTCGGCCGCTATTATTATGTCGCACATCATCGCCAGTTCGCATCCGCCGCCAAGCGCAGCTCCGGCGACAGCCGCGATAATCGGCTTGCGAAACTTCAGGAACGCCTCGGCTATGTCGGTAAAATGATCTTGCGCGTACATTTCCACAAATGTCTTGCCGTTCATTTCTTCAATGTCGGCACCCGCGCAAAAGACCGTTTCGGAACCCGAAAGCACGGCGCATCTAACCGAATCGTCGGCATCGAGCTTGCCTAGCGCTTTGACCAATTCCTGAACAAGCTGCTGATTCAAAGCGTTCAGCTTTCGCGGACGGTTCAAGCGCATCACGCCGATATGATCATTGATTTCAAAGTCTAAATTCTTAAACGCCATGGAATTCCCTTGCGATGCTTAAAGACAATTCATTAACAACGCTGACGCAGTTTTCAAGGGCAATGTCGATTCATGCTCCCATTTTAAACATGGAGGCCGTGCCGAATTCAGAATTCGCCAGCCTGCTCATTAATCCGGTCCGCTAGCATGCCGATAGCTACCTTTGGCACCGCCGGCAATAGAATGTTGATCGACCGGATTGCGAAATTCGGTCGATAACGCCTGAGCACTGATCGCGCATGCACGCCTCGCCTTGCCTGCCGTAGGCTTTGAATCGATGCTGGAAGTACCCTAGCTCCCCTCCCGCATGGCGAAAGTCGCGAAGCGTCGACCCTCCCGCGGCTATGGCCTCGGCCAGAACCGATTTTATCGCGGTCGCAAGTCGCTCGATGCGTAAAGTCGAAATGCGCCCGGCGCGCGCCGCTGGCGAAATGCGCGCGGCCCAAAGGGCTTCGCACGCATAGATATTCCCTAGGCCCGCTATGAGTCTTTGATCTAGCAGCGCCGATTTAATCGTGACTCTCCTACCCGCCAAGCATTCCGAAAGATAGCAGGCGTTGAATGAGTTGCCAATCGGCTCAGGGCCGAGATTGCGAAGAAGCCAGTGCTGGGATTCGCTAGCTGTGGAATACAAATCCATCGACCCGAATCGCCTCGGGTCGTTAAATACAACTTCCGTGCCGTCATCCAATTTAAACTTGACATGGTCATGCTTTTGCGCCGGCGCCTCGACGATTTTGCCGGGCAACGGGGGGTGCAGGAGCAGCCTGCCCGACATGCCCAGGTGCATAAGCAGGGTTTCGCCGCTCGAAAGGTCGGCGAGCAAGTATTTTGCGGAGCGCCTAAGCCTAAGGACGCGGCGCCCTTCGATCCTCCGTGCAAACCCTTCCGGAAAAGGCCAGCGCAAATCCGGTCTATTTATAGTTAGGCTTTCGACAACTCGGCCTTCGACTGCCGGGCACAGTCCCCGCCTGACAGTTTCGACTTCGGGCAACTCGGGCAAATCCAGTCTCCGGCGCCGACGCGCATTGAATAGATCGTCCTGGCTACTGTATTGAGGAACCCTGCGGAGAACCATAGCCAATGTCACCAGCAAACCGAAGATCGACCCATTTTGGAAACCGAACGGTTTACGAAGACGAAAAGCAGAATCTTGTCAAAAACGTTTTTTCCAGCGTATCGAACAAATACGACCTCATGAATGACGCGATGTCTTTCGGAGCCCACAGGCTTTGGAAAGACGCTCTGGTCGACTGGCTGGCGCCGCGAGCCAATCAGGAACTGCTCGATGTAGCCGGCGGCACGGGCGATATCGCCGCGAGATTCTTGAATCGCGCAAACGGCGGCCGCGCCGTTGTCCTGGACATCAACGAGCGCATGCTCGATGCAGGCCGGCAGCGACCGGCGGCGCGGCGCGAACGAGGCGAAATCGAGTGGATTCTCGGAAACGCCGAAAAAATGCCGTTCGCCGATGAAAGTTTCGATGCATGCACCATCGGCTTCGGAGCTCGAAATTTCACGCATTTGGCTACGGGAATCGCTGAATGCTTGCGGGTATTGCGGCCGGGCGGAAGGATTCTGATTCTCGAATTCAGCCATCTCGCGGGAAGTACTGGCCTAAATTGGCTTTACGATCGCTATTCGTTTAGCGTCATTCCGAAGCTTGGCGAGATCATCGCCAACGACAGGGAAAGCTACCAGTATCTTGTCGAAAGCATTCGGAGGTTTCCCGGGCAGGAGGAATTCGCTGCGATTATTCGCGAATGCGGTTTCGGCAACGTCAAATACCGAAATTTAAGTTTCGGAATAGCCGCGCTTCATTCAGGATGGAAAATTTAAGCAATGCGCGGACCACACAATCTATTCCGGCTGATCAGGACGGGCGCGACCTTCGAACGCACTGGCGCAATGAAGATCGCACTTGTTGCCGCCGACGCTCCGAGAAACCTTAGAATCGCCGCGAGAATTATTGGCTGGCCGTTTAAATGGCTAGGACTAAAGGGCGATCCGTCCCAGCCGCCAGTACTAAGAGCGATAACGGCGCTAGGCCCGGCTTTCGTTAAATTCGGGCAGCTGCTTTCTACGCGTCCCGACGTCGTAGGCGAAGAATTGGCGCAGCAGCTAACGGTATTGCAGGACAATCTACCCGCATTCCCGACGGAAACCGCGAAGAAAACTGTCGAATCCGAACTTGGCATTGAAATCTCGGAATTGTTTTCGGATTTCAGCGATCCGGTCGCCGCCGCTTCAATTGCGCAGGTTCACAAGGCTGTTCTACGAGATACCGGAGAAGCGGTCGCGGTCAAGATTTGCCGCCCCGGCATCGAAAAAGCGTTCCGGAGAGACATCGACGCGCTGTATTTCCTTGCTCGCATGATCGGTTTGATTTCGCCCGCCGCGCGGAGGCTCCGGCCGCGGGCCGTAGTGGCGCACTTCGAAGGCGTCGTCATGCGCGAGCTCGACTTGCGGATGGAAGCTTCCGCAGCCGATGAATTCGCCGCCGCCACGAAAAAAGACGAAGGCTTCGGCGTTCCCCGCGTTTACTGGCATTTATCCAGCAAGCACGTACTGACCCTCGAGTGGGTTGAAGGGATCGGGCTGCGGGAAATCGAAGCGCTGGATGCGGCGGGTCACGATCGAAAGGATATCGCGGTAAGAACGCTGCAAAATTTTCTCCGCCAGGCTCTAAGGGACGGCTACTTTCATGCCGACCTTCATCAAGGGAATTTTTTCGTTGCGAAGGATGGAACAATAATCGCGATGGATTTCGGGATCATGGGCCGCATCGATGCCTATACCCGCCGCGTCTACGCTGAAATCCTGATTGGATTCATCAAACGAGATTACCGCAGAGTGGCTGAAGTCCACTTTGAAGCCGGCTACGTGCCTGCGGATCAGGATGTGGACGATTTCGCCCAGGCGCTGCGTTCGATCGGCGAGCCGATATTCGGCATGGAGGCGAGCCAGATCTCGATGTCGCGGCTATTGGCGCATCTTTTCGAGGTCACGGAGCGCTACGGCATGCGAACCCGTACCGAGCTAATTCTTCTTCAAAGAACCATGGTCGTCGCGGAAGGCGTCGCCAGATCCCTGGACCCCAATTTCATCATGTGGAATGTCGCCAAGCCGGTTGTCGAGCAGTATATAAGGGAGAATTTGGGTCCCGGAGCCGCTTACCGAGATATCGCGGCGGTCGCCCGCATGGCGGCGCGCCTAGGGCCGCGAATACCAACACTGCTCGAAGGAATGGTAGCCGAGAGATTCGAGCGCGCGAATTCAGGGCGTGCATCCAGGACCATGATTTCGCCGTTGGCGGCATTTCTTTTGGGGGCGGTCCTGTCGGGGGTCGCGGCAACCGCGCTATTTCTTTTGTAGGGCGTTTTCGAACTCGCGGAATTTCGAGTTCTTCTCCTGGAATGGCGCGTCGAAGTTAGGAATAAGTCGGAATGCGCAAAGGCGAGCCTGTTCTACCAACCATGGATGACATCCTGTCGGCATACGAACGAATTTGCCCCTATATTCACAGAACGCCATTGATGTCTTCGAAATTCCTGAGCGATGCCGCCGGCGCGGACATTTTGTTCAAGTGCGAAAACTTCCAAAAGGCCGGAGCCTTCAAAACGCGCGGCGCTCTCAATGCCGTTCTCGGGCTGGACAGGTCGGCGGCTTCAAACGGAATTGCGACGCATTCATCGGGAAATCACGGGCTTGCTCTCGCCTACGCCGCGTCGCTCCGCAAAATTCCCTGCCATGTCGTCATGCCACGCGACGCGACTGCGGCTAAAAGACATGCGGCGGAAGGCTACGGCGCAGAAATCATCGAATGCGGACCTTCGGCTTCAGAGCGCGAGAAGTGCCTTGACATGGTCCTAGCGAAAACCAAAGCCGAATTTGTTCATCCGTTCAATGATGCGCGAGTTATTGCCGGGCAGGGCACATGCGGTCTTGAACTCTTCAACCAAGCGGCCGGTCTGGATGCCGTCGTGGCCCCGATCGGAGGAGGAGGCCTCGTTTCCGGAACCTGCGTAGCTTTTTCCGAACTTGCTCCTTGCGTCGAAATCTATGCCGCCGAGCCGAAAAACGCCGACGACGCTTTCAGATCATTCAGAGCGGGGCGCATTGTCGCCGACCACTCGCCCCGGACAATCGCGGACGGATTAAGAGTCCCGATAAAGGAACTAACCTGGAGAATCATAAAGGCGAAGCTGTCCGACGTTTTGACGGTTTCAGAAGAAAGCATTGTCGATTCCATGAAAATTATTTGGCAGCGCCTGAAAATAGTCGTCGAGCCAAGCAGCGCCGTCGCGCTGGCAGCTGTTCTCGCACATACGGAATTGTTTCGTAACAAGCGCGTCGGAATCATAATTACGGGCGGCAATGTCGATCTCGACTTTCTTCCTTGGAAAGATGGTTGAATGTCTCGGGCGGCGAGTCTTCGATTCAGGTTTATTCTCTCCCGAGCTTGATTCGCGGCATCGCCGCTTCGTTAACCCTGTTTGTGCCGCGAATGGCGATCATATTTCCTTGCGCTTGATATTCGCCTTCATGATCCTCCGCTTCCGTAGTATCGCGGTCATGCAGCAACTCCGAGCAAACGCCGGAAATCCAAAGCGTTAATCGCCATCCATCCCGTCTTGCGGAAGTTGAACTCGAATATACGCATTGAGCGGCATTGGCTTTCCAAGGGCTTACCCTTCCGCATCCCGGGATTGCCAGCCGAATTCGCCGCGCCGAAACTCCCGCCGCGAGCCGACGATGCTTTCAGTCGATGCAGCTCGATAAAGTCAAGCCGAAAAGATCGTGCGGCGCACCGTAAAATAGTACCGAGCAAATCGAATATATTCGGAAGGCTCCGCCACTTTCGGAAACGCGGGTTTCACCCTGAATTCATGCTCTCGGTCGAACGCGGCGCATTTTTTTTCGCGACAGTCAGTAGCTTCAATTCAACTCCGCCAATGTGCGCGCGCAATAGAATACAGGTGGCCGATTGCAAGCTTCACGCATTCGGCAGTTTGCTATTTTCGAACTCGGCCGCGGTGGTTATGCGGATTTGCGCCGAGCTTTCCGGTCTAAAATCGCACCGGCTAATGCCGGCTAGCTTGGACAAGCGCCGGCGCACCGTTTGTCCGATGCCGCAGCCGATTCACAAAGCTTGTGGAATTTGCAGGCATCTTTACGAGGAAAAATTTAACGGAACTGTTTACCGAATCGAAATTTTGGATTGGAGCTGACGCGAGAGCTTTTCCTTTCCTTCGATGCAAGCGAAAGAAAACGGACTCTAACTCGATCTGTTTAAGCTTGAACGAGCATCGACTCGACGAACGATTTCATCGACGATATCAGATTGACGGCCGTGCCGAGCGGCAATCGACTGGACGAGCTTATCCACGCGTTCGATGAAGGGAGCGCCGCCGAATAATCCGCGAGCAGCCGATGATGGCTTGAGAAGGCCAAGTGCGGCGTTTGCATATTTCTCAAACGGCACCATGTCGCCGCGGTCCGCTCCGATCGTCTCGCACAACGCGCATACCCACTGGTAAATTTCTCTCGAGGCCTCCAAATCGCTATGCACCGCTTCCTTAATCGGTCTCATCTCGTCGTCGCCGATGCAGCGATAATTGCCGGCGATAAGCATCGGCCACTTCGCAAATGGAACAAAAATCGAATCATGCACTTTAAGCTTGACAGGCAGTTCGACATTGCCTTTCGGCGTTTCGTACCTGATCGCCATAATGTCGGCTTCAATATTCCGAAGAATTGTTGTGTGAGCGTCATTGTGGAACGCGGCGACCTTGAAATTGGTGGGCAGTCCGACCTGCAATATATTGGGCTGTTCTCCGGGGGGCCGAAAAGCCTGGGGATCAGGGCTCGCAAGGGTCATTAGCTCGGGTTCGCAGGCATCCCAGACCTTGGAGTCGGCATAGCATTGCTCAAGCGCCGCGCCGCTCAGGCTTTCGACGCGCCTTAGGTATGGTAGCGGAGGCATATTCATTATCGACATGCATGGAACCTTGGCCTTTCCAACCGCGTCCAATAGTTCGCGCGCGCCAGCGGTTCGATACTGGGGCTCCTGCATAGCCAATGCGACGATGTCAAATTCTCCCGGGTTGATTTTGTCGGGGCTGTCCGCGGCCAAATTTCCCGGAAGATTCTTGGATGCAATTTCGACGGTTTCGCCAATGCTCCTGACCGGAAGCCTAACAACCGTGCCTTCAGCGTTGATAATTTCTGCTTCCGAAGGAAGGCACGCCAATTTTACTGAATGCCCGGCCAGCAAAAGCTTGGTTGCCAGGAGCGAACCGTACGAAGCGCCAAGTATTAGGACATTGTATTTTTCTGCCAAGATTCATTATCCCTTGATATCACTCAAATAATCTCTTCGGCTAAACGAGGATGCATATCCTCCTTAATCCATGGGCAACGCATACCGGAATTCATTGCCGTTGCCAATTCCATGGGAATTAAAAACCTTAAACTCGTCTTTTGGGGAAGATTGTCCGAGTGCCAGTTCAACTGGAATTTCGCGCAATGCCGAGCGCCTCTTTGATCGTACGGGTCTGCGGATTTCGCGAGCGCACGGCTGTGCTCCCTTAATTTTTCGAGGCGGACGGCGACCGACCGCGGTTAAAACTCTCGGACTTGGCGTTTACCGGTCTACAAACGCGACGTCCGTCGGCTGCAATAGCGGCAGAACGGATCTTGCCCATCAATTATTGTCAATTTTTTCGTCTAAACGGAGATCTTCTGCTTCGCTGGCTTGATGGACATCCCCTAGGTGGTCACTCTGATCGTTTGGCGCCGCGACGATTAAAGGCAGCACGCCGATTGTTGACGGGTGCGCATGCGCATTGTCATTTGTCTCTTTCCACGAAATCATGTCTAGCCCGTTGCAGCTTTCGCAAACCGGAATCCACTCCGGATAGTGCTGCCCGCACGCGTCGCAAATCCATGCGGGACCGCGCGTCGCCGAAAGCGCTCTCGCTAGCCATCCCCTTACGACCCGGCCCTCGGCTCCCTGCCCCCGTTCGATAGCCGCCATAATTGCCAAAGACCTTACGGAAGGCGAATTTTCCGCCAGATCTCCCATGGCCGTTCTAGCGCGCGAAAAATCTCCTGCGGCAATCGCCACTTCGGCCAAAACCATTTTCGCTTCGGGATCGGAGGGGTTCTTCGCAACGAGGCTTTCGAATCTTCGCATTCGCTGCTCGGGAGTCTCGTTCGGCTCGATCGCGGCGAATGCGGCGGCGAGGTCCGGATGCGGCGCAGAATCCCAAGCCTTGCGAATTATTCGAGTAGCCGCGCGTTTCGCGCCCGCCTCCGTTTGAATATTGGCTGCGAGGACGGCGGCGGGAACAAAATCTGAAATAGCCCGGTTCGCGGCGAGAACGGCGGCTTGGCCGGCTTTAGCATCGCCGCCGGCGATCTTCTGCTTGGCATCGGCCAGCGATAGAATTGCATCCCGCCGGGAATAGACATTGCGAGGCAGCGTCCGCGATTTCATCTTGGCCGACAAGGTAGCTCGCGCGCCGGCCCAATCCTGCGCCTTGGTTTGAAGATTAAGCAGCGAATCTTGAATTTCCATTTGCTTAGGCTTTAGCGCAAAGGCTTTTTCCGCAAGTTTTAGCGCAGTTTCCGTATCGCCTTCGGCAAGTTTCAATTTAAGAACGCCTCGCAAGCCGACAAATTTCGTTTTCTCGTTTTCTAGCAACTTCTTGTACGCCGCCAACGATTTTTCGGCATCGCCCGCCTCTTCGGCGGCCTGCGCCGAAAGAATGCCCGTCAATTCCGGCTTTCCGAGATTGCGCTCCGCCCTGTACGCCTTTGAGAGCGCGACACGCGGTTCGCCCGAAGCGAGCGCAATCATGCCTTCCGCGAAGGATTCCAGCCCTCTTCGCTCGCGACTCTTGTCGAAAAAGCGAGTCAACGCGGTTTCGTCGCCGACCGCAAAGCGAACAATCGCCACCAATAGCCCGATGAACGCTAGCACCAGCCAGGTAATAGGAATTAGCAGGAGAACGGCCGCTATCATTGTCAGCGGCGCAATCGTTAATTCAACTCCGGCGAATATGATTCGAATATCCGCGTCCCAGTCGGCTAGAATGGATGCGCCGAAACCGATAGCCGCGACAATTGCGACAAAAACCAAAATCTTGAAAAGCGACCAGAACATGCGATGCTATTCCTGCGATTCCGCAGACGGATCGCTGACAGAAACTCGTAAAGCGTCCAGAACCGCAAGTCGCGAATTCGCGGCGTCGCTCCACTCTTTCATTTGCTGGCGGCTATTTTCCGGCAGGCCCTCCATTATCTCCAGCGCTGCGCGCAATCGACCGTCGCGGAGCGCGGATTCCGCGCGAGACAGAATCGACATTGCATCGTCGCCTTCCTGAGGATTGAGCGGACGCACGACGACGAGCGATTTCAGGAACGACGTTACGGCCGGTTCCGATTCCCCCTCTGCTTGCTCGCTCCTCAAGGCATTCCGTGCGCGACTCAAAAATAATTCTTGAAGGTCGTCCAGTGATTCAACACCGCTTTCTGCAAAAAGTGCAAGCGTTTCTCTTTGCTCAGGCCGGACCCAGTCCACTTCTTCCATAAAATCCGAATACGGCCGGCCCGAGTATATTGCTTCGAAAATTCGCGAATAGGCAATTCGCCCGGCAGCGGCATCCAGCGAAGCTCGAATCTCGGATTCGAGCGCAGCCAATTCTTGCCCTAGCCCGTCGAGAGCGGAGGCCGTCTCCGCTCTTAATTTCGAAATCTCGCTTTCCAGCGTTTCCAGCTTTTGTTCATTCGGTAGAATTACTTCGGCTTCCGAGCGTTCCGCCACCTGGCTAGCGAGAGTTTCAATATCGGCGCTGGCATCGAGAAGCTGCGAACGAATGCTCTCAATTTCGGCACTCACGTTCATCAAACCTTCGGTATCGGACTGAAGTTTGTTAAGCCTGCCCGCCAGCTCCGTATCGTTTGCAAGCAAAATCCTAAAATCCGCCGAACTTCCGGAATCTTCCGCTCCAGTATTCGAATCCGAGCGGGAGCGTTCTTCGACATCGGACAGCCGCTGCCCATAGGATTCCAATATTTCGGACAATTCCGGCGAAATGTCCGCTTCATTCGACAACTCGTCCAATCTCCGGCCGATTTCGGCAACATCGTCGCCTAGAAGTTCAAGGCCTTCTAATTTGGCGGTAAGTGATGCGAATTCCGAGTTGCGGATCTCTGCGGTTTTTTCCTGCTTCTCAAGACGCGTCGATAATTCCCCGTCTGATCGCGCCAATTCCTGGAATCGGCGGGCATCGGCAACGTTTAAATTCGCTGCGTCCTTTAGACCGGATTCCAGATCGGCAAGTCTTTGATCAAAAGTTTGCAGTTGCAACTCGGCGCTTCCAAGAGCTTCCAAGTCGGGCAATTCAATATTTGCGAAATCATCGCGCAGTTCATTTATCTCGCCGCGGAGTCTTCCCAGTTCCAGACCAACTTCGGAATTTGGATCAAGTGCCTCTCCCGAATTGGAAAACAAAAACGACGCTCCGCCGCCGACAGCAAATCCAATAGCCGCCGCGGCAGTCAGCGCGGAAGCGTATGCGAGACCCTTTAGGGAGCTGCGCCCCTTCGACAATTCCGCGCTTCGCGCACCCGCGCCGCCGTCCTTGGCGGCTTCCTGCGTTACGCTACCGTATTCTGGATCGTGACTCATTCCCTGCCTGCGATATCAGCTCGCGCAGCCCTGCTACCGGATTGCATTTCGATTTTAAGTAAAATTGGCAACGCGACTATTCCTATAATCTTCGTTTACTCCAATAGGTATACATCAATTCGCAATCCGCAACCTCGACGGAAACTCAAGGCCTTTGGCACTCCGGAGATTCAAATTGCGCCTATCGGAATTCCGCCCCGTCGCGAGAATAATCCAGTCAAATATTCAGCTGAATTAAGACTTATTGTACCGTAGTGGCGCAACGTTGCAATTGAAGAAAAGTAAAATTAGCCGAATTGCTGAAAATGAGTGCGCAGCCTGCGTCGGGCAAGCGTCGGGCATGCTCATATCGCGGTATTCAAGGTTGCAGGTCAAGATTGACCTCTTCCGACCGTCTAAAAATCACTCCGCAGGCTATCGACCATCAAGATTAGCAGTCAAGCGGGTCGACCGCAGGACGCACACTTTCGATTTTGAACTCAGGCAAGTTTTTTTCCTCTTCCCGGGCACAAGCCATGGAAATCCGGGCGATAGACTCGCCTGGAACGGCGCCGCCGAGTCCATGAAATTTATCTTGCGGTTCGCCTGTTCGCGGCACTCGGCGTTCCATAATCAGAAGGGCGAGGGCGAATCGTCCGGATCTTTCGGCTCGGGCGGGCCAGCGCGAAGCGGGTCGAAGCCTAAAGCCTTCTTCCCTTCCTCGATCAGAAAGCTGCGGAAGCTTGGAATCGGGCAGTGGAAGCGGCCATCCGCGCCTTCGTGAAGCGCGCCCTGGTGGACTAGGCGGCGGAAGAACGCCTCGGGCGTCGTCGAGT
>MKWU01003950.1_pt1 | contig 18394 bp, 11 predicted proteins | sample 809101 | NCBI WGS metagenome assembly MKWU01 (sample SAMN05860141, study PRJNA318959) | sponge metagenome | host: Aplysina aerophoba | place: Slovenia: Piran, Adriatic Sea, Gulf of Piran | collected 2013-05-07
ACTGCATGAAGTTGACAGCGCCGATGGCCATGCCGACGCCGAAGATGAGTCCGGCCAGGGCGCGCTTGCTGCCGCCCTCGCCAAAGGCGAACATCAGCCCGCCGATGACGATCGCGACCAGACTCAAGCCGCGGGCGATAGGGCCGGTGAAGGCCGTCTGCAGCACGGTCACGGCTTGCAGCCAAGGGCTGACGCCCTGCGCCAGCACGACTTGCGGCAGCGCCAGGGCCAACAGCAGCAGCGAGCCGAGCCTGCGCCCGGCGTGGGAGTGGAAACGTTGGAGCATAGGTATGCCTCCTTGGGGTCAAGTGGAAGGGAGAGTTCCGCAGCGTCAGCGCCGGGGGCCTGTCAGGTCCGGTCTCACTGTGTTTGATGCCTCGCACCCGCGGCTGCGGTCACTGCAGAACTCATTGAATGTAATAATACTCTATAGTTAGATATTATGTCAAGCGGTTTGAGGAATTTTTTTCTGGTTGCCGTGAATTCGCCTCTAATATCGCTATAAGACGCTGATATCTAACGAGATATCCGCGGAAGGCTGGGACTCGGAGCGCACCGAGACCACTCTTGGAATTTCTTTTGGTAGCAACTTTATTCCCTATATGGCGTACAGAAGGAGCTGCGTGGGGACGTCGAGTCTCGTAGATGGCTAGATTGCAACCTTGGGTCCGAGCATATCCTATGGATCCGATCAGGGAGACACCATCCAGGCCTAGCGCGGGCTGCCCGTCGCCATCTCGAGGTCTCACGGCAGCTGGCCAACCCGGCAGGGCCTCCGCCTCATTCGGGAGCAGAGTGCAGAGCGGGGATTGCTTGGACCGCGCACGCCAAGACGCATCCGCCAACGGCCGCTGGACTCGTAGTTGCCATGAATCTGGCCCTTATGATTCAGATAGACATATGAAGACCGCGCTCAATCTGGATGACAGGGTCCTACGGGCTGCGAAAGTCAGGTCGGCTGAGACCGGCGAAACGCTGACGCGATTTGTCGAGAATGCCTTGCGGAGCCATCTTGAATCCACCCCCGACGTGAGCGCGGACTTCAAATTCCACGCTCTGGTCAAGCGAGGGCAGCCCGTTGCTGGCGTCACCATCGACGATCGGGCCACGCTCTACGAAAAGATGGAGAATCGAGATTGATCGCTGTTGACACAATCGTGCTTGTCTATGCTCACCGAGCTGAACTCCCTCGGCACCGAGCTGCCCTTGACCGCTTGGTAGCACTCGCCGAATCACCAGCTCGCTGGGCGATCCCAGTATTTTGCTTGGGAGAGTTTATCCGCGTCATCACCCATCTCAAACTCTTTAATCCTCCGCACTCTGCGGAGGAAGCGTGTCAGACTATGGCACGGCTGCTTGCTTCGCCAAGTGCAACGGTGCTATTTCCGGGCCTCGGCTATTCCCAACTACTCGCTGAGGCCATCCGAGAGGCGAATGCTGTCGGAAACTTGGTGTTCGATGCGCAGATCGTTGCGCTGTGCCGCCAACATGGCGTATCGCTGCTATTGACGGAGGACCGTGATTTCGACCGCTTCCGCGGATTGCGCACTGAGCGGCTACGCGTCGCATAGCCGCAATGCTGTTGTGCAGCCCGGAGCAGGCTCACATGTTCTTCTTGCCATCGGCAGCAGTCTCTGTCTGCAGGCGTCACCTGCCCTTCCTCCCGTCATCGTCGTCTCGTTGGCGATCGCGACGCTGGAGCCCTCCGCCGGCGGTCGCTCGCAGCCAATGCATCGGTCCGCTGCAATTGCGATTGGGACAGATTGCAGGAAGCTTGTATTGATTTATTGTGTGTGTGAGCATCCAAGAGGTATTGTTTTCATAAATTCTTTCCTATGATGGGGAGAGCTAATTGGCCAGCGCGGCATCGCTTCTGCGGCGCACCCAAATCCGTGCCGGCCCGGGGAGGGAGAAAACCATGGCTAGTTCCGACGATGCGAGGCGGGAGAACGCAGCGCTGCGCGAGCGCATCTCCACCCTCAACGCGGCCATTCTGCGGATCAACGCCAGCCTCGACCTCGAGACCGTGCTCGGCGAGGCCGTGGATAGCGCCTGCGGGCTGACCGGCGCGCGCTACGGCATCATCACCACCATCGACGAGAAGGGCGAGCAAAGCGGCGCCGTGTACTCGGGCTTCAGTGAGGAGCAACGGCGGGAAATGCTGGCCCTGCCTGACAAGGCCCGCCTGTTCGAGCACCTGCGCGATCTGCCCGGGCCGGTGCGGGCCGCGGACCTTTCGGCCTTCGTCCGCTCCCTCGGTCTCGAACCCAGCCCGGTATTCTCGCGGGCCTTCCAGGGCGCTCCGCTGCGCCACCGCGAGATGCACCTGGGCCACTTCTTCCTCTCCGAGAAGCCGGGCAACGAGCCATTCAGCGACGAGGACGAGGAGGTGCTGATGCTGTTCGCCTCCCAGGCCGCGGCGGCGGTCGCCAATGCCCGCGCGCATCGCAGCGAACAGCGCGCGCGAGCCCGCTTGGAGGCCTTGGTCGAGACCGCGCCGGTCGGTGTCGTGGTCTTCGATTCGGGCAGCGGCCGGCCCGTGACGTTGAACCGCGCGGCGCGGCGGATCGCGGAGGGCCTGCGCGTGCCGGGCCGCTCGCCCGAGCAGCTGCTAGAGCTGATCTCGTGCCGGCGCGCAGATGGCCGGGAGATCCCCCTGGGCGAGTTCCCGACCGCGCACCAGCTCGACAGCGGCGAGACGGTGCGGGCCGAGGAGATCGAGCTGGCGGTCCCGGACGGACGCAGCGTCCGCACGCTGGTCAACGCGACCCCGATCCATTCCCCCGGCGGGCCAGTCGAGTCAGTCGTGGTGACCCTGCAAGACCTGGCACCGCTCGACGAGGTCGAGCGCATGCGGGCCGAGTTCCTGAGCTTGGTGAGCCACGAGCTGCGCGGGCCGCTAACCTCCATCAAGGGCTCGGCGTTGACGCTGCTGGAGGAGGGCGAGGCGCTCGAACCGGCCGAGCAGCGCGAGTTCTCCCGCATCATCGTCGAGCAGGCCAATGGCATGCGCGGCCTGATCAACGACCTGCTCGACGCGGGGCGCATCGGGGCCGGCACGCTCACGGTGGTGCCGAAGCCTGAGGAGCTGGCCGAACTGCTGGAGCCGGCGCGCAGCGCGTTCTTGAGTGGCGGCGGCCGGCACGCGATCGTGGTCGACCTGCCGGCCGGGCTGCCCCGCGTGATGGCGGATCGCCGGCGCATCGTGCAGGTCTTGAGCAATCTCATCTCCAACGCCGCGCGGCACGCTCCGGATTCGTCGCCGATCCGGATCGCGGCGGCGCGCGAGCAGGCGCATGTCGCTGTCTCGGTCACCGACGACGGACCGGGACTGTCGCCGGAACAGCTGCTCCACCTGTTTCGCAAGCGCGCTGGCGGCGAGGAGGGGGCTGCGGCCAGCCACGGCCTTGGGCTCGCGATCTGCAAGGGGCTGGTGGAGGCGCACGGAGGCCGCATCCGGGCTGACAGCGAGGGATCCGGCCACGGCACGACTGTCACCTTCACGGTCCCGGCGGCCGCCGAGCCCGGCGGCGCGGCGCCCGTCCAGGCCGACGCCCCCCCGCCGCAGACTGCGGACCGCGAGCAGCCGCCGCGCATCCTTGTGGTCGACGACGACCCGCAGACGCTGCGCTTCGTCCGCGACGCCCTTTCGCGGGCCGGCTTCGCCCCGCTCGTGACCGGCACCCCGGAGGAACTCGCGCACCTCATCCGGAGCGAGAGACCGCAGCTGGTCCTGCTCGACCTGCTGCTGCCCGGCAGCGACGGCATCGAGCTATTGGCACAGGTCCCCGAGCTGTCCGACCAGCCGGTCATCTTCATCTCCGCCTACGGCCGCGACGAGACCGTCGTGCGGGCGCTGGAGGCCGGCGCGGCCGACTACATCGTCAAGCCTTTCTCGCCGATGGAGCTGGTCGCGCGGATCCGGGCTGCGTTGCGGAGGCACTCGGAGCCCCAACCGTTCGTGGTCGGAGGGCTCGCCATCGACTACGAGCGGCGCCGGGTGACGGTCGACGGGGATGCCGTCGAGCTAACCGCCACCGAGTACGAGATTCTGCGCTTGCTCTCGCTCCGCCAGGGGAGGGTCGTGACCTACGAGACCCTGCTGCGCCGGGTGTGGGCCAAGCGCGAGAACCCCAATGCGAACCTGGTGCGCATCTTCATCAGGAATCTCCGCCGCAAGCTGGGCGACGCCGCGGCCAACCCGGCCTACGTGTTCAACGAGCGCGGCGTGGGCTACCGCATGCCCGGCCCGTCGGATCTGTCGTCCGATAGCGGCGCGCCGGCGGCGCTCGAGGAACGGCCCGAGGGTCAGTGACCGTGACGGCCATCGCGCAGACCTTCGGGCTCGCGGCCGGAGTCGCTGGCGATGAAGCTGTTCCTTGAGGAGAGGTGCAGGCGTCGCCGGTCATGCCTAGCCGAACGCGACCGCAGGCCATGGGGCTCGTCCGTGGCGAGCGGTCTGGCTCGAAATTGTGACGGAAACCAAGCCCCTTGTGTCAACGGCGTGCAATGGCTAGACCTGTTACCGAGCCATCGAGCCGCAGGATATCCGACATCGACCTTGTTGGAGCTGGCCTCATGGGCCAAAGAATGCGGATCGGCGAGTTAGGCAGCCACCTCGCTGGTCGACTTGTACCGCCGTTGCAGCCAGCTCCACGCCGCCTGCCCGCGCCGCCTGCCCGAGCCCCGTACGCAGCGCGGGCAACGCGTTCTGCGCCAAGTCGGGCTGGCCATTGCCGATCTCAAGGTGCTCGACCCTCAGGGCCGCCTGGCGGCCCGCGTCCAGCGCGCTGAGAGCACCTTTCAGCGCTTGCGGGACGTGTTACGCCTAACCACCGAGGAACTGCCGCGCGGACAGCGCCCGGGTCCCACCTCCAGGCTCTCGGCAGAGGCGGCCGCCAACCGTTTGCAAGCGATCGCCGCCGACCTGCTGCGTTACCACCAACAACTGCGCCAGCAGGCCGCGCAGGGGCTGCTCGCCGACCAGCCGGAAGACATCGTGCTGAGCTACTTGGAACGCTATGGCGAGCAGTTGTGCGGACACCCGGTCGTGCGCGATATCGCGGGCCGGGCACAGGCCTTCGTGGAGTGTGCCAATAACGCCATCGAGCACTACTTTGCCCACGCCAAGCAGGGCCTGCGCCGCCGTCTGGGCCGCGCCCACTTGGGGCGCGACCTAGAAGACCAGCCCGCCCAAGCCGCTTTGGTGGCCAATCTCCGGCATCCCGACTACGTGCATGTCGTCTGCGGCACCCTCGAAGAATCGCCCCAGGCCTTTGCCGAGTTGGATCAACAGGGAGTCAGCGACGCGAACCCGTTACAGCGCAACAACCGGGATACCGCACTGTGGCGCCAAGTCCGGGCTTGGGCTCAAGATACCAACCAGCGCTCCCCCTCACCCAGCGATCCGAAATGAGCCCCAACCCACAGGTCAGCAACGGAATCCTGAGGCGGTAGCGCCATCCCGGACCCCAGCGAGTAACAGCGACGCTCGCTGCCCCGCGACACAGGCCCACCAGACTGCTGCCTAAACCCTTCCGAAACCCACCGTCTGCCCCCTGCTGCAAATCACAAATAATCCGGGAAAAACGCCCCCTCCTGCTGCCGAAATAATCCGAGAAACTACCGCCGGAATATTCCGGCTCTCTACAGGCAGCCGGAGGAGCACCCGGTCGGCGTCGGTAGAGCGAGTGGATGGCGTCGGGAAGGGCTTGATGGGCAAACAGAATATCAGCGGAGCACTTGACCTTGACTTGGCCTCGGCAACCTTGCCAGCGTAGGATCGGGCGGTCAGCCCGGTCGTTGTGGGCAGGACGAAATCCAGCAAGAAAGGACAGCCGGTCGGGGGGCGGCCCACGTGCGCCCACTGTGGGCAACTCCAACGCGCACTCGACGCCGCACAGTCCGACATGCAGGCTGCGCGGGAACGGCAGGCCAAGCTGCAAGCCAGCCGGCGAACCTGCAACGCATGCGGTCAGACCTCAAGGTGGAGGTCGGCTGAGCCGATGTTCGGGATGCCCGCGGAGGCGGGCACCTAGCGGGAGCCCGCAGGGTGTTGCCCGCTTGCGAACTCTCGTCGGATCTAGGCGCACCTTCACTTGACTCCGTGTCTCGGCGTATGGCTGACAATTCAGACAAGTGCTGGAGCCGAAGTGATGCTCTCGTCGGTCTGAGGCAATGCCTCGCTAGATATATGTCCTAACCATTCAGCGAGGGCGCAGGAGGTGGGGTAAGCCAATGTTGGGGATGCCTGCCGATGCGGGCAGCTGGCGGGAGCGGGCACGTTGGTAGGGTCCGAGCTGGGCCGCTCGGCAGTCCCGCTGCAGCGGACGTACGAAGACCGCCCTTGGCGACAAAAACGACACCAAGGACACCGAGGACTGCCTGTTTGGGTACGAATCGATTCGGGGCGGCTTGCTGATATGATGCAACTGTTTGGGCAGCCGCGCGGCTCGAGGCGACAAACTGCTCAGACCCGTATTCGGGCAACAACCCAACATGAAGTCGTAGCCACGTGACAAGTGGAGGAGGAAGTATGACAGATATTCGCAAGGACGTTCACGAAGAGATCGATCGAATGACCGACAGCCAAGTCGCACGCCTGAAGAAGTTCCTAGCTTCTTTCCCGACTCCTCTTGCTGCTGCCTGCCGCAATGCCCCGGAATCCGATGAGCCGGAGACCGAGGAAGAAGCTCGATTGGTGGCGGAGGCCAAGGAATGGCTCAAGGAGAACGGTGGCCGGGGGATACCTCATGAGGAGGTCATGCGAGAACTCGGCCTAGCATGAGCTGCCCATGGCTCGGAGCATCGATTGGACTAGACAAGCACGATCCGACGTTAAGAAGCTCTCGAAGCGAGACGCTCATCGCGTCCGGCGCGCTGTAGAACGACTAGCGGTCTCGGAGCAGGGAGACATCGAGCGCCTAAGAGGATTCGATCCGCCAGAGTACAGACTCAGGGTGGGCGATTGGCGAGTGAGGTATTGCTACGAAGAAATAGGCATGGAAGAAGAAGGTATATCGGTCGTGCGAGTGCTCCACCGTCGCGAAGCATACAGAAAGTCCGCCTTGGCTGGTCAGGATGTTCCCGAGGCCGGCGACTTCGACGACACCCAAGACTGAGAGAACGCGGAGGATCACAGCGAATGACTCTGTGTTTCACGAAGCTTTCATCGTCTGAGATCCGCTCCGTCGTGTGAGTTCCGCTGCAATGGACCGCTAGGCGGGTGGCGCGCGTGGGGACTGACCTCCACGAGGTGGACCACACCAGCATCAGCTCCCGAATGAGGCGTGTACGGGACCTACACTAGCCTCGGTCGCTGCCGTAGGATCGCCGGTACAGGCTCGAGGACGTCGCCGCGTTCTATCTGAGAAGAAATGACGATCTGTGCAACGATGTCTGTCCGGTTCCAGTGGCGGGAACGACCGGGAGCAGCTTGGCAGGAGCTACACCGTCGGGACGGGGCCTGCTGACAGATTGGCGGCCAGACGGTCGTGGTAAGACCGCAGTTGAGTTCCTCAGGATCTTGGGCCTCTGACAGCTACCAGCACGTTTTGCTTCGCAACATGTAGTCCCGCACCGTTTCTTCGAGTGACTGCGTTATCGCGGGCCGTTCAATTCGAAGTCCTCAGGACTCCACAGACACTCCAGTCAGCCCGGTGACGACGCACCATAGCCCCGCGTGCTGCTTCCGTCCAAAGATGACGGAACCGCAATTCCGCGATGGCATCGGCTGGGGATCAGTCGAACCCGACGATAGCGCGGAAAGACAGGTTGTAGGCTGAATGCCATGAACCGTCGCACCGCATTGAAGTCTCTCGGGCTCAGCTGGGCCGCCACCGGCCTGCAGGCAGCTCTGCCGAAGATGAAGATCACGCGGGTCCGCTACTACCACGTCGGCGGGGAGGGCGCCCGTCCGATCTTCAACCAATCGAGCCACATCGTGACAGTGGAGACCGATCAGGGAATCACCGGCATCGGCGAGGGGGGGCATCAGGACTCCATCGAACAGCTCGCCGGAATCATCGTCGGCGAGGACCCATCGCGCATCGAACACTTGTGGCAGCTGATGTACCGCCAGTACTTCTACCCTCCCGGGCGCGAGAAGATCCACGCCCTTGGGGCTATCGATCTCGCACTGTTCGACATCAAGGGCAAAGCGCTCGGCGTGCCGGCCTATGAACTGCTGGGCGGGCTCACGCGCAAGTACGTGGAGTGCTACGCAACCGGGTTCCCAAGCGCTGGCAGCCTGCGCGAGACCGCTCGGGCTTGTATCGAGTTCGGCTACCGCGCCTTCCGCTTTCACGGTGCCGACGCTCCTGATCCCAGCAAGGGTTACCACCACCGCAAGATGGTCGACCGAACGTTCGAAATGTGCCGGGAAATTCGCGACGGAGTCGGAAACGAAGGTGACTGGGCCATCGACTTTCACACCCGCTTGGACCTGCCCGACGCGGTTCCCTTGTGCAGGCTGATCGAGCCGCTGCGCCCCCTGTTCGTCGAGGATCCCGTTCGGTCGGAGAACCCGGAGGTCTATCGCACACTGCGGCCGATGGTGAAGACGCCCCTGGCTGTGGGAGAACACTACGGCGACCGATGGGATTCGAATATGCTCATCGAGAACCAGCTGTTCGACTATTCGAGGATATCGCTGCCAAACTCGGGGGGAATCACCGAGTACATGAAGCACGCCGCGCTGTGTGAGACACACTCCATTGGACTAGTCCCACACTTCGCGGGCCCTGTTGCGGAGGCGGCGCTGGTGCATTGCCTGTGCGCGGCGTCAGGCCCCGCTCTGATGGAAATGCGCGGCACGGGCGACCCGCGAGCGCCCCACCTGCTGGAGTCCTACGACTTCCGGGCGGGCAAGCTTTACCCAAACGATAAGCCGGGCTTGGGTGTGGAGTTCGACTCGAGCAAGACTGATCTGGTCGGGGAGATCACGGAACAAGACAGGCCGATCCCGCTCTACCGACGGCCTGACGGCTCGATTACCAACTGGTGAGCGTATCGGCAACACGCCAATTTGGACTTGGCCATGGCCGGGAAATGGACAGCGGGTCGCGACGGGGGAACTGCGGCCTTATGGAGATTCGCTGCGCGGCTCGTGGGCGGAGACGTCCAAGACGATCCGACGGTAGTCGGTGAGACGACTCTCCGGGGCGTCGTCTTGGACTTCCTGCACCACATGGATCTGGTGGTTCCGTGCGCCGGTTGGACTCGTGAGACTTGCAGTCAGGCTGGCGGCACCATGCACGAAGACCCGCCCTGGGAAGGATCTGGCCTCGTGGTCGATCCGCTGGCGGAACGTCAGACCGTTCCCGTCGGAATCAATGCTTGCCACTGCACTGAACGACAACTCCGAGCCGAGCAAGACGCGCATGCGAACGACGCTGTCCGAGAGAGCGCCATCGATAGCCGCTACAGGATGGTGATTGGCCTCGGCGAACGACTTCGCGATACCGGCCACCTCAGGTGATGCATCTCGTCGTTAACGAGTGGCCAATGAAGAGACTGCGCAGCAAGCATGGGAATCGATCGCCAACCCGTTGACGTGGTGTCCCATGGCATGGGTTTCACTGCTCTCAACGCATGCTGGGTTCCAAGGCGTCATGCTTCAAGTGCGTGGAAGGATCATCGTGCGTCGAGTTCATACGATGCCTCGAAGTGCCGTTGATCGGACAACTACATTTGCTGGACTATCGCGCTCTCGCATACTATCCAGTATCACTCTATTGACAGAATAGTTTCTATTCTCGTTTGTGTGTTCGGAAGTGGACGGTGGCGCAGGTCGGCACCAGCTCATGACCTCCGAATGCCCTCGTCAGTCATGGGTAGCGGTGGGTGCCGGAATGCTTGCGGTCCGCCAGCTCTGCCAGGGTGCCCGATCTATTCAGGGCGCGAAACGTCCTCGAGTGCACCTGCCGGTCTACGCCGAGATCTGCGCGGTGGCTCTCGCTACGTTGATCCATGGAGTGCATGTCACACCTGTGACGCAGGCGAGGTTGCACTCTAAGGCGATCGCCTGCCTTGCGGGCTTCGGCGATTGGCCGCTAGCGGCAGCGGTGTCGGGCCAGCTCCCCTGGGACGATTCCCAAGACTGCTCCAGCAAGCAATTCAGCTCGCTACGCCGATGAGGGAAGTCGGGTTCTCACGGGTGCGTGAGCCCGGGGGGTTGCGCACGAGTGGTTCTGCAAGAAGTCGCTGTTGACGGGAAGAGGCCGTCGTGCGGCGACAATTCGTGAGGTTTTGATTCGAGGGATAGGGATCAATATCAGACTACAAGGGCGTGACTATGAGTGTGTTATGGCGTCATCCAGTCGATGGTGAATTCGAGCAAAACTGTGTAAACGCATGTGAATGCATCGTAATTCCTCATGCGTTTACACTAAGCTTCGAATCAAGTCTGCAGATGTTCCTATCTGATTGGTCGCAAATCGATTAAGAATGACCATCGCGGTCCAGACTGCGGATGGAATTGGAATTCCGAGTCAGTAGTGTTAGTCTATTGTTGTAAATTTCTGGACAGGGAGCTAATCGATTTCCCAAGGCCAGAGTGCCCATGACACAAGCAAGCATGACGCTGGAGAGAGCCTGCGGGGAATTCCTGCTGGACCTGCGTGTGCGCAAGCTGGCAGCGTCGACCATCCGGGACTACGAGTCGATATTCCGGCAGCTGCGGCGGTTCGCGGACGAGCGCGGGAAGGCGGATCTCGCACAGGTCGACCAAGAGCTGCTGAGGGACTGGCGAGCAACGTGGACCTGCGTGGCGAGCACGCATCAGCTCAGGATCACCAAGTTGAAAGCATTCTTCCGGTTCGCAGTTGACGCTAGCTGGATCAGCAAGTCGCCGGCGGAGCGGCTTCGTGCGCCGCAGGAGCGGAGCCAACCGACGATGCCATTGAGCCGCTTCGAGATGCGGCTGCTGTTGGAGGCGGCGAGATCGTACGCCAGGGAGCGGGCGCTACTCATGCTGATGCGCTATTCGGGGCTGGCGATCCGCGACGCAACGACGCTCGAGCGAAGTGCCATTACGGGGAACCTCCTGACTCTGCGCCGTGCGAAGAGCAACGAGCTGGTGTTGTGCTCGCTGCCGGATGCAGTGATCGCAGAACTCAACGCGATAGCCGATCCGGGAAATGCCTACTTCTTCTGGACCGGCAAGTCCTCTCCAGAGACCGTGTCGCGGTACTGGAGAGCCCGCCTGACACGAATCGCGGAGCTGGCGGGCGTGAAGGGTTTCAAGACCCATCGCCTGCGCGACACGTTTGCGGTAGAGCTGCTGCTGGCGGGTGTCTCGATCGAGGACTTGAGCTCACTGCTCGGACATCGAAGCATCAGGGTTACGGAGCGGCACTACGCTCCCTGGGACAGTGCGCGCCGGAATCGCATCGTATCGATTCTGCACCGGGTCAACGCCCGGGATGAGCTGCTGAAGGAACTGTCCGTATCCAGCCAGCGGGTGGAAGCGGAAGCTCAAGAACCTGACGGCAGGGGCACAGGTAACGGTAGAGGGGCAGGCATAGGCTCAGATACTCGCTGTCTGTGATCTGACGCTTTAGGGATGTACCGTCTTTGGATGCAAGACGGCGCGCTGATGGGCGCCCGCTTCGACAATGCGATCGATGCCGGGAATCACACGCGCATGAAAATTGGGATGATCAGCAATCCGGTGCTGAGCGCCAACGACGCCGACACGCCGGGGAACGAGTTGAGGACACACCTTGTCTTGACGGGCGACGACGAAGCGGGCATGGGCATGTTCTCCTTCGGCAACCTGCTGGGCAGCGGGATGGCGAGCGACGAGGGTGAGCGCTTCGTCGACGTGGCCGTGAGGAAGATCGAGAAGGTCCAAGCCGACGTGGCCGCCCTGCTCGCCTTGGACACCACGCCGGACAACTTGGACACGATTCTCGGCGGCCAATGGGACAAGCTCGAAATGGCGCTGGAAGAATTCTTCGGCGCCTCGCCCGTCAGGACATCCAACCCCCGGGAGGAGGACATCCTCGACGAGATCGCCGACGTCCTCGACGCGCTGTCGAGCGAGGACAGCTTAGTGGCGGCGACGGCCGAGGGCGGCGGCGGGGTGTTCGCAAGCCAGGCGCTGGGCGCCGGCGCGGCGGCGAACGCGTTCAACCGCCTGATCTGGAGCGCAGATGCGACGATGGGCATGACCGGTAGCACGCGCTACGGCACGGCGGTGCGGAAGACGTCCGACAACGCCAAGAAGGCGCCGGGGGATCCGAGCGAATACGGAGCGTTCTCGTACTCGACGATGCAGGAGACCGTGCGGACCCAGGACGCGGCCGCAGTCTCGCTGACGGGGATCGCCAGCTACTCGGGCGGGACCCATGCGGTGAACACTTCGGGCAAGGTCTACTCGGGCACGATGGAACTGCAGGTGCGCTTCAAGGCCAACTCGGTCAGCGGCGTGGTGAGCGGGCTGCAGGACTCCGACGGGCTGGCTTGGCAGCACAACTTCGCCGACGTGGACCGGATCGTGCTGGACGACGGGACATTGCGGCGGAACGCCAAGTGGACCCACACTGGCACGGCTGGCTCGAGCGCAACCGTGTTCTACACTCGTGACTCGGGGCTGCTGCGGCCCGTCAGCAACATTGCCAACACCTTTGATGGCATCCTGCTGGGCCTGGGCGCTAACGCGGGGAGCGAGGCGAACGGCACGTGGTCTATAGGAAGATCGGGTGGCTCGGCGTACTTGGCGGGCGCCTTCGGCGTGGAGCACGTGGGGGACACGGCCCCATCGGTGCCGACCGGGGACGATGGGTCGGCGGCGGGCGCGACGCTGTTCTCGATGGTGGCCGACACGGGTGCCAACATGACCACAGCGTCGATCGCAGACGGGAACCTGACGGTGAAGGCGCGGGCCTACGGCTATCGCGACCACAACACCGACGGCACCATCGATTACGGGTGGCTCGCAGAATCGTACGGCGCCACAGGCGACGGCACTGACGACACCAAGCCCACCCTCATCACCGCGAAGTTCGACCTTGCAGCGATGGCCGAGGCGGGAGCGGGAACGACAACCACGATCAACGGCCCGAAGTGGGTCGATCAGGTTGTCTCGACACTTACGAAGGAGCGAGACCTGCTGTCAACCCTGCAGAGCCTCAACTCGCCCGACACGCAAACCGCCGAGGTGTCCGCTTGGCAGAGGGTGCAGAACGCGCTGCAGAACGAGATGCTCGGCAACCTGCCGATGAAGATGGACGACGCTTACGGCGATCTGGAATCGGAAGCGGACGCTATTGACCTGATCAATCGCGCCTTGGACGCGCTGTCGAGCAACGGAAATCTGGAGGCGGCCCTCGATCCGGACGGGACGGGGATCTTCGACCACTACGATAGCGGAACGACCGACGACACCACGACCCCGGGCCGAGAGGATCAATCAAACTTCGTCAACGGAGCAAAGACGAAAGTCAACAACCGGACCTTTGCCCAGATGAGGGCCGAGAAGACCCACCAGGTGATCGCGACGCTGGGCACGACGTCCTACACGCGCTTCGGCGTCTGGCGGCGGCAAAGCACCCAGAGCGCGGTTCGCACCGGTGGTGTACAAACCGGTCACGGCGGACCCGGCACGTTCGCTTACAGCCCGCTGGACCCGACGAATGCCGGCACGCCGACGAACACGGGCTTCACTGAAGGCGGCAGCGCGAGCTACACGGGCGAGACGGTGGCGCTCCAGAACACGACGATGCTGACCGGGACCGTCCGCGTGGACGTGTCGTGGAATCCAGACGCCGACTCCAGTACCTCGGGTACCTTTGATGCCGTCGTGGGCACGATGTCGCTGACGATCAGCGGCTTGGCGTCCGCAACCGGCGACCCGCTGACGTACGGAGGCGCGCCGAAATCCAATGATCTGGATGCTAACCCCACCGCCACTGGTCGTGCTGGGACGGAGATCGCGGACATCGTAATCGGCGGGCTAGACATTGCCGTGGGTGCGGCTGGGGCCGCGAACGCCGGGCACCTGATCGTTGTTGGCAGTGGTTTGGACGAAGACGGTGTCGAAACGACAACGGCAGCCGATATTGTTGGCTACAACGAACACGTCCCGGACAGCAGCAGGCTGCGCTACAGTTCCTTGGGCGAGACGGACACTCCGAGCTCACCGGTCCCTTCCAGTTCCGGTGTCAAGGCGCTCTTGGTCGGCCAAGGCGTGGATGGCCCGCTTGGGGTGATCGGCACGTACACGCTTGATGCGGGTACTGCGGTTACGCCCGGCAACGTTACCAGCGCGGATGCCACAACAAGCATTGGAAGGCTCGGTGCTGACGGCCTTCAGTCTGTGGACGTTGGGGTGACCATCTACGGAGCCTTCGGCGCGCAAGTTCCGTAAGAGACGCAAGACAGCCAAGGCGGCCTCAAGACCGCCGAAGCTAGACTACCGGGGGGAGCGGGAAGCCGCTTCCCCTTTCTCGTGGGCGTCTCGAGAATAGCCGGTGGCTGAGGAGGACGATTTGAAAGAACCGCGAACACTGGCGAATCTGAGCTTCCCGGTCGGGGGCAGCGCGAGATACACGGGCGAGACGATTGCGCAACAGGACACGGTGATCCTCACCGGGACGGCCCGGGTGGACGTCAGCTGGGGGACCCCCTACGACGTGAACGCGGCTACGGTGCTTGGCACGATGTCGCTGACGATCAGCGACCTAGCGTCCGCAGAGGGCGACCCGCTGTCGCAGGGCGGCAGTGACACCGACGGAAGCGAGGCGCCAGGCAGCGCGATCGCCGAGGTCGTGTTCCCCGGCATATCGATTATCGTGGGCGGACAGGGAGATTTCCCGAACAACATGATCGCCGGCACAACAGGCACAGCGGATGACGACTGCAACATTTCCTACGACGAAGCAAGTGTCACGGGCGGCCGATACCGCCTCGTCCCTGCCGGGACCGACGTCACTGCAACAGGCACCGCAAGCGCCATTGCGCTGTTCGTGGGGCGGGGAGTGGACGGACCGCTGGGCGTGATCGGCACGTGGACACTTGACGATGACACTGTCGGCCGTGTAAGTGGCGATGGCACGTCCGTGGATGAGCTAGGCCAGGCCATTCACGGTGCTTTCTGCGTCGAGAGCCCCTAGCCTCGGCAAGATTCATCAGAATCAACCTACCGGGGGGAGCGGGAAACCGCTCCCCCTTTTTCACGAGCGTCTCGAGAATTGCCGGTGGCTGAGGAGGACGATCTGAATGAATCGCGAACAATGCAAGAGCTGAGCGTCGAATCTGGACAAGTTCTCTGCGTGCTGGATCTTGGACTTTTCTGACATCACCGCCTCAAATCGCCTCGACCGAAGAAGGTCACATTCGCTGCCAATTGTAAACACGTGAAGGAGCAATATGTGACACGTGGTTGCTTTGTCTTCTTCTATTCGCAGAGATTACACGCGTATCCAAGCCAAAACGAGGACCGCGATTTCCTTGTGCCAGTCCACTGTTTTAGTGACCAAATGCGGAGACCAATAGCACGCCCGTATCGGGATGAGCGGAATACCATTACCTCGGAAAACATGCTATCCGGCTAGAGCCTGACCCGCCGTGGAGCGATAGGCCCGGACTGGCCGGACATCAGGACCCAGCAAACCGGGCCAATACAGTTCCACCGGGCAGGCACGATCGTAGGCGTACAGAAGCGAGCGGTACGGAGATTCCGTTGGCGGGCAACACGATGGCGGACTTCGCGCAATGCCAGACACTGTCAAGCGTCGATGGCGAGTTGGTGAGGAGTTGCACCGTGCGAACCCGGGCGCGACAACACAGTCCACATGCCCCATTCCAAGACCGCGAGCCTACGGAATGCCGAGTTTCCGGAACTGATCGCTCTCTCACCCGGAACGACGATCGTCAGGATCACTCCGCCGTCTGCTGGCTTTAGGAAATGCGTAACCCCGACGACTCGTGGTTCAGTCGAGTTAGGCAGACAGGCGGCAGATCCGAGGAGTCGAGTATCAAGGTAAAACATGAATAGTTACTATATGTACTGCTATCAGGCGTCATCGACACACTTCGGATCCCAGAAGATTACAAGAGCTAGGGCATCCGGCGAGGTCCATGGATCATCAGGACCGATTGCCGCCTACTGTCCGAGTCGGGACACTTGCTAAGTGGTCGAGTGGCTCCACCTCGATTCCGGCTAGAGACCTCTAGCGCGGATCCGATTCAGCATCTAGTGCTGGAGCAGCACTTTCGCTGTTTTCCTCATCACCTGCTTCCGACTAGCCGCCGGCCTGACACTGCTCGATCAACAGGTTGGTGGGCCAGCGGCTCACCGCGTGCTCCCACCCAGTCAGCCCGCTGCTGTTCACCAACAGTCGCAGGCAGGCATCCGGGACCAGCCGCAACGCCGTCTCCACGTGCCCGAGTGGCCCTGCCGCCCAACTAGCGTTGGCCCGAAACCATCGCCCGCGCCCCCGCCACACTCGTGCCGCACCAATTCCAGCACTTGCTCGTGTAATCCATCCGGATTCGCACGGTGCGGGCGTTTGCCCGCCCAACCGCGCCGCAGCGCAGTTCCTCCTTCCCGGTGGCACTGCAGCATGCGCTTCGCCTGCGTGTAATTCACGCGCAGCAGCCCCGCCGCTGCCCGTATCGTCAACAGACGGTGCTGACCTCGAACAAGGGCTTCGAGGAGTGAGGAGAGATCCTGCACGACGAGGTCATGGCGGCTGCCTTGCTGGACCGCCTTCTGCACCGGTGCCATATCGTCAACATCCGGGGCAACAGCTACCGGATGCGGGACCACAGGGAGCTCTCCAAGGCCATCCATCCGACGGCTGCCAGGGCTGTCAGTGCCGAGCAAGCCCAGATCGAGGAGCAGTCATGACGAAGCAGCGACCCAACACCCCGGCCCCCGCTCCGGTCGCTCCGCTCCCTCCGCGGGGGCCGCAGTGCCGTGAGCCTATCTCGAGACCCCCCGGAAGTGTGCCCTTTTCAATGCCCAGAAGTGTGCCCTTTTCGATGCCCATTGACACTGGCGAGGCGATCCATGTTGGGCGTCGGGATGCCCGATTCGGAATTGTAGACGCCCACGTCTCCGTAACCCATGTCGTCGGCGAGGATCGGGACGATGTTGGGTAGCGCAGGTTTGGCATGGCCGTGCCGGCTGCAAGCTGCGCCGGCGAGCATTGCCGCCAGAACGGGGAGGGTCACTAGCGGGCGAGACCATTGGGTCCGGCGATGCCCCCGCGGACAGGATTCCTGGGGTCCGCCAGCACCTCGATGATGGCAGGACGGGGCGACTACCTCGGTGCATCGGTCTCGGCTTGGCCGGCGGCATCGCGAGCGTTCTTGAACCGGTCCCCGCCCGTTCCAAATGGGATGATGCTGTAGGACTCGTCCGTCTTGCGGATCCCCATGTACGAGTCCAGAACCGCTTGGAGTCGATCCCGCGCGCCTGCGTGGCTGGACTTGCCGGACAGGGATTCCATGCTGTAGCGCGATGCGTTGCCGGACACCGGGATGTCGTATAACCGCCCGTCCTCGTGAAGCCGAAAGCGCTTGTCGCGAACGAAATACACATCCCCTTCGAACGCCATCGAGAAATACTCGCGATCCTTTCCGGGCTTGCCCAGCAGGGAATGGGACAGGTCCAGTCCGTCGACGGGATTCTCCATTTGGATTTGCGCCATCGCGCTCAGCGTGGGCATCATGTCCATCAGTGAGAAGAATCCATCGCGGGTTCCTGCCGGTATCGCCCCTGGCCAGCGGGCAATCAACGGGACCCGGGTTCCGGCCTCGTTCATGGTCCGCTTGCCACCCTTGAGCCTGAACGGGCCGAGCCGGCTCTCCAGGTTGCCGGCAGTGCCGTTGTCGCCTGTGAACAAGACTAGGGTGTCTTCGCCGAGATCGAGTTCCTTGATCTTGTCCAAGAACTTGCCGACGATTGCGTCCATGTATGTGATCATGTGTCCCGCTTTGCGTTCGTTCATTCCAAGATCATTGGGGTATTTGCTTTCGGCGAGAGCCTTCAGTCCCGGTGGCGCAACTAGGGGGCCGTGAATCAGGTTCATTGGATAGTAGGCTAGGAACGGCCGGTCCTGATTACGTTCGATGAAGTCGATGAGGAAGTCGCTGTAATAGTCTGGCCCGAACGTCTCCGCGCTATGGGTCCGGTACGTTCCGTTCTCCCAGTTGTGCGGGGCGTAGTATCGACTGCGGCGCTCATCGTTCCAGTACTGCACCCACAGGCAGTGCTCATCAAAGCCGTGCGAGGCCGGCTGGTCAGGATGGGCCTGAAAGTCCCCCAGATGCCATTTCCCCGCGATCGCAGTGACGTATCCCGCGGCCTGGAACACGTGGGCAAGGGTCGGTATGTGCGCAGGGAGCCGGTTCTTCCTCTCGGTGTCGAGAGGGCTGTCAAGCC